>Ga0302296_1002384_pt1 | contig 12702 bp, 9 predicted proteins | sample III_Fen_N3_1_FD_194546 | JGI IMG/M metagenome (GOLD analysis project Ga0302296, IMG submission 194546) | Peat permafrost microbial communities from Stordalen Mire near Abisko, Sweden - III_Fen_N3_1 | ecosystem: Environmental > Terrestrial > Soil > Wetlands > Permafrost | place: Sweden: Abisko... | reverse complement strand
ACGGCATCAAACTGTTCCTGAAATTTGGAATCCAGAACCGGAACCATGATTTTGGCCAGTGGCTGACGAACTTTCAGCTTTTCTTTCCGGCGAAGTCCTAAAATCATGGATGAAGCTTTTTGCGCCAAAGCCATTTTTAGTTCCAGATCGCTGTTAATCAATGTTTCATCACAAATCGGAAAATCGGCCAGATGTACGCTTTGATCGGTTTCTTTTCCGGTTATTTTGTTCAGATCGGTGTAAAGCAAGTCGGAAAAGAAAGGAGCAACGGGTGCGGCAAGCTTGGCAACCGTGTTCAGGCAGGTATAAAGTGTCTGGTAGGCCGAAATCTTATCTTTATCATAAGAACCGCCCCAATAACGTCTGCGGCTTAGGCGAACAAACCAGTTGCTCAGGTTTTCAGACACAAATTCTGAAATGGCTCGACCGACGCGGGTAGGCTCGTAGTTTTCGTAACTTTCACCAACATCTTTTATCAGCGAATTGAGTAGCGAAATAATCCAGCGATCGATTTCGGGTCGTTCCGAAACCGGTATTTCGTTCTCGGCGTAGGTAAATCCGTCGATGTTGGCATACATGGCGAAGAAATTGTAGGTATTGTAAAGGGTTCCGAAGAACTTGCGCTTTACTTCGTCAACTCCGTTGATATCAAATTTCAGGTTGTCCCAAGGCTGTGAATTGGTTAACATGTACCAGCGTAAAGGATCGGAGCCGTTTTCTTCGATGGCAGCAAACGGATCAACAGCATTACCCATTCGTTTCGACATCTTATTGCCATTTTTATCGAGCACCAGTCCGTTTGAAATGATGTTTTTAAAGGCTACCGATTCGTCAATCATTGTTGCAATGGCATGCAAAGTAAAGAACCATCCGCGTGTCTGATCAACACCTTCAGCAATAAAATCAGCAGGAAACACCTCGTTGAATTTTTCTTTATTTTCGAACGGGAAATGACGCTGTGCAAAAGGCATTGCTCCCGAATCGAACCAAACATCAATCAGGTCGGGCTCGCGGAACATCTTTTTTCCGCTTGGCGATACCAGGAAGATATCGTCGACAAACGGGCGGTGAAGGTCAATCTTTTCGTAGTTTTCTTTTTGGTTGTTGCCAACTTCAAATCCTTCGAAAATATTCTTGTCCATGTATCCGGCAGCAACTGCAACGTTAATTTCGTTCATCAGTTCCTCAGTCGAACCAATGCATTTGGTTTCCAAACCATCTTCCGTACGCCAGATTGGGAGCGGAGTTCCCCAAAAGCGCGAACGGCTCAGGTTCCAATCGACCAGATTTTCGAGCCAGTTGCCGAAACGTCCGGTTCCGGTAGATGCAGGTTTCCAGTTGATTGTATTGTTAAGGGCAATCATTTTATCTTTTACAGCCGTGGTGCGGATAAACCATGAATCAAGCGGATAATAAAGGATTGGCTTGTCGGTTCTCCAGCAATGCGGGTACGAGTGAACATGTTTTTCAACCTTGAAGGCTTTGTTCTCTTTCTTCAGCATCACGCAAATGTCGATATCCACGGTTGCGTCATCTTCGGTGAGCGTTTCGTCGTATTCGTTTTTGACATAGCGTCCGGCAAATTCTGAATAGGTTTCCAGATTTACATTTTCAGCAACAAACGAAGGGTTCATGTTTTTGATCAGGAAAAACCGACCGTTTCGGTCAACCAATGGCTGGCGTTTTCCTTCCAGATCGTCAACAATAAGTGGTGCGATGCCGTGTTGTTTGGCCACGCGGTCGTCGTCGGCGCCGAAAGTTGGCGCAATGTGTACGATTCCGGTTCCGTCTTCGGTTGTTACAAAGTCGCCGGTAATCACACGGAAAGCATCGCCTTTTGGTTTTACCCAGTTGATCAGTTGTTCGTAGTCCAATCCTTCCAGTTCAATTCCGGAATATTCGCCCAGGATTTGGTATGGTATTTTTTTATCGCCAACACTGTAATCTTCCAAAGCAAGTTCAGCATTTTTCGGATCGAAATGTGTAGCAAGTAGTTTTTTGGCCAGAATTAAAGTAACAGGCTCGCCGGTATATGGATTGAAAGACCTGACTTTTAGGTAGGTAATCTTTGGACCAACGCACAAAGCCGTGTTCGATGGCAAAGTCCACGGAGTAGTTGTCCAAGCCAGAAAATAAAGATCAGTTTTTACATTTTCAAATAAAAATTCCGATTTTTCGTTTCGGATGGCTTTAAACTGGGCGATGGCTGTGGTATCTTTCACATCGCGGTAGCAGCCGGGCTGGTTTAGCTCGTGCGAACTCAGTCCGGTGCCGGCAGCCGGCGAAAATGGCTGAATGGTGTAGCCTTTGTAAAGTAAGTTCTTCTCGAAAAGTTGTTTCAAGAGCCACCAGACGGTTTCGATGTACCGATTATCATAAGTAATATAAGGATCGTCCATGTTGACCCAGTAACCCATCTGGCGGGTCAGTTCTTCCCATTCGCGGGTATATTTCATGACCTCGGTGCGACAAGCCGAATTGTATTCAGTGACTGAGATTTTTTTGCCGATGTCATCCTTCGTAATTCCAAGCATTTTTTCGACGGCCAGTTCAACTGGCAGCCCGTGGGTATCCCAGCCCGCCTTGCGGTGAACGCGGAACCCTTTCATCGTTTTGTAGCGGCAGAATGTATCCTTAATGGCACGAGCCATCACATGGTGAATGCCGGGCATTCCGTTCGCCGATGGCGGGCCTTCGTAAAATACAAAAGTTGGGTGCCCTTCGCGGGTCGTAATACTTTTATGAAATGTATCGCCTTCTTCCCATCTTTTCAATACATCCTTGTTAATTTGGGAGAGATCTAATTGCTTGTATACCTGAAATTTATTACTCATCGGAACCTGTAATTATAGCCTTAATTTTAAAAGGTACAAATATAGAAAAAATTGGCATCGGAATTCTGAATGCCTGATTGCCTTTACGATTCTAACGAATTGCAATAATTAATTAATATTCAGGCAGGTTTTTGCGAATGTAACTAATCATCAAAAGCAATCCTGATCCTATATTAGCTGAACCAAAAACGATCTTAAACTGAATGTCAATTGGAAACGATCCCCGCTTGTATCGGGCAGGATTAGTCATTCGGAAAATTTTCCCAATGATTTTTTCCTGTTTCCTGTTTGGAAAAAGGGATGCAGAAAAATAAAAAAAGCCAGACCAATAAACCGGATTGGAGTATTGGTCTGGCTTGAGTATGCCTGCCCGAACAATAAACAGATTTATTGTTCAAATGATTTTTTTGGAATTAATCCACAAATTTATATCCTATTCCTTTAAGGGTTTTGATTTGATCGTTTCCGATTTTTTCGCGCAACTTACGGATGTGAACATCAATGGTACGGTCGCCAACAACCACATTGTCGCCCCAAACCGAATAGTAGATTTCTTCGCGGGTAAATACTTTTCCTGGTTTTGAAACCAACAGCGACAGTAATTCGAATTCTTTTCGTGGTAAAATCATTTCTACGCCGTCTTTCAGGATAAGGTATCTTTCCTTATCAATAACCAGATTCCCGATCGTGACAGTGTGACCACTTTCGATGATAGCCGCTGGAGCTACACCCACGGAGGATGTGCGTTTTAGAAGAGCTTTAACCCTGCTAACCAGAACCTTGGGGCGGATTGGCTTCGTGATGTAATCATCGGCGCCTGCTTCAAACCCGGCAATTTGTGAATAATCTTCACCACGTGCAGTCAGAAATGCGATGATCGTATGCTGCAAGGCTGGAATTCTCCTGATTTCTTCACATGCTGCAATACCGTCCATTTCGGGCATCATCACATCCAGAATAATCAGGTCGGGTAATGTTTTTTCGGCCACCTTAATGGCTTCAGCACCATTCTGAGCAGTAAATACTTTATATCCTTCTTTCTCTAAATTGTAGCTGATAAACTCCAGAATATCAACTTCATCATCGACCAGTAGAATTTTTGATTGACTATCACTCATAATAATTTTGATTTTGAAGTTAAAAGTAATCTTTACTTTTAAATCCGGTGTATGTATGTTTTAAAAACTCATGAAAATTAGCAATTTCATTTGATTTTCCACTCTTTTCCTTTTTCCTTTTTATTTTTAGCCTGATTGTTGCAGATTATTTAGCTTTTTCGAGGGTGAAAGTAAAGGTGGTTCCCTTATCGATGTTGCTTTTTACATTGATGGTTTGATCGTGTGCCTCAATGATGTGTTTTACGATCGATAAGCCAAGGCCGGTTCCTCCCTGTTCGCGCGAGCGGGATTTGTCGACACGGTAGAAGCGCTCGAAAACCCGTGGCAAATCAATTTTATCCATTCCAATGCCGTTGTCGCTAACCTCAATCAAAATGGTTTCGTGCAAATCATAGAAGCCGATTTTAACAAATCCCTTTTTCTTTCCGTATTTGATCCCGTTGCCTACCAGGTTGTTCATTACTTCCATAATCCGCTTTTTGTCAGCAAATACGACGATCGGCTTGTCGGTCTTTGTTGCAAATTGAAGGGTTATATTGCGCTCATTGGCAAGCATCTGCGCCAAATCAAACACTTCCTCGGTAAGCTTTACGATGTCAAATTCGACAAAATTTAATTTCAATTCGCCTGATTCAAGTTTGGTGATCGATTCCAGATCTTCAACAATCGAAATCATGCGATCGATGCTTTTTTCGGTTCGTTGAAGATATAACTTGTTGATTTTCGGATCGTCAATTCCTCCTTCAAGCAAGGTTAGCACATAGCCCTGAATGTTGAAAATAGGAGTTTTCAATTCGTGCGAAACGTTGCCGACAAACTCCTTCCGATAGCGCTCCAGATCTTTCAGACGGGTAATTTCCTGGGTTTGATCTTTTGCCCATTTTTCTACTTCTTTCTGAACATCCGAAATATTTGCGGAGCTTATCGTCTCAAATAGTTTGCCTTTTTTTCCGCTGATAGGAACCTCGCGAATGGTTTTATAGATGGGTTTGATCTTATCGTTGATGTACCTGTTCAAAATAAAGAGGACCAGAAAATAAGAAATGGCGCAAAACAAGGAGATGAAAAGGATAGAGAAAACGGGTCCAAAATTCTTTTTCGATTCGATCATAAAGAAACCGAAATTCGAAACCAATAATACTGCGGTGATATATAACGACAACCGTTTTGCTGAGTATGTCTTCATTCTCAAAAGTATTTCTTATTTGCCGTGTAAAATTAATTGATTTTATGAAGTTAAGCTATTTTTTTTGCCTGACCTGAGTTTTGTTTCCAATTTGCGTTTTTACGAGACTGATGCTTATTGTCTTTTTCTCTGGTTTCTGAAGACAATTCCGGCAAGTCGGTCCTTTGCCGATGACCGATAGTTGTCCTGATTTTTTGGATTTCCATGGCAAGTTGGCAAATCCAAAAAACACGTTGGACTGGTGAATTCAACGAAAAGCAGAGCTTATTTTAGCAGTATCCGTGCCGTACGGCGGCTTTTTTGTTCAACATAAATTTTTCGGCCCGATTCAATCTGAGTTATTGTTTCGGGTAAATAATACCGGATGGTCACCAAATCGAGCCCGGTGTTGTATTTCACTTCGAATTTTTGCTGTAACTGACTGATAAGGTTCTCAATACCTTGTTCCGGCTCATCAAATGCCAACGAAAGGTCGAGCGCCGATTGCTGAATTAAGCCAACCCTTAGCCGGTATTTGGCAAACAAACTGAACACATCCGAAACGCTGTTGATACTGATGAACGAAAAGTCGTTCGGAGTAAGCGTTATCAATGCCATGTTCTTTTTCATGATGATTACCGGAACCAGTTCAAGTGGGTGTTCGACGGCATGAATGATCGTTCCAGATTTTTCAGGTTCAAGAAACGATTTGACGAATAATGGAATGTTCTTATTCTGAAGTGGTTTGATCGTTTTTGGGTGAATTACTTTAGCTCCTGAATACGATAATTCAATGGCTTCCTTGTACGACAATTCGTCCAGCTTTTGAGTGTCGGAGAAAAAGTCAGGATCGGCATTCAGAATTCCAGGTACATTTTTCCAGATGCAAACCTCTTCAGCGTCGAGCAAATTGGCCAGTACGCCTGCTGTATAATCCGAACCTTCGCGTCCAAGCGTGGTGGTCTGGTTGGTCAGCGTTCCGCCGATAAATCCTTGGGTGATGTATAAATCGTCCGATTCGAACGTAAACTGGCGCTTCGCCAAACGGGTCGAAAGTTCCCAGTTGATATTGGCTTCGCGAAACTGATCATCCGTTTTCAAGCAGTTGCGCACATCGACCCATCGGTTTTTAATCCCTATTTTGTTATAATACAAGCTGATAATCTGGGTCGATAGCAACTCGCCGAAAGCCACAATCTGATCGTATTCGTAATCAAAATTCAGCGACCGGTCACCTTTGATCCGGATAATTAATTGATTGAATAGTTTTTCCACTTCCGGAAGTTCGGTTGGTTCGCCCCAAAGTTCGGCAACGATTCCATCGTGATAGTTTTTAACATCCTGAAAAGCTGACCACATTTCCGGATCCTGATTAAAATATTTCCGGGCAACGATTTCCAACGCATTTGTGATTTTATCCATGGCCGAAATGACCAAAACCTTGTTGCAAGGATACAGCTTCAGAATATTTACTGAATTACGTACAGCTTCAGCAGTACTTACGGAGGCGCCTCCAAATTTGAAAACCTTCATGATTGACCCGATTTAATTGAACGGACAAAAATAAAAAAATGAACCAGTCAAATGGCATTAAATCAAAAGTAAAAAGGTGAAAATTTGAAATAACAAATTTGATTGAAAATACTTCTCATTGTAACAAATGTGACAATGTTGCCCCGTCAATCCTTTTACTTTTGCAGCACCATCATGCTTTTTCAATGACAAAAAACAAAATACTTGGAAAACTTCGGAAATTCCACAAATGGCCGGGAATCGTAATAACGCTTTTCGTGATACTATTCACTGTTTCAGGCATTTTCATGAATCACCGAAGCTTGATTTCTGGAGTTGACCTCAACCGGTCGTGGCTGCCTGATGATTACAGTTATCAAAACTGGAACAAAGCGGCAGTAAAATCTGTCTGTCAGATAAGTGCTGATTCGGCTCTTGTTTATGGCAACATTGGCGTCTGGCTCAGCGTCGATCATTTCAAAACATTTCAGGATTGGAATGCCGGCTTTCCAAAAGGAATTGACAACCGAAAAATCAGCAAAATGCTGAAAACTCCTGATGGAAAGCTGTTTGCCGGAACTTATTTTGGATTGTACCAATATTCGGTTATTCAGCATAAATGGAAAAAAGTTCAGCTTCCGGGTTCAGAAGAACGGATTACTGATCTGACCGTGAAAAAGGATGACATTCTGGTGCAAACCCGTTCTTTTTTGCTGAAATCGTCGGATGGAAAAGCTTTTCAAACCATTACATTGCCTGCTCCTGAAGGCTACAATGGGAAAGCCAGCCTGTTCAAAACATTGTGGCTGTTGCACAGTGGCGAAATTTGGGGACCGGTTGGAAAACTGATCGTTGATTTGTTTGGCTTGGCAATCCTGATTATTTCACTCACCGGATTGATGCATTTTATTTTTCCGAAGTGGTTGAAACATCGCAAATCAAAGCAAAAAAAATACACCACGTTGATATCAGCCAGAAATACCAATCTCCATTGGCACAATCGTTTGGGTTGGATTTTCATTCCTTTCCTGATTTTTGTGACTGTCACCGGAATGTTTTTGCGTCCGCCATTGCTGATTGCCATTGCCAATTCGGTGGTTTCGCCTATTCCAGGAACAGTTCTGAGTTCGCCAAATCCATGGTACGACAAGCTTCGCCGCGTTTTGTACGACGAACAACAACATATTTTCCTTTTCTCAACCAATGACGGATTTTATTTTTGTGATGAAAATTTTCAAGAGCCGATGCGGCAACCCTTGAATCAACCACCGGTGAGCGTAATGGGCTGCAACGTGCTGGAGAAAAAAGGTGAAAGTTCATATTTGGTAGGCTCTTTCAATGGTTTATTTCTGTGGAATCCGTTTACAGGACATGTTGTTGATTACCTCTCCGGAAGTCCTTATCAGCCTCCGAAAGTTGCCGGACCGCCTATTTCAAAAGATATGATTGACGGCTGGTATGCTGACATTTCGGGGGATGAATTTTATTTCGATTATAATCAGGGTTTTTTGCCAATTCGAAGTAACGTCGCATTTGGAGAAATGAGTTCTGAAATCATCAGCAAAAGTCCGATCTCGTTGTGGAACCTTTCGCTTGAAGTTCACACAGGCCGTATCTTTGAACCAATTTTTGGGATGTTTTACATTCTGTACGTTCCTTTGGCCGGAATTTGCATTTTGATTGTATTGATAAGCGGATTTTTTATTTGGTGGGTTGGGTATCGGAAGAAACAAGAGACACAAAAAAAACGGGCCACTTAAACAAATTCAGTTCCAAAAATTACTGTTTTATCCTCATGTCGAATCACAACCTCCGATTCACCCTTTTTATTCAGGATTATTTCACCAACGCCAATAGTTCTGCTTCGGTAGGCAGCGTCAACATATATTTTGAAACAAACAAATGATTGTCGAGCCCGGCTGTGGCATACTGCACCTTTTCATGATCTTTTTGGGTGCAAAGCACAATTCCCACTGGATTGTTATCTCCCGTTTCTTTTACATTTTGCTTGTAATAGTTGAGGTAAAAATTCATTTGCCCCACATCGACATGTGAAAAGGCACGCACTTTTAAATCAATCAGCACATGGCATTTCAATATCCGGTTGTAAAAAACCAAGTCAATACGGTCGTGCTCATTGCCAATGGTGATTCGCTTTTGCCGTGCTTCAAAACAAAAGCCGTTGCCAAGCTCCAGTAAGAATGATTGAATTTTATTGAGCAGTTCGGTCTCCAAATCGTTTTCGTTGTAAACCGGTAAATCTTTGAACCCTGTAAATTCAAGAATATAAGGGTCCTTAATAATATGTTCCGGCAAGTTAAGTTCCCCATTTACCGATGCAAGTAGCTTCTCTTTGTCTGTCGATAAACCAGCACGCTCAATCAGTAACGATTCAATTTGTCGTTTCAACTCGCGTGCGCTCCAATTACCTTTAATGGCTTGCTGTTCATAAAATAGCCGCTTCAATGGGTCTTTTACCTTCACCAATTCTGTAAAATGGCGGAATGAGAAGTGTTGAAGCAAAATTTCAGACTGCATCTTTGATTGTTTAATCGGTTGAATGTCAATGCCAACCTGTTGAATGCTTCTCATTATAGAATTCTCAATGAATTGGTCAGCCACTGGCTGACCTTTTTGCAATTGGTCGGCCAATGGCTGACCAATTGCCGGATAGGTTTGATAGAACTGCCTGCAAAGCTTTAAATTGGTAACAGATAATCCCTTAAGGTTTTGGTGTTTACAATTGGATTCAATGGCCTCTAAAAGCTTATCACCATACTTGGCCCGGTCAGTACCTGCTTGTTCATATTCCACCACATAAAAGCCTACCAGCCAGTTTCGTACTACCAAAAGTTGATCGATGCTTTGTAATGCCCGCTTTTGGAGTTGTAAACTTACCAAAGCAATTTGTTCTATTAGTTGGTTGAATTCCATGATGTGTTTTATTTACATAAACCAATTTCCTTCAAAAACTCCATCGCTTTGCGGCTTTGGCTAAGGCTTCCAGAAAAACCGGATCTTCCAGCCCTTTTGTTTTTTCATGAAATTGGAAATTAGATTGGATATTCCGGATTCGTAATTTCACCGATAAAAAGGATTGCTCCGGTTGTCTTTTCAGTAATGGCAAACAGAAAGGGGCGATCTACAACGAAATGTTTTCTGTAGTCTGGTCCTGATTCTCCTGTTGAAATCATTACAGCGGTAACTGCGGCAGCTTCGGTTCCACTTTCATTTACATCAATATATGTTTTATGAATGACCGAACTAATATAAAGCTGGCCTTCTTTGCTAATTCCATCAAAGTTGGCAAGTCCGGGTACAAATGCTTGTTTCATACCCATTTGATCAAGCATCTTATTTAACTCGGAATCCCAGGAAAATTTAAAACGGGGCATTGTTACGACTATTTGATTTTCGGTTTTAAAGCTTTTCATCCACGAACTCCAGTTTTCGGTATTCAATTCAGAAATTACATCTTTTGAAGTTTTTTTCAAATTTGGAAGGATCACGGTCATCTGAAACTGACCGTTTCCGTAAGGCAGATTCACAGCGCTAAACAACTCATTTGAAGCATATTCCAAAGATGATTCCTGTTGCATCATCGGTGTTTCCTTGAACGTTCCGTCGCTCAAAGTGAACTGCAGGTTGTGAGTTTCCTTCTCATTGAACTTCGATTTCCAAATCCCGTTAAAATAAACGGCATTAAGAAGAATCATCGTCACACCGCCATCAATTTGTTCGAGAATCACTGGAATTTTATCGTGAGTTTTCTCTGCAACCCAGCCGTTGACAATCTTTAAGGCTTCTTCGGGCACACCAAAATTCAGGGAATTAACTTCAGCATCGTAATATTCATGATTGATATTCACGAAATTAGATTCAATGGCAAACCCTTTTTGATAATAGATGGCATTGGCGATTTCGAGCGCTACCTCCGGGTCAGACGATTTCAATGCGGTGACCAGGGATTGGTGCGAATGATTGATTTGCGCCGGAGTAATTCCGGAAACCCTCATCGCATTTTCCATTTCGGTTTTGGTTTCTCCGGATGCTCCATTGTAAGTCATGGCCAACGCCAGTGAAACACTCAAAGGCGAAACTGAAGTATTTGTATTTTTCTTTGCATCAGCAATTACCAGTTTAAACAGGTCGAGGCCAAAAGAATTATCGGCATCAATCAATTCAGCCGATTTTGCCAACAAAGTTGCAGGATCTTCCGGAGAGGGCGTGGGGTCAGCTTTTTTGCACGAAAAAACGATCAAGAACAAAACCGAGGTAAATAAAAGTGAGATCTTCATGGCAGGTAGTTTTAATTTGGTGGTTCTCAAGCAAAAATAAGCAAAAACAAATTACATCATTCTCATTATTAGGATTTAAATTTTTTTGATTCGGAATAAAAAAAGTCAGGACTTCACTTGAAGTGAAACCCTGACTTAATTCTAATGAATTGAATATTTTAATAATTATCAGGCAACTTCATAGATAACGCCATTGGGTTGACCCATCTTTTTTGAAGCCTCCAAAACTTCAATGCCAACAATATTCCCCATGTCATCATAATCTAAAATGATTCCTGGCTTGTCCTCATCACTTTCGGTAATCCTTCCTTCCGAAAACTGGATGTAAACGATATCAACATCTTTGTCATATTTTATTACCATACTTTTTAGTTTTTGATGTTTTGTAAACAGTAATTATCAAAGTTGGATTTCTAACACAATTAACAAATACTCGGTAAAGATAGTTTTTCGAATTTTCTGTTATTAGTTTTGAATAAACTTTTGTGTCAGAATCCTGAACTATAATAGAATCCGGTTGTTCAACGACTGATTCAACCTGCTCTTTCATGATTGATCTTCGAATCATCTGATTTATTGCATGTTTTGACAATTCAAATTCCATAATCAAGATGTATAATCGTGATTAACAATCTTACCTATTCTGATATTGTTTCTCGTAATAGCTTTGGTAATCGCCGCTGGTAACGTTTTCCATCCATTCGGTGTTGTTAAGGTACCAGTCGATGGTTTTTTCAATTCCTTCTTCAAACTGAAGGCTTGGAACCCAATTTAGCTCTTTTTGAAGTTTGGTGGAGTCGATGGCATAGCGCAAGTCGTGTCCGGCGCGGTCCTTCACGTAGGTAATCAGTTTTTCTGAAGTTCCGGCTTCACGACCCAGCTTCCGGTCCATGATGCGGCACATCACCCTGATCAGATCGATGTTGGTCCATTCGTTGTGTCCGCCAATGTTGTAGGTATCGCCATCTTTTCCCTGGTGGTAAATCACATCAATGGCCCGGGCATGATCTTCGACCCACAACCAATCGCGGATGTTGAGCCCTTCGCCATAAACCGGCAATGCCTTGTTATGCTTGATGTTGTTGATAAACAGCGGAATCAGTTTTTCGGGAAACTGGAACGAACCGTAGTTGTTGGAGCAGTTTGAAACGACTGCCGGAATTCCGAAAGTGTCGTGGTAGGCCCGCACAAAATGATCGGAACTGGCTTTAGAGGCCGAATACGGACTGTGCGGATCGTACCCAGTTTCTTCGGTAAACATGCCTTCAGCGCCCAAACTTCCATAAACTTCGTCGGTCGAAATGTGGTAAAAACGCTTGCCATCAGCATTGTCTTTCCAGATTTGGCGGACGGCATTCAGCAGGTTAACAGTACCAATAACGTTTGTAAATACAAATTCGGTCGGGTTTGTAATCGACCGGTCAACATGCGATTCGGCTGCCAGATGGATTACTCCGTCGAATTGCCTTTCAACAAACAGCTTCAGGATAAATTCAGCGTCCACAATGTCGCCTTTCACAAATTCGTAATTCGACCTGTTTTCAACGTCCTTCAAATTAGCCAGGTTTCCTGCGTACGTTAATTTGTCGAGATTAACGATTTTGTATTCAGGATATTTGTTTACAAACAGTCGAACCACGTGTGAACCAATAAACCCGGCGCCTCCGGTAATCAAAATAGTCTTCATAGCTTATAAATTATATTATTCCAATCCGCGAATCTTTTTTTCCCATTTCCAGGCCGAAGCCAGAATATCGTCCACCGAACTTTTGGCC
>Ga0302296_1002383_pt1 | contig 12704 bp, 11 predicted proteins | sample III_Fen_N3_1_FD_194546 | JGI IMG/M metagenome (GOLD analysis project Ga0302296, IMG submission 194546) | Peat permafrost microbial communities from Stordalen Mire near Abisko, Sweden - III_Fen_N3_1 | ecosystem: Environmental > Terrestrial > Soil > Wetlands > Permafrost | place: Sweden: Abisko... | reverse complement strand
GTTACATTGGCAGTACTGGTACAACCTGCTGTAGTTCCCGTTACGGTGTAAGTGGTAGTCGATCCGGGCGTTGCCGTGACAGATGCGCCACTCGTGGCCGACAAACTTCCTCCCGGCGTCCAGGAGTAGGTTGAGGCGCCACTTGCTGTTAAAGTTGTTGAAGCTCCGGGACAAATAGTGACAGCCGGAGAAACACTAACCGTAGCACTGTTTACTGTTATAGTGGTGGAAGACGATGCATTACAAGGAGCGGTTCCTACGGAATAGTTAATGGTATGCGTACCAATTCCAGCAGTTGCGGGATTGAATAAACCGGTTGAAGAAACTCCTGGTCCTGTCCATGTTCCGCCCATATCGGCAGCAATAAGTTGCACAGATCCTGAGGTCACACAAAAAGGACCGACAGGTGTAATGGCAGGATTTGGAGGCCCAGTTTGAGCTCCGGGAGGTGGACCGAGTTGTAAGGTGAAATTACTGGAAGAACCACTCCAGTTTTCAACTATAATCATCAATTCTTGACCCGCCACTACATTTGGGGCAGGTACACTGCTTGTGCACGGGAAAGAAGTTCCGAATTGATTACACCCGCTGGAAGCAGAAGCGTAATTACAACCGATTTCGTTGGCCGAATTTTGAATGGCGGTACAAGGTGATTGTCCTGCCGGAATATTGAACACCGAAACATCCAAGAAACCCGTTGATGAGTTCCCGTCGATGAGCATGTTTAATGGCCCTGAAGAAGTAATGTGCAAGATAATGTACCCGATATTCGGACCGATCCAGTCTAAGCAAGTACTTACTCCGGGACCAGGGGTCACAAAGTTGAAAGGTCCAGCTGTTCCCGGCGTACAAATTGACGTATTGGTGTTGCATTGACCGGACCCATTCAAGGATACGGTTAACGTCAATGCGATGATTCCTAAGTAACGTAGTAGTTTATTCATGGCCCGCATATCCGAAATGATCAATAATAGCATCCAACTCTTCTGATGAAGTAGTTGGTAAAAGAATCAAGGTCACTTGTTGTAATTCCGTGTCAACTGAAATAGACGACAGGTAGGAATAATGCTGTGAAAGACGCTCTTCAATGCGTACTTTTTTGTCGGCAGTTACCGTAAGATAAGTAGGGAATACGATTCGCAATCCTCCGTTTTCCAACGTTTGTGTCGTTACGATCGCTTTTGGTCGATAACCCAATTGGAACAACTGCAAATCAAGATCGCGGGTGTTTTCGGATTGTGTTATTCTGCCAGATCGTTCGGCTAACAATTGATTAACGGTGTTTGAAGATTCCGTTTGACCGAAAGCTGTTGGGCTGCTTAATCCGAAAAAGAATAAAAAATACAAGGTGTATCTTTTTGAACTTTCGTTGATTAAACATTTGCCAACTCGCATAAAGTAGTAGAACTGCATGGGCATAATAAGTTTAGTAGTGCAACAACCACTAGACGAGCTAATTGGTTGTTGGTTGGCTAAGAAAGTAGAAAAGATACTAAAAAGGGTAGTTTTTAATGAGAATCGGAAGTTTTCAATGTTGAGTGGAGGGTTATTGTTCTTTTTTAGTTTGAATTCTTGTAAAATGATGCGTTTTTAACAAGGAAGAGTCCAAAATATTAGAACACAAAAAAGGGCTCGCTAACGAACCCTTTCTCTCTTTATCAATGAAGTATCAGAATTTATAACTGATTCCCATACTTGGAAGTAGCGGGAATTGGTAGACCGTTTTGTTTGTTACACGATTCACGTAGAAAATATTCTTGCGATCGTATGCGTTTGTAATCGCCCCGATGATTTCCATCTCGGTAGAGTTTTTAAACTTGAATTGTTTTTTCACGGTGATGTCTAAACGGTGGTAGTAAGGCAATCGTTTGCTGTTGTAATCACCCAATAAAAGACCTACGGAAGTTACGTTGCTTGTGGTGTAATCTGTTGTAACACCTTGTCCCATATTGTCGCCTTGGTAGAAACCTGCTGTTGGTGTAAACGGAAGTCCAGAAGCTAAATTCCAACGAACGTTTACTTCCAATGTTTTTTTCTTTCCGAAAACATAAGTTGCTACCATGTTGATGTTGTGACGTCGGTCGAATACAGGTGCGTAAGTAGTGAATCCATCCCAACGAGTTGATTTACCATAAGAGTAAACTCCCCATAAGAACAAACGATTTTTGGAATATTTCAACAAGACATCTAAACCGTACGATTGTCCTGATTCAATTAAGAAGTCTTTTTTGTAAACGTCATCCACATCGTCGAATTCTTTTGTGTCATCGAAAATTTTATTGACGTTGATGTTACTCAGTTGCGGGAAGTATTTGTAATAACCTTCAATGTTTAATGAAAGCGCTTTGGTCAAATCAACTTCACCTCCTAGAATAGCGTGCCATGAATATTGAAGACCGTTTTTCGGATTTTTCACCTTGTTGAATTCTGTGATGAAAGTTTCCTGAACATTGGTTGGCGCAGAAAGTAAACCGTTGAATAAGTTCACAACATCGCGATCGGAAGAAGCAGAAGTAAAGTTTTGCGAGTAACGACCTCCGGAGAATTTAAGTCGGAAACGTTCGGTTGCGTTGAATTTCACACCGATTCGAGGTTCAGGTGAAATGGTTGAAAGCGAAGCATACACTTGAGCTCTGAATCCGGGTTGAATTACAAAACGGGTTTTTACCAATTTATAGTTGAAGTAAGCACCAATTTCTGTAGTGTTTGAAACAGATTGGATTTTAGATGCGGCTTCATTATAAGTAACATAATCCGTTTTAAAAAGGTTCATGTTGATACCGTAATCGATCTGACCTTCGTTTTTCAAGAAATACGAAAAGTCGAATCCTAAGTCGGCACCGAAAATGCTACTGTTGCGCTCATTGGCTCCTATTTCAGCAAATGTTGTTTTGTAGTTGGAACCGTTTAAGTGACCTCTGATAAAAGTTGGAGAACCTGCCGGAACCAAAATGAAGGACATTCCAGCACCTGATTGACTAAAGTTCAAATCGGCAATATCCGAGTAGTTTACTTTGTCTCTGTTATTGAACCCGAAAAACGAGAATTTTGAACCACCGCTTGCCGCGAAAGTGAGCTTACCATATAAATCAGTGAATTTATAAGGAAGTCCGTTACCATCGTTTACGTTTCGGTACAATGTTTTTGCCGTATAATCTAGGAGTGCTTGTTTTGCTGAAAAAACATAAGAAGCAGCGCCTCCACCTTTTTCTTTTTGTTTGTACAAAGGTCCTTCAAGAACTAGTTTACCTAGGAATGGTGAAACGGAAACTTTTCCGCCGAATTCTTTTTTGTTACCGTCACGGTAAGTGATGTCCATGATCGAAGAAATACGACCACCGTAACGCGAATCAAATCCTCCGGTATAGATGTCTACATTCTTAATAAGTTCTGTTTCAAAAATGGAGAAGAAACCGATAGAGTGGAACGGGTTGTAAACCGTCATTCCATCTAGCAATACTTTATTTTGAATCGGTGTTCCTCCACGCACGTACAACTGACCTCCTTGGTCACCTGTTGTTACAACTCCGGGAGTAACCGAAAATGCACCAACGATGTCGTTTTCCGCACCCATTCCAGGGATACGTTCCACATCTTTTTTGGTAAGGCTGCTCACTGAAATCAATACTTCGGTAGTTTTGCGTTTCGTTTCTGCGGAAACAACAAATTCTTCCAAATCTGTTCCGTTCGGTTTTAACATATCGATACGAACATCTGTGATACCGTCTGCTTTGGTGACTTTTATTTCACGTTCGTAAAGCGCGAATTCCGGATTCTGAATTCTTAGCAAGTAAACACCGATGGCTACTTTCGGAATGGAGTAGAATCCGTTTACATCGGTTGTTGCACCAAGAATTTCCTGGCCTTTTTCCGTTGGAATAAGCAATATTTTTTGAAATGGAACAACCTCGTCATTACTATTATCGTGCACAACGCCTCGGATCATATGATTCTGACCAAAGGAGGTGGCAGAAACGAATAAAAAGACAATTAAGGAGAGAACTAGCTTCATAAGTATTCGTATGTATTGTGCTTTTCAGCGGCTTCGAAGGTACATATTTAACCTTTATTGGCGATGTATCTGTGAAAAAAATGACAAAACGTAGCGATTATTGAGTCATCGGTGGTGCATTAAGATTCTTTGCGAAGCGCTTTTTTGGCTTGTTCCCAATAGATGTCCATTTCACTGAGTTGCATGTTGGAAATGTCTTTGCCGTTTTCGGTGATGAATGTTTCCATGAGCATAAATCGCTCTCTGAATTTGCGATTGGTTCGTTCTAGTGCATCTTCCGGATTCACTTTTAAGAAACGTGCGTAATTGACCAAGGAGAATAGCACGTCACCAAATTCATCTTCAATGGCAGGTTGATCGTTGTTGGCGATTGCTTCGTCCAGTTCTAAAAGTTCTTCAGAAACCTTTGCTTTTACATCGGCAATATCGTCCCAATCAAAGCCTACACCTTTTACTTTATCCTGGATGCGAATTGCTTTAACCAGTGCAGGCAAGGAAACAGGTACTCCTTGAAGAACGGAAGTTTTTCCTTCTTTCAGTTTCAGTTTTTCCCAATTCGATTTCACTTCGTCTTCTGAATCGGCAACCACATCACCATAAATATGCGGATGACGGTAAATGAGTTTTTCGCAAATGGCATTCAGCACATCCGTTACATCAAAAGCTCCTTGTTCGGAGGCGATTTTACTATAAAACACCAAGTGAAGAAACAAATCTCCCAATTCTCCCTTCAAACCGTCCATGTCGTTGCTGATGATTGCATCGGCCAATTCATACGTTTCTTCGATGGTGAGGTGTCGCAAACTATCGAGCGTTTGTTTTTTGTCCCACGGACATTTTTCGCGCAAATCGTCCATTACGTTTAATAAACGTTGAAATGCGATCAGTCTCGGGTCGTTTGTATTTACTGTGTTGGGTAAAGTTTCCATGTTACAAATTTAGCATAAACAAAAAAACGTTTAATTTTGAGCTATGGTCAAATGGTTATTCTTGTTGATTTTAGGTCCCACGCTAGCAAACGCTCAGGTAAATGACGTTGCTTCAACTGACAGAACTCCAAAATCACAAAGCGCTTATAGTGTTGATGTTATTCGTGAAGACGCTTCACTTTACCTTTCTATAAAACAAAAGAGCGGTTTTTTAGCGGCGCACAGAGGGGTGATGAGTCATTTACCCAAAGAGTCGATATTTGGAGCGGAAGTTTCAATTGCAAAACGATTGGGGGCTCAAAAAGAATGGCATGTTCGCTACAAACATCCGTATATCGGAGTTACGTTGTATGGTTCTAATGTTGGTAACAATGCCATTTTAGGTCAAGCATTCGGTAGTTACGGATTCATCGAGTTTCCAATGAATAAAGGAAAACGTCATCAATTAACCGGAAAACTTGGCTGCGGAATTGGGTATATAACGAAAGTATTTGATCAGGAAAAAAATCCGAAAAACGTAGCTGTAAGTACACATGTCAATGCGTTGATTTGTTTGGCTATTCAAGGACATATCCAATTGGCTGAGCGCCATCAACTCATTTACAGTTTCGATTTGACCCATTTATCAAACGGTTCTTCCAAAGTGCCCAATTTGGGGTTGAATATGCCGAATATCGGTTTGGGATATGCCTACCGATTAAGGAATGAACCATCATCGGTAGTTCTCTCCAAGCGTTTTCCACAACCGTTCTTTAAAAATTGGAAATTCCATATTTTGGGAATTCTTTCCGCCAAGGAAATCTTCCCAACATCGGGTAAAAAATTCCCGATTTATGCCTTGTCGATCATGGAACGTAAATTATTCCGGCCGAAAGTAGGAATGGAAATAGCATTTGATCTTATGTCAAAACAATCTGTTTTCAATTACAAAGGATATGTTCCAAAAACGCAATGGACTATTTTCCAAATGGGTGTGTATGCGGCCTACGTATTGCCCCTTGATCACATGCAAATTGTATTGGGAATGGGAGCTTACGTAAAAGATCGCTATCAACCAGACGGTCCGTTGTATCACCGAATCGGAATGCGTTATCAATTCGACAATGGAATTACAGCCAACTTGGTCTTGAAATCGCATTGGGCAAAAGCAGATTATATTGAATACGGAATCGGTTACACGTTTAAATACAAGAAGAAATGAGGTATTGGTTGATCGTTTGTTTGGCGGTAGTAGGATTTACAGCTTGTAAGAAACCGGAAGATCGCACGTGTTTTAAATCAACAGGGGAGGATACAACCTTGGAAATTCCGCTTTCGGATTTTGAACGCTTAAAATTACATCCACATGTTGCTTACCTGCTTATTCAGGATTCTACAGATAAAGTAGTGATAAAAGGGGGAGAGCACTTGGTGAAATTGGTCGAGTGTAAGGTAACGGATAAATTGTTGGAGGTCACGAATAAAAACAGGTGTGCTTTCTTGCGAAATGCGAAACATGAGCTGTTGGTTGAAATTCATTTCACCAGCATTATTAATATTCATTACGAAGGATCGGAATATTTGAAGTCGGAAGGCACATTGAATATCGATTATTTCACATTGATGGTGCGTGATGGCGCCGGACCGGTAGATCTTACCTTGAAGTCAAAAGTGATTGATGCCGATATTTCGCATGGTTGGGGCGATTATACGTTTCACGGAACCACCGAACAAGCACGAATCAGTGCCAGAAGTAACGGGTATTGCGATGTATATGATTTGACGATTACTGATTCTGTGTACGTAGCCTCAGATACGCCAGGACATGTGAAAGTACGTGCAGATGGAATTCCGCTTTATGGTTATATTAAAAGTAGCGGAAGTATCTATTACAAAGGTAATCCGTCTGTGATTAATGTCATTCGAACGGGGTCGGGGGAATTGATTAAAGTAGATTGATAGGATTTCGGATTTTTGATGCTTGATTTTTGATGAAAATTCAGGTTAAAATTGATGTTCAAGCTTCTGTAAAAACGAAGGATAAAAAGTTGATTTCTAATTGAGGTTTAATCCAACATCAAAAATCCAACACAGTGTCCGCCTTTGGCGTGATCAAGCATTATAAAACAGAAAATCCGCGATTGAACAACCGCGGATTTTCTGTTTTTATAATTAAGGTTATTTTCCTCGTTTCAATTGCATCAATACTTTGAATGCTTTGTCTACGTGGTCTTGTTTTACGATAATTGTGAACTCATTTGCTGTAGAAACCACTTCAACAATGTTCAAACCTTCCCAAGCCAAGTGCTTCAAAATGTAATAATAAACTCCGTATACTTCAGAGTTAACTGCCGGAAGTTTTACGGTAATCGAAGCCAAATCAGTTGTGTGTGACTTCAATCGCTCGTTGATGAGCAAGTTGCTGATTTTATTCGAAATGCTGGAAGAAGCAATGATAGTGGTTTCGGTAACGCCACGACAAATGGTGTAGAAAACGTCAGAATCCGAATTCACCAATTGCACTAAGTCGGCTTGTTTTTGACGCAAAGACTCGGTGTTTTCAAAGGTGTAATCCTCTAAGTTACTACGCACAAGGAAGTCACCCAATTCACCGATAATATTGGTGATTTTAAGATTAAGACGGTGATACAAGCCCGGAGACATGCGTTTAATAGCCATCACAATGGCTCCTTCTTTCACTTCTTTGCCAAGTGTTTCTTCAATTTCGGGTTTTATTTTTCGAGCTAGGGAGGAGATGTTGATTAGATCGTCGGTCATGGCCTCTCTTAAAAAAGGACTTCTTCCGATAATTTCTTCAGTAATTTTTCCAATTGATAACATACTACGGTAAGATTTAAACAGGTGTGCAAATTTACACATTATAGTTAGCTTTTAGTGTAAACAGTTCAAGGAAGAATCAACTAGATGAATAGATCACAGGTCTCGTTGAAGGAAAACAAGCTTCCAATGATTATTCACACCAAAGAGACGAATGGCAATGGAAAATTAGTAAAAATGGGCTGTTAAGCTTTCAACAGATTAGGCTAGTTGTTGATGGATAACTTCCTTCACTAGCTCAAGTGCACGATTTAGTTGTTCGGTTGGCGTTAAGTTGCTGTTGTCAATGACAATAGCGTCTTCAGCTTGTCGCAAAGGACTCTCTTCACGCGTACTATCAATCCGATCTCGCTCTAATAAGTTGTGCTGAACGGTTTCAAAAGCCACTTCTTGCCCTTTGTTAAACATTTCATCAAAACGGCGTTGGGTACGCACTTCTATAGAGGCTGTGAGAAAAAGTTTCAATTCTGCATCCGGAAATACAACTGTACCGATATCGCGACCGTCCATGACAATTCCTCCTTTTTGTCCGAGTAATTGCTGTTGGTGAACCAGTTTTTGTCTGACTTCTTTAATGGTTGCAATCTGACTTACGGACTGTGAAACTTCAAACGAACGAATCTGTATGGAAACGTCTTCGTTGTTTAACAGAATAGACTGGTCGCCTGTTTCTGGATCTTTGTGAAAGGAAAGGGTAATTTCTGGAAGCAATTCGATTAATGCTTGTTTGTCTACAATTCCATTGCGAATAAAACCGTTGCGTATAGCCGCTAAACAAATACAGCGGTACATTGCTCCGGAATCAACAAAAACATATTGCAACGTGTGGGCTAAAGCTTTTGCAAGCGTACTTTTTCCGCACGATGAATAACCGTCAATTGCAATGGTAATCTTCTTTTTTTGTTCCGACATAAACTTCTTACCTCTAAATTACTGTAAAGATAGTGAATAGAACTAGTTGGGCACAAAAAAAAGGGGAGCTAAAAAGCTCCCCTTCAAATTTCCAAAAGGAATTATTAGAATCTCCATCCAAGACGGAAAGAACCTACAGCACCAGTGTTGATTCCTGAAGATTTTGACTCAGCAGTAACTGATTTAGTAGTTGTACCACCGAAACCTGTTGTAGCTTCACCTTCTTTTTGTGTTGTAGAAGACCATCCAAGACCTAACTCAAGACCCAAGTAGAAGTTCTCAGCGAAATAGTAGTCAGTACCTGCTACCAAGTTCACACCGAACATGCTTGATTTTGCCTCAGAAGTTTCTGTGTAAGTGTCGATGAAAGAAACACCATCAGAGTTAGTACCATCTGTAGTTACTTTTCCAGAACCTAACATGATATCCAAACCTGCGTAAGGAGACAAACGATCTGTACCTCCGAAGTGGTACTCACCACCGATTGAGAAGTTCATTGCGCCTGTTTTGCTTTCGTAAGATCCAGTACCACCAGTACCATCACCGAACTCAAAGAAATTGTCTGTGTTTGATGAGTTGTGAACACCCAAAGTTACACGAACAGCGATGTTATCTTGAACGAAGTAACGGTAACGAATAGAAGGTGAAGTGAAAGACAATGTTGATGTATTCCAGTTGATTAACCCTTCCAATGTGTTATGTACACTTGCATCCGGTTTTTGAGCCATTACAGCGGTTGATAAGATCAAACCACCAACTAATAAACTTAACTTTTTCATACTTTTTTAAATATTGGTTTGAGCGAATGTAAATAAAACTTTTTAGCCGACAAGGCTTAGTTATAAACAAAATTAGGTGGATAACCTCTAAAAGACTGTTTTCTACGGACTATGGTATTGTGCCGGCTTGCCTTAAAGAATGTTAAAATAACAGTTTTTTAACGTTGACTTGAGGCTATTTTGACCCGCCAAGCGGTATAGAAAGGCTAATAGCGTGTTGCATTCCGGCAGCAGAATAACTCATGAAACCGTAATCAATCGAGAAGCGTTTGAAGTACATTCCGGCACCAAAACTAAAGCCTGCAATTCCTGGGCGTTGGGTTAATTTTAGTTCTTGTCTTCTGTTGTAATCGAAACCGACGCGTAAATGAAGTTTTTTCCCAAATAGAATCTCGGTTTGAACCACAAAATGACGTGCAAATTTCTCTACAAAACCGGCCTTATTGACAGGAATGATTTCACCTGTTAGGGCATCTACTGTTTCTTTGGCATTCGGGTCGTTATAAGTCAGGTCCCATTTCTGTAAATGTTGTCCTAATAAAGAGAAGCGAAATGGTGCGTGTTTCAGTTTGTGCGAAACTCCCATCTGAATTTCGAGGGGAAGCGAACTGCGTGTTCCATTGTATCCCTTCCACTGAATTCCTAAATTCTTTACAACACCGGAAAGAACAAGTCTTTTTTCGTCGTTTGTGTAACAACCACCAATATCCAGTGAATTACCGAAAGCGATGTATTGGTCTAATTGCGAATAAATAACATTGAATGTGGCTCCGATGTGGAGGCGCTCGTTGATGCTTTTCCCTGCACTCACACCCAGTACAAAATCTCCCGGACTAAAAGTCCCCAAATCGCTACCATTAATATCGGTGCGTTTCATTTTACCGTATGACACGTATCTGAAATGAGCTGCTCCGGTAATGTTGTTGGCGAAATGATGCGCATAGTTGAGTTGCCCGCTGTTAATTCCTCCTGCCAAAAGCGTTTGACTAATACTGCCACGTTTGTGCATCTCGGCGTTCAAGAGTGCGGGGTTTTGAATTCCCAGACTTACATCTAAATCGCGGGCAGTGATAAAAGAGCCACCAAGACCCGTTGTGCGGGCGTTGAAGGGAAGATTAAGAAAGTTGAATCCGGTAATTCCGCCGGTTTGCGCTATGCTTGTGCCAACGATTACGGTAAAAAACAAGAGGATTTTAAAGTTCATGGAAATCATAACGCATTTTTTTAAAGGGAATTGTCTAAGAGCTTGTTTAAAGTTGTTTAATGAAATAAATTGGTTAGCCATTTGATGTGGAATGAGGCGAATTTTGCAGTCATAGCTTGCGTCTCTGGCGAAAAAATTGAACGAAATAACGCATAAAATGGCTTCTAAGAATGAATTAAAGGATTTTAAACAGGCTCTATTCTACTTCTTTTTCCAATTTCAATGGCTTCCATGTTGATGATTCGTTTGCCGTCAATAGCAAAACGCAACAGTGTTTTTACTTGATGAAATCCTTTGTTGCCACAAGCTCCCGGATTGAGCCATAGCATGTTGAACCGCGGATCTTGTTTTACCAATAAAATGTGCGAATGTCCGCAGACAAGTAATTGAGGGGCTTCGCGTTTTAATTCTGCTAACAAGGGTGTACTGTACTTTCCTGGTTTTCCGGCAATGTGGGTGATTAACACAGAAACTTCTTCAACGGTAAATCGATTGAACTCAGGGAATTCCATGCGCATAGCCGTATCATCAATATTCCCATAAACGGCACGCAAAGGTTTGAATGCTTTTAGTCGTTCAATTACCGAAACGTCACCAATGTCGCCGGCATGCCATATTTCATCAACATCTTGAAAATAATGGTAAATCTTCTCCGGAAAATCGCTGTGCGTATCTGATAATAAGCCGATTTTAGTCATAATGTACACCTTGTTTTATTGCTAAAGAGTTGACCGTGAATCGGGTTTGTCTTTTGCTTTTTTTAAACGGATAATCCGTGCCCGTTTTGTTCCGATTTCAAATTTGTAGAAAATGTTTCACACTTGTTGAAAGTTCTTTCAAAACGGATAAAAATCGGTTCTTCTTACTATATTTGGCGGTTCAACTTTCAAATAAAGGATGTATGGCAACTAAAGCAGCTGCAAAACCATCAACTACAACTAATAAGAGTGCACTGAAAGATGCGCCGAAGTTTTCGAAAGAGACCTATATCAAGTGGTATAAAGATATGCTCTTGATGCGTCGTTTTGAAGAAAAAGCGGGTCAGTTGTACATTCAGCAAAAATTCGGTGGATTTTGTCACTTATATATAGGACAAGAAGCCGTTGTTGCAGGAACTGTGAGTGCTTCACGACCTACGGATAGCCACATGACAGCTTACCGTGATCATGCGCATCCTATCGGTTTGGGAACAGATGTTCGTGTGTTGATGGCTGAATTGTACGGTCGTACAACCGGTTGTTCCAAAGGAAAAGGCGGATCCATGCACTTCTTCGACAAAACGCGCAATTTCATGGGCGGTCACGGAATCGTTGGGGCACAAATTCCAATGGGAACAGGTGTTGCTTTTGCCGAACAATATAAAGGTACAGACAATGTGGTTTTTGTTTCAATGGGAGATGGCGCAGTGCGTCAGGGAGCTTTGCACGAAACCTTCAATATGGCGATGAACTGGAAATTGCCGGTGATCTACATCATTGAAAACAACAACTACGCGATGGGAACTTCCGTTGAGCGTACTACCAATGTTACAGACTTATCGAAAATCGGTCTTTCATATGAAATGCCTTCGAAATCAGTAAACGGTATGTCGCCTGAAGCTGTTCATGATGCCATTGAAGAAGCTGTAGCTCGCGCTCGCAGAGGTGATGGCCCGAGTTTGTTGGATATTCGCACGTACCGATACAAAGGACACTCGATGTCTGATCCTCAGAAATACCGTTCAAAAGAAGAGGTGGCTGAATGGATGGAGCAAGATCCAATCGAACATTGTTTGAACGTGATTAAGCAAAATAAATGGCTTTCTGATAAAGAAATAGGTGAAATAGACACGTGGGTAAAAACAGAAGTCGAAGAAGCGGTAACGTTTGCTGAAAATTCACCGTACCCTGAAGCCGACGACTTGTACGATGACATCTATCAAGAACCGAACTACCCATATATTATAGAATATTAATAACCGAATTTATAGAGTTAGCTAATTATGGCAGAAATCATTTATATGCCCAAGTTGAGCGATACCATGACGGAAGGTGTGGTAGCTGAATGGCATA
>Ga0302296_1002381_pt1 | contig 12706 bp, 11 predicted proteins | sample III_Fen_N3_1_FD_194546 | JGI IMG/M metagenome (GOLD analysis project Ga0302296, IMG submission 194546) | Peat permafrost microbial communities from Stordalen Mire near Abisko, Sweden - III_Fen_N3_1 | ecosystem: Environmental > Terrestrial > Soil > Wetlands > Permafrost | place: Sweden: Abisko... | reverse complement strand
TAATTCTCTCACCTGTTGCTCTTCTGGTTATCATAGGATACAGCCTTACAAAACGATTTACCTCACTTTGTCATTTCGTACTAGGATTAGGTTTAAGTCTTGCTCCAATTGGTGCTTTTATATCGGTGACCGGTAAATTCAGTCTTCTTCCGGTTATCTACTCCTTTATTGTACTGACCTGGGTAAGCGGATTTGACATTATATACGCTCTTCAGGATGATGAGTTTGACAAGACAAACATGCTTCATTCCATACCATCGGCTGCAGGAAGGAAAAGGGCCATTTTCATTTCAATAATTATTCATATTATTACCTTTATTCTGGTACTCACAGCTGGGTTATATGAAGGGGGCGGATTGCTGTTCTGGACAGGGGCAACGATTTTTACAATTTTATTAGCCTACCAGCACAGTATCGTGAGACATGATGATCTTAGTAGAGTGACGCTTGCATTTGGCACGACTAATGGCGTTGCCAGCATGCTTTTTGCAGTATTTGTAATACTCGACCTGATCCTGAGATATCATTAAAATAAATTTTATTTAAAAAGGAATTGTTCTTATTAAAGTTTTTTTGTTTCTTGGTACATTAAAAATATGATTTTATGGGGGAATTAGTTATTAAAGAGGTACTTACAAGAAAAGACAGGCGTGACTTCATTTATCTGCCTGAAAAAGTTCATAAGAATGAACCAGACTGGCTTCCTCCAATTTATTTGGACGAGTGGGAATTATACAATAAAAAGAAAAATAAATCGTACCAGTACGCTGATGCCATCCTTCTTCTGGCTTACAGGGATAATAAACCTGTTGGCAGAATTATGGGGATCGTGAATAACAGATATAATGAAATTAATAATGAACAGCACGGACGCTTTTGTTTCATGGAATGCTATAATGACAAGGAAGTATTCCATACACTCATTACCAGAGTAGAAGATTGGGCAAGAGAAAAGGGTATGATCAGGATAATAGGACCATTGGGATTTTCGGATAAAGATCCACAGGGATTCCAGATTGAAGGATTTGAATATCCCCTTTTTATGACAGCCCCGAACAATTCAAAATATATGCCTGAACTTATTGAGCAGGAAGGTTATGAAAAGAAAGTTGACCTGGTAAACTATCTTGGAAAGATACCCGATGAATTTCCTCTGATTTATGAAAAGGTCCTTGCCCGTTTAGAATGCAATAAAGAGTATAAAATCATTGAATTCGCCTCGAAAAAAGAACTTAAACCATATATCATTGATGTATTGGAACTTATGAATGATACCTTTGCCGAAATTTACGGTTTTGTTCCTCTTAATGATAAAGAGAAGACCGATTTCGCTGCGCGCTATCTTCCTATTCTCGATCCAAAATTTATAAAAGTTATAGAAGCCAACGGAAAGCTTGTAGGATTTGCTGTCGGGATGCCTGATATCAGTAAAGGTATAAAAGATGCCAATGGGAAATTACTTCCGTTTGGTATTTTTAAAATCCTCAAAGAATCAAAAAGATCAAAGAAACTTCTTATGATGCTCGGAGGTGTTAAGAAAGAATACAGGGGAAAAGGTCTTGAAGTTCTTATGGGTGTCAAAATACTGCAATCAGGTATTAAACATAAAATGGACACACTGGACAGTCATCTGGTTCTTGAAAACAATACAAAGATGAGGGGTGAATATGAAAGAGTCGGATGTAAGGTAGTTAAGAGATTCAGAATATATCAGAAAGAACTGTAAAGTGGCGCAAAGGCGCAAAGGCATAACGGCGCAATAGCTTTAAGGTTGAGGTTGAGATAGATGTTATGGTTTAGTTGAGATAGAATATTGTTTTACCGTTTTACCGTTCAGCCTTTGTGCCGTTTCGCAGTTCCTAAAACCTGAAATAAAGAGATAATCCCAGCATCTCTTTGAATTGAATTCTGGCTGTTTTCTTTATTGTTCCGTCAGGTCTTAAAATTGGTTGTCCACCCTTAAGTTCTTCCGTTTTGGTATCATCATCAAAAATCAGGTGGGTGTTGAACCTTACATCAGTAAACCAGTTTAGGTGTGCTGTAGTTATCATTTCCCAGTCTACATCCACGTTTTGCGGATTATGTATATAATTTGTAAATAATTGTAACCGGTTTACAATGGAGACTGTTGGAATAGGTCTAATTTCATTGGTAATCATAAAACTTACTCCTGGTTCATTTAATGAGTACTTGTTTTTTGGAACTCCATAAAGAGTCTGATCAATACGATTCGGGTAATAAGTATTATTAATATAAGCAGGATCAGTAACAAAAGTTCCCCTGTATGTGAGTGGTGAAAAGTTAAGTGAGGTTGTCTTATTTGGTTGATAATCCAAACCAAGACCAATAGTTAATATGGCAGGATTCATGAACTTGGATACCATATTTGAAGTGTCATGTCCGGCAGCAGTCGTAAAATAATTCTTCCCTATGGCAATCTGAGTTTTAAACAGCAATATGGCACTGAAATCAAACTTGCCGAATGCTTTATGGTTAAATTTTGAGTTTGTCTCGAGAAGATCAAGATTTTTTCGGATGTCCTTTCCTGTCGCAAGGTATCCGAATTTTAACCGCGCAAAATTACTTGATGAAATTTTTAACTGTTTATTATTATAATCTGCATAACCTGTAACATCCAGAGCTGTTGCAATACTTCTCTCCCCTCCCTTTACCCAGTTACTCAGGGCTGTTTGATTAAGCATAAATGAGGCATCGGTATGGTACTTCCAGAACTGGGCTTTCAGTTTAATATGCTGTATCCCGAGCAAAGTTGAATTGTCGAGAGGTTTGGTATTGATTTTAGCGTTCGCAAATTTACCCTGCTTAGCCGGTCGCCTGAAATTAACGCCCTGCTCCAGATAAAGCCCTATTGTATTTCTTGAAGGATTTCCTATCCAAACAGTTACAGAATCTGAAACTTCGTTTTTCAGCCAGTATCTTATCACTCTTTCCGATTTGGAATTCATCATCATAGGGGTAACTGAATTTCCTAAACCTGTAAAATTGATCACAGTTGAATCACGATCCTCAAGATAGCCCAGAAGTGATTTGACGGCAGCTTTTATAGAATCACTCTGATAGGGATAGTTATAATATTTGAAGGGAAAAAGTGTATTTGATGATGTAACCTCATTCAACGTATCGACCACTACCATTATGGTTGTATCCTTTAACTCTGCAACAGGATTTAATATTCCGGCTTCCTTCCTTGCCTCTGTACGTATTAGATTTAGCGAATCAGCTTTAATCAGAGTTGAGTCTGTCTTTATAGCTGCATTGCCGGAAATAGACTCAGATTTGGATATTGTCGGGATCCTGAGTTTCAGAGGCTCCCATATATAGAATTTGTCCCATGGAATGTTTAAAGAATCATACGGGTATTTTATAAGCATATTCCTCAATGAGTCCTGTTTTTCATGTGCTGCCTCAAAGACCAATTGACCAAATGCCTGTCTAAGAGGATCTGCTGCATTATTCCAATACTGAGGATGAATTTTTTTCTGCAGAAATACAAGTGCCTCATTTCTTGATAAAGTAATTTCCGGTTTCTTTTTAATTTCGTTAAGGACAAATCCACTCTTTTTTAAAGAATCAATTACACGATCCTTAGAATGATCTCCTGGCAGGTGCTCCTGGGAGAATACTGATATATTGATGCCTAAATATAAAAATGCCAGGATTAATTTAAAAATTTGAACTCTCATTTACAATTTTTTCAAGTCAGATTTCATGGTTGAATATATCAAAAATAACCATTAATTTTACAGAAATAATTTTTAAGCATGATGTTTTGTTATACGATAACGGGAAATTGCCCGATTAATATATATAAGAACATTAAAAACAGAGATTTCTTTTCTGTCTGCGCCTAGAATATCTCACATTCACCGGGATATTTCTCCCTTTTTTTAAATTTCACCATCCGGAAAGGCTTTAGCCCGGAATTACTAATGGATGATAGTCAGAATATTCTAATACATAATAAATTTTACACATGGAATTACCATTAACAGAACCATTTAAAACCAAAATGGTCGAAAATATATACAGAAGTACCGGAAGCGAAAGGGAAATGTGGATCAAAGAGGCGTCGTTAAATCTTTTCAATCTGAGATCAGAACAGGTCATTATTGACTTGCTTACTGATTCCGGAACAGGAGCTATGAGCGATAAACAATGGTCTGCTATGATGCTGGGAGATGAGAGCTATGCAGGAGCATCCTCTTTTTATAAACTTAAAGATGCCATTAAAGATCTGACCGGATTCAATTATTTCCTTCCGGCACATCAGGGAAGAGCTGCTGAGAATGTACTATTTTCTGTTCTGGTTAAAGAGGGAGATATTGTTCCGGGAAACTCACATTTTGATACTACAAAAGGACATATCGAATTCAGAAAGGCTCAGGCAGTTGATTGCACAATCGATGAAGCCGGTGACACAACTTCCGGTCATCTTTTCAAAGGCAATGTCGATCTTGAAAAACTTGAACAGGTACTTAAGGCCAATCCTGCAGAAAAGATCTCTTGCGTAATTGTAACAGTCACCAATAATACAGCCGGCGGACAACCCGTAAGCATGTCCAATATCAGGGAAGCGGGAAAGCTGTCGCATAAATATGGTGTAAAATTTATAATTGACGCTGCAAGATTTGCCGAGAATGCATACTTTATCAGAATGAGGGAGGATGGTTATGCAGAGAAAGAAATCAGGGATATAGCACGGGAAATGTTCTCCTATGCTGATGGAATGACAATGAGTTCAAAAAAAGATGCAATTGTTAATATGGGTGGTTTTACCGCCTTCAGAGAGGAAGGACTCTATCAGCTGGCTTCAACATTTAATATTATTTATGAAGGTTTCTTAACCTATGGTGGTATGTCTGGCAGAGATATGAATGCCCTAGCACAGGGGCTTTATGAAGGCACTGAGCTTCCTTATCTTGAATCACGAATAAATCAGGTAGCTTATCTTGGCTCAAAAATGAAAGAGTATGGTATTCCTCTGCTTGAGCCTTATGGCGGACATGCTATTTTTATCGACGCTAAAAAGTTCCTTCCCCATATTCCTAAAGAAGAATTCCCCGCACAGACACTCGCAATCGAATTATATCTTGAAGGTGGTGTAAGAGGAGTCGAAATTGGCGCACTTATGGCAGACAGAGATCCTGTCACGCGTCAGAACAGGTATCCTGATCTTGAAATGGTAAGGCTTGCCCTGCCAAGGAGGGTCTATTCCAATAACCATATGGATTATGTAGCCGCGGTGGTCAGAAATGTTTTCGACAGACGGAACATGGTTAAAAGAGGTGTCCAAATTGAATGGGAAGCGCCAATAATGAGACATTTTACAGTTAAGCTAAACAGGTTTTAATCTTTCTCCTATCTTGGTTTGCATGTCGATATTAGTAATTTTGCAGAGAAATATTTAACTTACACTCTCTTCACTTTTCATTTATAACAGACAGGAAATGATCAAATCCATGACAGGCTATGGAAAAGCCATTGCAGAAACACTACAGAAAAAAATTACAATTGAAATTAAGTCACTCAATTCCAAACAACTAGATCTTAACACCAAGCTACCCTGGCTATATAAGGAAAAAGAGCCTGAAATAAGAAATCTTATCAGCCAGAGACTTGACAGGGGGAAAATTGATTTTTCAATTTACTGCGATATGCTTGATGATGAACTTGTTACAGTAATTAACAAATCAGCAGTCAGAAATTATTATAATCAGTTTAAAGAAATAGCCGCGGAACTTAAAATAAACCTTGATGATCAGATTTTCACTGCCATAATGAAACTTCCTGATACACTGAAAACCGAAAAGCCTGAGATGCCTGAGTCAGAATGGGAAATTGTAAAGAATCAGATAAACGAATCCATAACAATGCTTGACTTATACAGGATTGAGGAAGGCAACTCAATTATGACAGATCTTAAAAAATGTATAAGCAAGATACTTTTATTGCTTGATAGTGTGCAAACATTTGAAGCAGGCAGAATTTCAAAAATACGGGATAAGCTTATGTCACTTCTTGAGGAGAATCTGGCCTCAGAAAAGATTGATAAGAACAGATTTGAACAGGAGATAATTTTTTATCTTGAAAAGTATGATATAAATGAAGAAAAAGTGAGGTTGAAAACTCATTGTGATTATTTCGTTGAAACCATAAATACTCCTGCACCAAATGGTAAAATTCTGAACTTCATCGCTCAGGAAATAGGCCGTGAAATCAATACCATCGGTTCAAAAGCCAATGATGCTTCGATTCAAAAGCAGGTGGTAATGATGAAGGATGAACTTGAGAAGATTAAGGAGCAGACTTTAAATGTATTATAAGGCGCAATGGCGCAACGGCATAACGGCACATGGTAAAGAAATACTACGAAATGTAATGAGTTTACATTCCTACCTTTAAGCCGTTGCGCCATTAAGCCGTTAATCCTCTGATAAAAAAGAAATGGAAAGGAAATCAGTAATTATATCAGCACCATCCGGTGCAGGAAAAACGACAATAGTCAAACATCTTCTCGATAGCGGATTGAATCTTTCATTTTCAGTTTCGGCAACCACAAGACCACTCAGAGGAAATGAAATATACGGAGTTGATTATTTCTTTTTATCTGTTCCCGAATTCAGGAACAGAATTGAAAAGAATGAATTTGTAGAATGGGAACAAGTCTATAAAGATCTGTATTATGGTACACTCAGGAGTGAACTGGAACGAATCTGGGCAAATGATAAATATGTATTGTTTGATGTTGATGTTCAGGGAGCTATTAATCTTAAAAGAGAGTTTGGCACAGATGCAATTGCAATTTTCATAATGCCTCCATCGGTGGAAGAACTTGAGAACCGTCTTGTCAGAAGAGGTACCGATACTCCGGAAAAAATCAAAATCAGGGTTGATAAAGCAAAAGAGGAACTTGAACTCGCAAATCAGTTCGATTTGGTAATAGTAAATCACCAGCTGGATAAAGCCAAAGAAGAAGCTTTCAAGATAGTTTCATCTTTTCTGGGAAGATAACTGGAGTCATATATGGCAAAAATAGGTTTGTATTTCGGTTCATTTAACCCTGTTCATATCGGGCATATGGCAATAGCCGGATATATGACCGAATTTACAGGACTTGACCAGGTTTGGTTTGTCGTCAGCCCTCAGAATCCACTGAAAAAGAAAGAGACTCTCCTGGCCGATCATCATCGTCTTTATATGACACAGCTGGCAATCGGAGATAACGACAGGATTAAAGCTTCCGATATTGAATTCAAATTGCCTGTTCCTTCATATACTATCGATACTCTGACATATCTTAAGGAAAAGTACGACAAAAATGAGTTCTGCCTGGTAATGGGAGAGGATAATCTTTATACTCTTCATAAGTGGAAAAATGCCGGAGAACTCGCCGCCAAATATCCTGTATATGTTTATCCCCGCCCTGATTCAAAAAAACCTGCATCACTCCTACTCGATCAGGTACTTTCAGAAGCTCATGTTCATTACGTAAATGCGCCGCTGATGGATATCTCAGGTACATTCATCCGTAACGGTATAAAAGCCGGAAAGGACATGTCTTATTTCCTTCCACCTGCCGTGTGGAAGTATATCGTGGAAATGCATTTTTATGAAAAGTAATGCCCTCTCCCGCTCCGCGGGATCCCCCAAAAGGGCGAATAATTCGGTGGATTTCAGGGAAATTGTATATATATTCAGAGAATAAGCCCCCCTTTAGGGGGTTGGGGGGCAAAAACGGGGAACATTTGGTATTCTAAACGGCCTTCTGCACCTCCCTAATGATCTCCTCACCTCTTATCAAAGCTTTCTCATTCATCGGAATAAGATTATGATATCTTTCAGGAAGAGATTTCTTTAATCCTTTGATAACATTTTCCATCCTGATTATCGGTTTTACTTTTAGAAATCCGCCGAGAACAATTGTATTGAATGTTTTGGGGCTATTCATTCTGGAAGCTTCTTCAGCAGCATCAACCCGGTAGATATCTATATCTTTTCGTTCAGGATGCCGGGTAATTCCATTCCCATCATAAATAAGCACCCCTCCCGGTTTTACTGATTCCTCAAATTTATCGAGAGATTGCTGATTAAGGATTATGGCAGTATCAAAACGCTTGATTATCGGAGAACTTATCCTTTCGCTGCTGATTATCACAATAACATTGGCAGTTCCGCCACGCATTTCCGGTCCGTAGGAAGGCATCCAGCTTACTTCCATATCCTGCATCACACCGGAATATGCCATTATTTTTCCCATTGAAAGTACACCTTGTCCGCCAAATCCGGCTATAATTATTTCCTCGGTCATTTTCTTAAGATTTATTTTTTGGGAACAGACTCTTCTTCAGGAGTTTTCAGGTCACCCAGCGGATAATAGGGGAACATATTTTCCTCCATCCATTTGTTCGATTGTACAGGTGTCATCTTCCAGCCTGACGGACAATTAGAAACGATTTCAACCAGACAGGTACCTTTATTAAGTTTCTGGTACTGAACAGCTTTTCTTATAGCCTTCTTTGTCTTTTTAACATTGGCAGCAGTGTGCACACTCTGTCGTGTAACATAGTAAGAACCGGGCAGAGAGGCGACAATATCTGTAATTTTAAGCGGATTGCCCATGGTTTTGACATCTCTTCCGTAGGGTGAAGTGGATGATTTCATACCGGGAAGAGTAGTTGGGGCCATCTGTCCGCCGGTCATTCCATAAATACCATTATTAATAAAAATTATAAGAATATTTTCACCCCTGTTGCATGCATGTATAGTTTCAGCAGTACCGATTGCAGCCAGGTCCCCATCACCCTGGTAGGTAAATACAAATTTATCAGGCATAAGCCTTTTTATGGCAGTTGCTACTGCAGGAGCGCGACCATGAGCAGCTTCCTGCCAGTCTATATCAATATAGTAATATAAGAAGACAGAACAACCAACAGGTGATACTCCGATTGTTTCCGACTGAATACCTTCTTCATCTATTATTTCTGCAAGAATTCTGTGAGCCGTACCATGTCCGCACCCCGGACAATATGACAAAATGTTTCTTGTCATTACACTGGTTTTCTTATAGACCAGATTTTCCGGTTTTATTATCTCTTTGATCCCAGTTACTTGAGTCATATTTTAATCTTTTAAAAATTTTGATTTCAGATTTTCAACCACCTCTTCAGGAGTTGTGACAATACCACCCATTCTGCCAAAATGATATACCGGTACTTTTCCATTAACTGACAGAAGAACATCCTCTACCATCTGACCTGCACTCATCTCTACGGAAAGCATCCCCTTAACTTTATCAGCAAGTTCGTTTAATCTTTTTGAAGGAAATGGAAAGAGTGTTATAGGTCTTAATAATCCGGCTTTTATACCTCGTTCTCTGGCAATCTGAACAGATTTCTGGCATACCCGGGCGCTTGTACCATATGCAACAAGCAGAAATTCAGCATCCTCACACTGAAACTCCTCGTAGCGTACCTCCTTCTCCCGGATCTCATCATATTTAGCCAGTAGTTTGATATTGAATAACTCCTGACGGTTAGGATCGAGATCGAGAGAGGTAATTATATTCCTCTGTCTTGTTGCGGGTTTGCCTGTGGTTGCCCAATCCGGAACAGTTTTCGATCGTTCAACAAACGGACTAAGATAAACCTTTTCCATCATTTGCCCTATAGCGCCGTCGGACAACATCAATACCGGATTCCTGTATTTGAAAGCGAGTTCAAAGCTCAGTCCTACAAAATCTGCCATCTCCTGAACCGATGCGGGCGCCAGAACTATCAAGTGATAATCACCATGTCCTCCGCCTTTAGTCGACTGGAAATAATCAGACTGAGCAGGTTGGATGGTTCCAAGACCAGGGCCTCCCCTGACAACATTGACTATCAGGCATGGAAGTTCCGCCCCCGCTATATAAGAGATTCCTTCCTGCTTTAGACTTATACCGGGGGAAGAAGAAGTCGTCATTACTTTTTTACCGCAAGCTGCTCCGCCATAAACCATATTGATTGCAGCAACTTCACTTTCAGCCTGAAGCACGATCATCCCTGTTGTCTCAGCAGGATTAGCTTCCATAAGATATTCAATGATTTCAGTCTGGGGTGTAATGGGATATCCAAAGTAGCCGTCTACTCCGGCGCGGATTGCAGCTTCTGCAACTGCCTCATTTCCTTTCATTAATCTTAGTTCCTTTTCCATTACATGCTTATATTTTCGTTTTATAAACAGTTATTACGCCGTCAGGGCACACCATAGCACAATTGGCACATCCAATGCACAATTCCGGATTCGCCGGGAATGCATAATTGTATCCTTTCCCATTAACTTCTTTTGCCATTGCGATGGTACCCGTAGGACATGATACCATACATACTTCGCATCCTTTACACCTCTCCACATTTACAACTATACTGCCTTTTATCTTTGCCATAATATTTAATCTTAATTCCTGATTCCTGATTCCTGATTCCTGATTCCTGATTCCTGATTCCTGATTCCTGATTCCTGATTTCTGATTCCTGATTCCTAATTCCTGATTCCTGATTTCTAATTTCTGTTAATAGGATGATCCTCCCTGAATTTTTTCAAACGTAATTCCAGATCACCGAATTGTTCTACCGGAACTTTTGAAACACATGCTCTCAGTCCGTCATGTCTTTCACTGCCGGTAGTCAAGAGCGAGATGGCACTGATTCCATAGCTGAGCAGCTGTTCAATTAGCTCATCAGCTGACATTCCTGGATAACCGATAGTAAAATAGAAACCATCAGCAATCGGCTGATCGAGGTCAGTGTCATAGACTATCCGGAAATCATTTGAGATGAAGATATTTTTCATCCGTCGTGCTTTCTCTCCGTACTCCATTATGTCATCCCTGTATTTATATTTTCCATCATTAACTGCCTTAAGCAGAGCAGCTAAGCCGTACTGAACTGAATGAGCCACACCTGCTGACAAGCCATATAATGCGCCAAAGATAGCTGAATGTCCAAACTTATCAGTTGAATAATATCTTAAAAGGTCGGGATATGATCTATTAAAAAGCTTATCTGATATAGCCATTATACCTATTCTCTGACCTGCATAGCTGAATATTTTAGAGCTCGAAATAAGTATTATATACTCATCTGTGTACCTGCCAATCGTTGGCTGGAATGGCGCTTTCCCGGGAATTGAATAATCTTTCCGGAAATCCATACCAAAATAGGCCAGATCTTCAATCACTATAACATCGTACTTCTTCGAAAGTTCGCCGATTATGGCTAGCTCTTCCTCAGTAAGACATATCCATGAAGGATTATTAGGGTTTGAAAAGAGCAGTGAGGAGATCTTTCCTGATTCCAGGTGCGATTCCAGTTTTGCCTTCAGCTTCTTGCCCCTGTAATTATAGATATCAAAAGCGCTATAGTCGTGGCCTAACATTTTAACCTGTTGCTTCTGAACCGGAAAACCAGGATCAATGAAAAGAGTTCCCTCTTTTGTCCTGTCATTCCGGTTGGCTACCAGGAAACTGACCATAGCTCCCATCATAGAGCCTACAGTAGGAATACAACCCTCAGGATCAATATCTACATTCAGAAAAAGTTTGATAAACCTTGACGTTTCTTCCTTTAATGACTGTAACCCTGAAATGTCAGGATAAACTGATGCCACACCTTTTTTAAGAGCAGCTATTTCAGCTTCAACTCCTATAGCCGGAGCAGGTAGACCCGGAACACCCATCTCCATCCTTACAAATTTTACGCCGGTTTTTTCTTCTATCTTATTTACCAGTTGCACTATCTCACGTATTGATGAGGATCCAAGTGAAGGGATATCGATCGATTTTGCCAGAGTTTTTATTATTTCAGGTGATATCGGGATGCTTGTCATGTCTGTTAAGAAAAATTAAAATTTCCGTTTATCAATAACGCGTTTTGATTTGCCTTCGCTTCTCTCAATGATTTTTGGTTCAACAAGAGTAACTTTTATTCCCAGGCCAAGCGCATTCTCAAGATTATTCTGCAGTTTCTGCCGGAGGGATTCCAGCTGACTGATCTTATCCTGGAAAAAAGCTTCATCAACTTCCACTTTAAGTTCAAGTGTATCAAGATTATTCACTCTGTCGACAATTAACAGATAATGCGGCTTAATTTCACTCATCTCAAGCAGTACACTTTCCACCTGCGATGGAAACAGATTGACTCCTCTGATGATGAGCATATCATCACTTCGTCCCAGGCATTTTTCCATCCTTACCATCGTTCTGCTGCATTTGCACTTATCATAAGTAAGCCTTGTAAGGTCACGTGTGCGGTAACGAATCAATGGCAATCCCTCTTTGGTAAGTGTTGTAAAAACCAGCTCCCCTGTACTCCCTGCCGGTAAAACTTTCAATGTTTTAGGGTCAATAATTTCAGGAAAAAAATGATCTTCATTTATATGCAAACCTTCCTGAACCGGACATTCACTGGCCACACCAGGACCTATAACTTCACTCAGTCCATAAATATCTATTGCTTTTATCCTCAGCTTGTCCTCGATCTCACGGCGCATGTTCTCAGTCCAGGGTTCAGCGCCGAAAACTCCAACTCTTAGTTTTAAATCATTCCGGTTAATTCCGCTCTCCTCAATTGCTTCTGCAAGAAACAGTGCGTAAGAGGGAGTACATGCCAGTACAGTGCTTCCAAAATCGTGCATAAGCTGGATCTGT
>Ga0302296_1002380_pt1 | contig 12707 bp, 6 predicted proteins | sample III_Fen_N3_1_FD_194546 | JGI IMG/M metagenome (GOLD analysis project Ga0302296, IMG submission 194546) | Peat permafrost microbial communities from Stordalen Mire near Abisko, Sweden - III_Fen_N3_1 | ecosystem: Environmental > Terrestrial > Soil > Wetlands > Permafrost | place: Sweden: Abisko... | reverse complement strand
GCAATAGCGTTGGTAAAACAACTGTTTTGAAACTGATTGATTTTTGTTTTGGTGCCGACAAGAATATCATTTGGATCGATCCTGAAAATAAAAAAGATGTTTACAAGCTGGTAAAAGATTACCTGATTGACAACGAGGTTTTGATCACACTTGTACTAACTGATAATTTGGACGATGATGCTGCCCCTGAGATTGTGATTGAACGGAATTTTCTGGCGTCAAAGAGTAAAGTCGTTCGACGTATCAATGGTATTAATATAAAAGATGAAGAATTTGAACCTCGATTAACAGAGCTTTTATTCCCGGAACACGCTTCAGATAAACCAACCTTACGGCAAATCATTTCGCACAACATCCGTTACAAAGATTTGAGCCTTACCAATACGCTAAAAACTCTTGATTACGCCAGTGATCCTGTATATGAGACTCTACATCTATTCTTATTAGGGTGTGAGTTTACCAAAGGGAATAGCAAGCAAGAACTACTTGAAAAGATTAGACAAGAGGATATCTTCAAAAATCGTTTGGAAAAGACACAGACAAAATCGGCTTATGTGTCTGCCTTAGCTTTGCTTGAATTTAAAATTGAAGAGCTGAATGCCAGAAAATCGTCGCTGAACATCAACGAGAATTTCGAGAACGACCTTGATCGGTTAACCCAATTGAGATACCAGATCAACAAACTTAGTTCTGAAATCAGTAAACTGGCTATTCGAAAGAACTTGATTGTTGAAGCGATTGAAGAACTTGATGCCTCACGCTCAACTATTGACCTTGACCAATTACGACAGATTTATGAACAAGCATCAACCGTTCTAGGCATGCTCCAAAGATCTTTTGACGACATGGTTGAATATCACAACAACATGATCGCAGAAAAGAAAAAGTTTATCTCTACAGAATTGCCAGCTTTGGAACGTAAAATCGGACAAAAGAATGGTGATTTGAAGAATCTTTTGGAACAGGAAGCAGAGCTATCTCAACTAATATCGAAAAGCGATTCCTTCGAGGAGCTTGAAGGTTTAATTGCAGAAATGAATGAAAAGTACCGATTAAAGGGGGAGTATGAGATTATTATCCAACAGCTTACTGAAGTCGAAGGCAATATAAATAGTTACAACAATGAGCTTGCTAAGATTGATGATGAGCTCTTTTCTCCAGATTTTGAAGCAACCGTAGTTCAACAACTCAATAAGTTTAACAAACATTTCGCCTCTGTATCTGAGCTTTTATACGATGAGCAATATGCACTCCAGTATAAAAAAGCAAGAAATAGTAAAGGTCAACGGTTGTATAAATTCAGTGCATTCAATACAAATTTTAGTACGGGGAAAAAGCAGGGAGAAATAGCCTGTTTTGATATCGCCTATACTCTTTTTGCAGATGAAGAGAATATTCCATGTATGCATTTTATCTTGAACGACAAGAAAGAATTGATGCACGGCAATCAATTGGTAAGAATTGCGAAGTTTGTTAAAGCAAAAAACATTCAGTTTGTAGCTTCAATATTACGCGACAAGTTACCCCCAGAGCTGAACAATCCCGCGTATTTCATTCTAGAACTTTCGGAAGACGACAAGCTGTTCAGGATTTAAAATCATCAATTTTGGTGCTTTTCTATTAAAGTCAGTAGTTCAGACCCCTCTTTTTCGATATTCTCCGGGTGACATACCCATAACTTTTCGGAAAACCCTGGAAAAATAAAACTGATCGTCGAAGCCGGCTTCCCGTGAAACATCGGCTATCGACCATCCGGAGTTGTTCAGTAAACGGCAGGCGCGTTGAATTTTTAACTGAATAAAATAGTCGATAGGCGAGTGGCCGGTTCGGTTCTGAAAAAGACGCGAATAATGGGAGGCGGATAAGTTCGTTTCAGCGGCAATCTCGTTCAGTTTTAGTTTTTTAGTCAGGTGTTCGAGCATGAAATTAATGCTTTGGGCTACCGGATCGTTTTCATCAATATTTCGCACTTCACGAAATTGACTTAAGTGAGTAAACGAAGCCAGCAAATGCCCCAGACAAAGGTTCACATATTCCAGTGTTTCGTATCCAAATCCACGGTCGAGGTTGCGAAAAATTTCGGCGAACAAATCGATTCGTTCGCTGATCCGGGATCGTTTACTACGCTCAACCGGAATCGCACGGCAGGCATATTTCGAAAACAGTCCGGCTTTAAGACCAGCAAAGTGAATCCAATAGATCGACCATGGATCAACATCATCCGATCGGTAAGAATGTTTGATTTCAGCCGGAATAATAAAAAAATGGTCGGTGGGCAGTTCATGTCGGATGTCATTTAGCCAGATTTCACCTTTCCCGCCTATATTGTATATTAGAATATGCTGACGACTTCCTGAAGGTCGTTCGCGAAAGTGATGACTGGCTTTTGGATAATAACCAATATCAGTAAGGTATAAATCCGAGATCAATGGGTTTTCCCTGATCATTCCTTCAATCTTCTCCGGTAAAACAAAACTAATTTGTCCCGGAAATCCATCTTCTTTCTTCATCTGACTACAAAATTTCACACGCATCCAAAACTATGCAATGTTTACCGTTTTGAAAGTTGGATTGTTAATGTGCATTTCTATACACAAAGAAACAAATTAGCTTTTAGATATAAAAACGATTCAAATTCAACGTCTAACGATAGTATGATCGTTTCTGTTCAGTTTTGACTCATGATTAAATAGTGCATAAATTCATAAAATAATTCATTTCTACCGTGGCTTTTCTATCCTATATTTGTTACAACTAAAACTAAACGTTGTGGATTCAATAAAATACAACAGGAAATTCATTCTGGCAATTACGCTGGTGTCGGCTATGGGCGGACTTCTATTTGGTTACGACTGGGTTGTAATCGGTGGAGCGAAACCATTTTATGAGCGTTTTTTTGATATTACCAATTCACCATACCTACAAGGCTGGGCTATGAGTAGTGCCTTAATCGGATGTTTGATTGGAGCCTTGGCTTCCGGATATTTCTCAGATCGTTATGGCCGCAAGTTGCCGTTGATTACAGCTGCCGCACTTTTTACCGTTGCGGCTATTGGTACCGGAGCTGTCAATCAGTTTACGCCATTTATTATTTACCGGCTTATTGGTGGTTTAGGTATCGGTCTGGCATCGGCCATTTCGCCCATGTACATTGCAGAAATTTCGCCAGCACCTATGCGTGGACGGTTGGTGTCGGTCAATCAGCTCACCATTGTAATCGGAATATTAGCTGCTCAAATCATTAATTACCTGATAGCCGAAAAAGTTCCGGCAGGAGCTACCGATGAGTTTATTCTGAATTCGTGGAATGGACAAACTGGTTGGCGCTGGATGTTCTGGGTCGGAACCGTGCCGGCACTGTGCTTTTTTGTTTTCTCATTTTTTATTCCTGAAAGTCCACGGTTCTTAGCAAAATCAGGAAATTGGAAAGCAACGGCATCCATTTTGGAACGAATAGGAGGAGTACAATACGCTGCTCAGGAGCAAAAAGAAATAGCTCAAACATTTCATGGCTCTGAAAAAAAGATTGACTGGAAAGCTTTATCATCGAAAAAAGTACGCCCTGTTTTGATACTGGGGATTGTGCTGGCAATGATTCAGCAATGGTGCGGTATCAATGTGATTTTCAATTATGCAGAAGAGATTTTTACTGCTGCCGGTTATTCGGTTGGCGACATGCTCTTTAATATTGTAATCACCGGCACTGTCAATCTGATCTTTACTTTTTTAGCTATGCGAATGGTCGACACTTGGGGGCGAAGAAAACTCATGCTATTAGGTTTTATTGGTTTGTCTGTAATCTATTTTTTCCTTGGTGGTTGTTACTTTTTTGAACTGAAAGGCTTGGCTATTCTGATACTGGTAATGGTTGCCATCGCTACTTATGCCATGACTTTGGCTCCGGTAACCTGGGTGGTGCTTTCCGAAATATTCCCGAACAGCGTTCGCGGTACTGCCATGGCTATTGCAACAACAGCACTTTGGATCGCTTGTTTTGTACTTACTTATACTTTCCCGATTTTAAATAAACTATTGAATGCCAGCGGAACATTCTGGTTATATGCAATAATTTGTCTTTTAGGATTCTTGTTCATCTGGAAAAATTTATTCGAAACAAAAGGCAGAAGTTTGGAAGAAATTGAAAGAAACTAAAATTCAACTTATGATGCGTCTATATTATTTCTTTGTTTTGATTGTGTTTATTCCCTTGGTCGGAATAGCAGGAAACATCAGCTTCAATGAGAAATCTGGTGTTGATAACCGAGCCCGAATTGACGGTTTTACAAATGCTGCTGATTTTGGTTTTTCTCCGGAAGCCTCTGGAGTAGACAATGCCAAAGCTTTGCAAAAAGCTGTTGACTGCGGTGGTACGATTGTTATTAGTAAACCTGGGATTTACAAACTTGGAGGTACTATTTTTGTGGGAAGTAATACCTCACTCATATTCGGTGACGGCATATTTCTGAAAAAGGTTAATGAACAAGGCGATTTTTCTCATGTAATTGTGAATAAAGGAGCCCGAACCAAAACGTATGACGAACACATAACGATTGACGGTTTACAAATTATCGTCAATGGTATGGATGTTCGTAAATTTGAGGTTGCGTATGGGTTACATGGGCAGTTGTCATTTTTCTATATCAAAGACTTGCAAATAAAACATTTTCGCTGCATGGATATTGGGAAGGCTCAATATGGCATCCATGTTTGTACTTTTGAAGATATTGTTATTGATGATGTTATCATCAAAGGGGATAAAGATGGGGTGCATCTGGGACGGGGAAAACGTTTTACCATACGGAATGGTGTTTTTCAGACATTTGATGATGCTATTGCCTTAAATGCTCACGACTATGCGGTTGGAAACCCGGAACTGGGTTGGATTGAAGATGGAGTGGTTGAAAATTGCCATGACCTGCGCGACGATAAAAAGCCAGTTGGCTATTTCTGTCGGATATTGGCCGGAGCCTGGATCGATTGGCGGCCGGGGATGGAAGTTCAACAGTCAGATGCCGTAGTTTCTAATGGACGTATTTACCGTGTTCAGGCAAAATCCGACGGGAAAGTGTATAAATCGTTGACCCGTCCTACTCATGAAAAAGGAAGTATGGTTCTCGATAGCATTAACTGGGGCGTGGTGCAAACCGATGTGACCTACACTGCCGGCGTTCGGAATGTAGTTTTTCGTGATATCTTTCTGGAAAAACCGAGAACCGGTTTTTCAGTACACTTTGATAACGACAAGTTCAGTCGTTCCTATTATCCCGGAGCAGAGATTCCTAAGCAGGAACAGCTTTTATTTGAAAATATTCGCGTTCTGCACGAAGAACGAAGTGATTTCCTATCCATAAAAACTCCGATGGATGTTATAACAATTACGAATTCGGTATTTAGAGATAGTCGAATCAACTTTATCAGGAATAATACGATGACTAATTTCCTGAAAACAAAAATCAACATGATTGGATGTGTTTTTGCTAAGAAAGGTGAGTTTTGTTTATTGAACAATAGCGTTGATAATAAGGAAATTTTGCTTCGGACATCGCACAGTGTCGAACTTTCGGATGATTTTTCAGCAATTGTAGTTCCGGGAAACGGGAAAGTTGTTGTTGAATCTGATTTGACTGGATTGAAGAAATAATCTATTTAATTGACAAATTGATATTTAAAACAAATGGCAACTAACAAATCTATTATTATCCTGTTGTTTTTGCAATTTTTCTTTTTTAACGGCTATGCTCAATCGACGCGATCAATGTCTCTTGCCGGAGTCTGGAAATTTGCTGCGGATCCATTGGATAAAGGGATTCCCGAAAAATGGTTTGCCAAAGAACTTTCAGAATCGATCTCGTTGCCCGGATCAATGACTTCCAACGGAAAAGGCGATGACATCACACTTTCAACACCGTGGACTGGTCAAATTATTGACAGCTCGTTTTTCAAAAGTCCTGAATACGCTAAATACCGGATGCCCGGAAATATTAAAATACCCTTCTGGCTTCAACCGCTGAAATATTACAAAGGTGCTGCCTGGTATCAGAAAGAAGTTGTAATTCCGGAAGATTGGAGCAAGCAGTCAGTCGAATTGTTCCTTGAACGTTGTCATTGGGAAAGCCGTTTGTGGGTCGATGACACGCAAATAGGAATGCGTAATTCATTGGGAACACCACATCGGTACGATTTGAGCCGTTGGCTTACTCCGGGAAAACATCGCCTGACTATTTGTGTTGATAATCGAACGAAGGAAGTTGATCCGGGGTTAAACTCACATAGCATCACCGATCATACACAAAGTAACTGGAATGGAATCGTAGGACAACTCTATTTGGAGGCTCGCCCAATTCTGAAAATGGAAAATATCTGGATTTATCCGGATGTTCAGAATAAAAAAATTGCCGTGAAGCTTACTGTGTTGAATTCAGAAGGAAAAACAAGTGCCGCTAAATTAAACCTGACAATTCCAGAAACATCTCTAACGGAGACCAGGAACATCGAGCTAAAACAAGGCGAGAACATACTGGAAATGGATCTTGCGATGGGAGAAAATGTAAAGTTGTGGAACGAATTCCATCCTGTTGTTTATACACTAAAATCTAGTCTTACTGATAATTCTACCGGAAAAACTGATGTTCGTACAACTGCTTTTGGGATGCGCGAAATTAAAGTTGTTGGTAAACAAATCCTGATTAATGGACAGCCAACATTTTTACGCGGAACGCTGGAGTGCGCTATTTTTCCAAAAACTGGCTATCCGGCAACCGATGTAAAGGAATGGCTTCTTCTCGGTTTGCCGGGCTCACGGATTGAACCATATGCGTTTCCATTCCTGGTGTCCACCCAAAGCAGCTTTCGATGCGGCTGACCAATCTGGATTTTACCTTCAGGTGGAATGTTCTTCGTGGGCCAATCAATCGACCACTTTAGGCGACGGGAAACCGTTTGACAACTATTTGTATGAAGAAAGTCAACGTATGATTGACGAATATGGGAATCACCCGTCTTTCTGCATGATGGTTTATGGAAACGAACCCAAAGGTCCCAATCAACATCAATTCCTGACAGAATTTGTCAACTTCTGGAAACGCAAAGACAACCGTCGAATCTATACATCAGGATCTGGCTGGCCCAATTTGCCGGTTAACGATTATTTGAGCGACTCCAATCCACGAATTCAGGGCTGGGGTCAGGAATTGAAAAGTGTGATTAACGGCGAAGCTCCGAGAACTGATTACGACTGGTCGGTGTACAACAATAAATTTCCGCAGCCGATTGTCAGTCACGAAATTGGTCAGTGGTGTGTGTATCCGAATTTCAAAGAAATACCTAAATACGACGGTGTACTGAAAGCCCGTAATTTTGAAATTTTTCAGGAGACGCTGAACGAACATGGTATGGCACAACTGGCTGATAGCTTTTTATTGGCCTCCGGAAAATTACAGGCACTGTGTTATAAGGTTGACATTGAAGCGGCTTTACGCACCAAAGATTTTGGAGGTTTCCAGTTGCTCGATCTACACGACTTTCCCGGCCAGGGAACGGCCTTGGTTGGAGTTCTCGATCCGTTCTGGGGCGAGAAAGGCTACATTTCGCCAGCCGAATACAAACGATTCTGCAACAGCACCGTTCCCTTGGCTCGCATGAAAAAACTGATATTTACCGATAACGAAACGTTCGAAGCTTCGGTTGAAGTCGCTCATTACGGCGATGCTCCAATAAAAACCTGCACTCCGGAATGGAAAATTAAAGGGAAAAACGGGCGGGCAATTCAACGCGGAAAACTTTCAAAAATCGATATTCCGCTTGGAAATTGTTTCTCGTTAGGAAATATCTCTTTCCCGTTGACAACGATTTCAAATCCTGAAAAACTTACCCTTGAAGTTTCGGTCAATGGACTAAGCAACAGCTGGGATTTTTGGGTTTATCCGGCGAAAAAAGCAACAATTCCCGGTGAAGAAAAAATCCGTATTGTTCAGAATCTGGATACCCAAGCCGAAGAATATCTTAAAAATGGAGGTTCTGTTCTACTTACCCTGAAAAAGGGATCGCTTTCGAATGAAATGGGAGGCGACATTAAGATAGGATTCTCCAGCATTTTCTGGAACACCGCATGGACCAGCGGACAAGCACCGCATACCCTAGGTATTTTGTGCAATCCGAAACATCCGTCATTAACCGAATTCCCAACCGAATATTACAGTAATTACCAGTGGTGGGATGCCATGAGCCATTCTGGAGCTATTAATCTGACTACTTTCCCTAAAGAGATTAAACCGATTGTGCGGGTTATCGACGACTGGTTCACCAACCGTCCACTCACTTTGCTCTTTGAAGCCAAAGTTGGGAAAGGTAAAATTCTGATATCTGGCATTGATTTCGTGACAGATTTGGATAAACGCCCTGAAGCACAACAATTGCTCCTCAGCCTTAAAAAATACATGAGTGGAAATAGCTTTAACCCTTCAACAGACCTGAAAGTGGAGCAGCTTAAACATTTGTTCAAATAATTCACAATCGACAAACCCTAAACGTAAACCCGACAATGAAATCAGGAAGAACCATTTGCTTATTAATGCTGGCCGTTTCGTCGTTTTTAGTAACGCTACCAGAAACATCGTATGGTAACAAAAATGATAATTATTCAATCGAAGGAACGCCGGAAATTTACACTCCCGCTCCCAAACCTCAACCTCGGATCAATGGTCCATTGGTGTATGGTGGTCGTCCGGGGCATCCGTTTATTTACCGGATTCCCTGTCAGGGAGAACGCCCGATTCAATTTTCGGTTAAAGGATTACCTGCCGGGTTAAAACTTGATGCTGCAAATGGAATCATAACCGGAACAACTCCACCGCAAGGAGAATACAAAATATTAATTCAGGCAAGCAATTCGAAAGGAAAAGCCAAAAGAGATTTCAAAATTGTGTCGGGCGATAAGCTGGCACTTACTCCTCCGATGGGATGGAATCACTGGTATGCACACTACAACCGGATTACAGATAAAATGATGCGCGAAGCTGCCGATGTTATGATTTCGAGTGGCATGGCCGATGTTGGATACCAGTATGTAAATATCGACGATTGCTGGATGAACGCACCCAAAAGTAATGATCCGTTGCGTGTTGGTCCGCTGCGAGATGACCGTGGAAATATTGTTCCGAATAAACATTTTCCTGATATGAATGGGCTGACTGATTATATTCACGCCAAAGGATTAAAAGCCGGCATTTATACCTCTCCTGGCACATTAACCTGTGGCGGTTTTGTTGGTGCTTTCGGGCACGAAGAACAGGATGCCAAACAGTTCGCTGCATGGGGATTCGATTTCCTGAAATACGACTGGTGTAGTTACAGCCACATTGCCAATGGAGGAAGCAAGGATGATCCAAACATTCCAAGCTGGGGTAAAGGTGCACCAACAGTCGAAGGCGATCAAAAACCTTACCGCCAAATGGGTGCTATCCTGAAAACACTTGATCGCGACATGGTTTTTAATCTTTGTCAGTATGGAATGAGCGATGTATGGAAATGGGGCGGTGAAATTGGTGGTCAATGCTGGCGTACTTCGGGCGATTTGGGTTTCGAACTCGACCGTATTTTTGATGTGGCTTTAAATAATGTAAAAATTGGGAAATACAATAAACCTGGCGAATGGAACGATCCGGATTATATACAGATTGGCTGGATTGGCAATGCCAATAAAATGGGAATCCCCGAACTTACCCCGATGCCGCCAACTATGCAATATGCTTACATGTCGTTATGGAGTTTGATTGCAGCTCCGCTAATTTACAGTGGCGACATGTCGAAACTGGATGAATTTACCATCAATGTTCTTTGTAATCCTGAAGTAATTGAAGTAAATCAAGATCCGCTGGGCGAATGTGGATATGCGATTCAGAAAACAAAAGACCATTTTTTGCTGGTGAAAAATCTGGTGGATGGTTCACTTGCCGTTGGTTTATTTAACCGCGGAAAGAATGCCGCTGAGGTTGAGGTTAACTGGTCGGAATTGAAACTTTCGGGCAAACAGTTGGTGCGCGATCTTTGGCACCAGAAAGATTTGGGCAAATACAATCAGACGTTTAGCGCTCAGGTTCCGGCACAGGGGGTGGTAATGGTAAAAATTTGTAAAAAATAAATCGGCCCCAGTTTGTTGTACCGATGTCGGTGACTATAAGGATGGAATGACCAGGATCGGAACTGAAATGGCAATGAGTTTGAAAACTCAGAATGGATTGATCGGCGAATTATTTGTTAAATTTGTCGATACGAACAAACAAAACCGGAAAGGAAGTAGGTGGTTCGAAGATGGTGAAATTGATTCTTGTTCCGGTAATTTATTGATCGAACTTTTGAGAATTATAAAAGACTAAAGTTAATTATTATGAAATCTGTAATTTGGTTGTTTTCACTGATTTTTATTCTTGCGGCCTGTGGTAAAAAATCAGTAACGGTCAATGTTAGTGATTATGGCTTAAAGCCTGACAGTAAAGAAAACGCGATTCCGGCTATAATTAAGGCAATCGACGAATGTAAAAAAAGTCCAAATGCGGTATTGAAATTCGAAAAGGGACGTTACGATTTTTGGCCGGACTCGACTTTTACTAAAGAATATTTTGAGTCGAATACCACTAACGATGCTCCTAAAAAGCTTGCTATCCTGATCGAAGGATGTAAAGGACTGACCATCGAGGGAGAAGGTGCCGATTTTGTTTTTCACGGAGCCATGCAGCCGATTTCTGTTGATCGGAGCGAGAATGTGGTGATTAAAAATGTAAACATCGATTGGGATATTCCGCTTACTGCACAAGGAAAAGTGTTGGCAGCCACACCAAAGAACATTGATTTGGAAATAGATACGAAACAGTTTCCTTATGAGATTACCGACAAAAAATTGATTTTTGTTGGCGAAAACTGGAAAGCTGAATCGCGCTGGTTTATGGAATACGAAGCCGAAACACACCGAATTGCAGCCGGAACTGGTGATGCCGGTTGTGTTCGTGGCGACTGGAGCAAATATTTTGTAGAAGAACTAAAACCCGGAACGGTACGACTGATTGGTGAGTTTACACGGACTCCGGCCGTTGGAAATTACCTGATTCTGCGTCATAGCAAACGCGATCATGCCGGAATTTTCATTCAGGAGAGCAGCAACGTGAGCCTCGAAAATATCAATGTTTATCATTGTGCTGGCTTAGGTGTATTAGCTCAGTTTACCCGGAATCTGACTTATACCAATGTTAAATTTATTCCGAATGCAGCAAAGAATCGTTACCTCAGCGGACATGACGACGGATTTCATGTGTCGAACTGTGCTGGTCGTGTGTTTATTGACAAGTGCGAATTTGGCGGTTTGATGGATGATCCGATTAATGTGCATGGAACCAGTGTGAAGATTACCGAGAAAATCAGCGATCAGAAGTTAAAGTGTCGGTTTATGCACGAACAAAGTACCGGAATGAACTGGGGACATGCCAATGATACTATTGGATTTATTGAAAACCAAAGCATGCAAACTCTGGCTAAAGGAGAGTTGAAAAGCTTCGAAAAACAGAATCGCGATGAGTTTATTGTTGAATTTAAGAATCCGATACCAGCTGGAATAGAAGTGGGCGATGCTCTTGAAAACCTGACCTGGTCACCAGATCTGACTGTCCAGAATTGCAAATTTGGAAGTTGCCGGGCTCGTGGACTTTTGGTTACTACTCCGGGAAAAGTGTTGATTGATCACAACGAATTTGAATCAAGCGGATCGGCGATCCTGATTTCGGGTGATGCCAACGGTTGGTACGAATCGGGTGCAGTAACAGATGTAACCATTAGCAACAACATCTTTAAAGATGCCTGCATGACTTCCATGTATCAGTTTTGCGAAGCAATTATCAGCATTGATCCGATAATTCCGGCAGTTGATTCTCTGAAAACCTATCACCGCAATATCACCATCGAAAAAAACACCTTCAATGCGTTCGATTATCCTGTATTGTATGCTTTGTCAGTTGATGGAATTCGGTTTCGCCGAAATCTGATTGCCCGGTCTCATCAATATGAACCTTTTCATACCCGTAAAAATTGTTTAACGTTTGAAGCCTGTTTAAATGTTGAAGTAAGCGGAAATGCTTTTGACGGGGATGTGCTTGCGAAAGACATCTTCCCAGTAAAGATGGATCCCAAACAAATAAAGACCATTTTGTATTAGAAACTGTTTAAATTTTACTCATTTTGATTTTTCGGTTTACCCCGAACCCTGAAGGGAGTCCGAAAAATCAAAAAATCACCCTTTAGGGCTGGGGTATATTTTTTGATTTTGGCCATAAATTTAAATCTTAAACAGTTTCTTAGTTTTTTAACTTTCTGAAATAGAATTATCTGAATAATTAATGGTGCCTTTTTCGGGCACCAAATACGAATGTTATGTCCAATTTTACTAAGAATACCTCGTTTATTTCCACTTCAGTAGCGAAGGGGGAGGTTTGTGCCTGGAACGAGAAAGTAATCATACCAACCTATGGAATTGGTAAACCAGAGAAGAATCCAATGTTTTTGGAGAAACGGGTTTATCAGGGAAGCAGTGGCGTGGTTTATCCGCATCCGGTGATTGAAAAAATAGTAGATGAAAAGATTGACAAGGAATGGAATGCTGTTTTTCTGGAAAACCAATACCTGAAAATCATGATCTTACCCGAATTGGGCGGTCGGGTTCAGAT
>Ga0302296_1002376_pt1 | contig 12715 bp, 7 predicted proteins | sample III_Fen_N3_1_FD_194546 | JGI IMG/M metagenome (GOLD analysis project Ga0302296, IMG submission 194546) | Peat permafrost microbial communities from Stordalen Mire near Abisko, Sweden - III_Fen_N3_1 | ecosystem: Environmental > Terrestrial > Soil > Wetlands > Permafrost | place: Sweden: Abisko... | reverse complement strand
GTAACGTCATTTTAATTATCTAAATAAACAAATATATTAAACTACCTTTGCATAAATAATTATTTAACAAAACTATGACATTTGACAATTTAAATCTGATTGACCCAATTAAAGAAGCTTTAGCTTCAGAAGGTTATTCAAAACCAACACCAATTCAACAAGAAGCAATTCCAATCGTTTTATCGGGCAGAGATCTTTTAGGATGTGCACAAACAGGAACTGGAAAAACAGCAGCATTTGCGATACCAATTATTCAATTATTATACGAACGAAAACAAGCTAGTAATCTTAAAGGGAAACAACCTATTAAAGCATTAATAGTAACTCCAACAAGAGAACTTGCAATACAAATAGGTGAAAGTTTTACAGCTTATGGCCGCAATACAGACCTTACTCACTCAGTTGTTTTTGGAGGCGTTTCGCAACACTCACAAGTAGAATCGTTGCGTAAAGGTGTTGAAATAATCATTGCAACTCCAGGCCGTTTACTCGATTTAATGTCGCAAGGATTTATCAAACTTTCAGCACTTGAATTTTTTGTATTAGACGAGGCAGATAGAATGCTTGACATGGGATTTATACACGATGTTAAAAAAATCATTGCTGCTTTACCTCATAAACGTCAATCTTTATTCTTCTCGGCAACGATGCCTCCAGAAATTGTAAAATTGACTCACACGATTTTAAATGATCCACTAAAAGTAGAAGTAACGCCTGTTTCATCGACTGCTGAAATGATCGATCAATATCTCTATTATGTAGATAAAGACTACAAATCGGCTTTATTGAAACATGTAATGGATGAAAAGAAATTCGAAACAGTTTTAGTTTTCACTAGAACAAAACATGGAGCAGATAAGCTTGCAAAATATCTATCGAAAGCTAATATTCCTTCTGATGCAATTCATGGCAATAAATCGCAAAATGCTCGTCAAAAAGCATTATCTAACTTTAAAAATAGAGAAATCAGAGTGTTAGTTGCAACCGATATTGCTGCAAGAGGAATTGATATCGACGAACTTTCGTGTGTAGTGAATTACGAAATCCCTAATATTCCAGAAACCTATGTTCATAGAATTGGACGTACTGGTCGTGCTGGTAAGGGTGGAATTGCTCTATCTTTTTGCGAATCGTCAGAAAGACCATTTATGAGAGATATACATAAACTAATAGGAAAATACGTTCCTGTAGTTGACAATCATCCATATCCTATACCAAATTTCACTCCCGTAGAAGTTGAACAACCAAAACAAATAGGGACTAGACAACGAGCTTCGTTTAGTGCATCGCAAAGAGGACGTTCTCGATTCCGTTAAAACGAAGGATATACATATCCTCGTTGTAAATGTTCTTTAGCAGAGGGAAGGGTATATTTTAGAGAAATTTCTAAAGCACCTTTCCCTTTGTTATTATATACAAATTTTCTATTTGCAAGAAAATCGTAACTAATAGCAAATTTAAAATCTTGAAATTGTGAACCTATCGACCCGATAATCGATTCTCCTACTCTATACCAAATCCCTACGATTGCATTATACGAATTATCTTGACTTTCAACAGTTTTAGGCTTAATACTAGCATAAGCTCCAAGGTTTAACTGATTATTAAGATTCTGTCTCACCCACATTACATTAGGAAAAATAGAAACTTGTTGATTGATAGAGAATTTCAATCCTCCATGTACTTTCCAGTTCATTGGTAATCTGCTTTCTTCACCTGAATAAAATGACTGATTTGGTCTATTTAGATTTGTAACACTCACACCTGCAAAAGCATCAAATTTAAAACGTTGTAAAAACGATTGCATTGAAGTATTATTCATAAACCAAGCCATCCCAGCATTAAAAGTCGGAAACTGTTTATTAAGGTTGGGAATTACCGAAACATCTTTACTATTATCAAAACCTAAGTCTTCAACATACTGACTTCCCCAATTAAAATTATCACCTTGTCGACGATTAATAAATGATGCCTGAAGTCCAAAAGATAAAAAATGCGATTTTGCTAATCGAATACAATGAGAAAGTGTACCCATAAAACCCATAGTTGTTAATTCACCATGGCTTCCCGTTGCTTCACGATAAAACGAAAAACCACATCCACTCGATTGTTCCGAATTTGGATCTTTTGAAAGAAACTGCAATTTAAACGGTATAACTGCTGTAAGCTGACTTAAATTATATGATGCTAATTCTCTGTTTGTATATGTTTTATGATTAATTGTAACGTTAGAATTTTGTTTATCTGCGGCAAAAGCTGGATTCACGAATAACGATGCAGCATAGAATTGAGAAAACACAGGATCTTGTCCAAATGTTTTTGAAAAACTTTGAATTAAGATAAAGCAGATTACAATTATTTTTTTGAATTTCATTTTCTAACGTTTGTTAATCTATTATCCAAATAGAACCTGCTTTTTCAAAAGAATCGCCACTTAGGGTAGTTCCTTTTATAATATAAAAATATTGTCCAGTTGATTCGCGTCTATTCGTTCTACTATTAGTGCCATCCCAACCTTTCTCAGCCATTTCTACAACTGAATTTGTTTTATAAACAACATTACCCCATTGATTTGATACAACGAAAGTGAATCCTGTTTTCTCGAAGACACCACCATAAACTCTTATAGCTCGATTATTAGTATCTGCAGCAAATTTTGACAATGCATTTGGCAAAAAGAATAATTTCATATCAGCAATTAAGTAATCGCCTAAGGTGAAATATCTATTTGTAATAGGTTTCATACTTGTTGTATAAAGTAAACCAGTGCTTGAAATTTTACTCGAAACTTCATTCTTATGAAGCAAATCGAATGACATATCGTAAGGTCCTACAGAATCCGTTGCTTGGGTTACACCCACCATTGTATTATCGGCAAACGCATCGTCATTACTAAAACTAAGAGATAAAAACGCATGTTCAAATACACCAGATTTGAGATTCATTTTCCAATATCGAGAGCTTAATAAATTTTGAACTCTTTTACCTTTTTGTAATTCTAATGTTGTTGGATTCACGACTTCCATTCCATAGACTATTGAGCTATCGCCTTTTACTCCTTGACATTCACTTGGAGCAAACAAACCACCCTTACCAATGGGGAAATATCTAGAATTTAAACCTTCAGTATATAAAACTCCATCAATATATGAATCCGTATTTCCAAGTGTAGAAGTTGCAGTATTTTTTAAAAGGAATACAGAAGTATCGATAGGTTTTATTAATCCGTTATTCAATTCCAAAGACTTTGAAATACTTATGCTATTAGTAAATATTTTAATTCCACCACCATTACAGATTAATGTAGATATAACATTATTTTTATGATAAACCGTTTGGTTTAAACCCATTAAGACAAAATTACCTTTTGAATTAAAACTCTTTTGATTATCAAAATCTCCTTTCAATTGTATAGTTCCAGGATTTTCGATAATTCCATCATTTTTAGCATCTCCAATCACAGCAAGCACAGCATTAGTATCAACAAACAATGTTGCGTTTGGTGAAACATAAACTTGAGCTTTCATTAAATTAACGAAAACACAACTTACTAATATGACAGATAATCGTTTCATAATAATTTAGTAGAAATTCGTTATTTACGAATGTTCACTGTTGGTGTAATTTGTTGAAGCATATCTTGCAAACCAGCCATTTGCTTTTTAAGCAAATCTAATTGCGATTGAACATCACTTACTTTACTAAGTTCAGCATGTGTTTTTTCATTATCCGATTTTAATGCGGAAATTTCTGCCGTTTGTTTGTCAATCAATTGTTGTTGTTGTTTCACTGCTTCAATTAAATATGCAACTAAATTGGCATATTCAACAGCCTTAAAACCATCAGCATCAGTTTTAACTAATTCGGGAATTACAGCCTCAACTTCTTGAGCAATTACCCCAATTTGTTTTCCATCGCTAAAATGTTTGTTTGGAAATTCATCTTTTCTCCAATCATAACTAACCCCGCGTAGTTTTTGAACCTTATATAATGCACTATCAAGAGTTACAATATTCTTTTTCCAACGTCTATCCGATGAATGATAAATTTTATCGGTTTTAAATTCACCAGAAACTTGTAATGCATAAGTGCCCAACGCTGGAGCTGTTGTTCCTGCTAATCCAATATATAAATGTGTACCATCACTCCACGTTCCAGAATTGGCAAACAAAGTACCATTCCAATATGGCACAGCACCAACAGTTTTTGCTCCATCATAATTACAATTTGTTGTTACACCTGTAGAAGTAAGAGTTGTTCCTGTTAATGATAACCCACTACCAATTGTAATTTCTTGAACAGGTGTTGTTGTACTTGAACTTCCTAAGAGCTTACTTGTTGAACTTACTGCTTGCATTTTAGCGTAAGTAACGGCATTACTTCCAATTGTTGATGCAAAACTACCTGTTCCAGATCCAGTAACATCGCCGGTCAAAGTAATTGTTTGATCGCCACTATTGGTTCCGGTTAAGTTCAACATCGTTTTAACATTAGCAACGGTCAAATCTAATGGATCGGATGCTACTCCTGTATTATTACCTTTTAATGTTAAGGTTGCCATTTGACCTAGTTTCGCATTTGTTATTGCATTACCTGCAACATCCGCTGTAGCTATTGTTCCATCTAAGATTGCTGTTGATGTTACTTTACCAGAGCCTATAGTTGGATTTGGGTATGTACCTATTAAATCGCCTCCAGCTGAACCTCCTGGTAATGTTCCGGTTATCGTTGTATTGCCTGCTGCTGTTAAACGTCCTTTGGAATCTACGGTAAATGTTCCTACTTGTGTTGCTGAACCATATGATGCTGCAGTTACTGCAGTATTAGCCAAAGTTGATGCAAAACTTCCAGTTCCTGAACCTGTAACATCGCCAGTCAAAGTAATTGTTTGATCTCCACTATTGGTGCCTGTTAAGTTTAACATCGTTTTTACATTTGCAACAGTTAAATCTAAAGGATCGGATGCTAATCCTGTATTATTTCCTTTTAATGTTAAGGTTGCCATTTGACCTAGTTTCGCATTTGTTATTGCATTAGCTGCAACATCTGCTGTTGCTATTGTTCCATCTAAGATTGCTGTTGATGTTACTTTACCAGAACCTATTGTTGGATTTGGGTATGTACCTGTTAAATCGCCTCCAGCTGAACCTCCTGGAAGTGTTCCGGTTATCGTTGTATTACCTGCTGCTGTTAAACGTCCTTTGGAATCTACTGTAAATGTTCCTACTTGCGTTGCGGAACCATATGATGCTGCGGTTACTGTTGTATTTGCTAAAGTTGAAGCAAAACTACCTGTTCCTGAACCTGTAACATCGCCTGTCAAAGTAATTGTTTGATCTCCACTATTTGTGCCTGTTAAGTTTAACATCGTTTTTACATTTGCAACTGTTAAATCTAATGGATCAGATGCTACTCCTGTATTATTTCCTTTTAGTGTTAAGGTTGCCATTTGACCTAGTTTCGCATTAGTTATTGCATTACCTGCAACATCTGCTGTAGCTATTGTGCCATCTAAGATTGCTGTTGATGTTACTTTGTCTGTTCCTATAGTTGGATTTGGATAAGTGCCGGTTAAGTCTCCTCCAGCTGAACCTCCTGGGAGTGTTCCTGTAATGGTTGTATTACCTGCTGCTGTTAAACGTCCTTTGGAATCTACAGTAAATGTTCCTACTTGCGTAGCTGAACCATATGATGCAGCAGTTACTGCGGTATTAGCCAAAGTTGATGCAAAACTTCCTGTTCCCGAACCTGTAACATCACCTGTCAAAGTAATTGTTTGATCACCACTATTAGTGCCTGTTAAGTTTAACATCGTTTTTACATTTGCAACTGTTAAATCTAATGGATCAGATGCTACTCCTGTATTATTTCCTTTTAATGTTAAGGTTGCCATTTGACCTAATTTCGCATTAGTTATTGCATTGCCTGCAACATCTGCTGTTGCTATTGTTCCATCTAAGATTGCTGTTGATGTTACTTTACCAGAACCTATTGTTGGATTTGGATAAGTGCCTGTTAAATCACCTCCAGCAGAACCTCCTGGGAGTGTTCCGGTAATAGTTGTATTGCCTGCTGCTGTTAAACGTCCTTTAGAATCTACTGTAAATGTTCCTACCTGTGTTGCTGAACCATATGATGCTGCAGTTACTGCGGTATTTGCCAATGTTAATGCTCCTGCATTTGATAATGTTGCATCGCCTGAAACTACAACTTTTGCATTATTTGCAGAGGTACCATCAACTCCTATTATTATTTTACCATTGGTTAGGCCTTCTAACTTTGTTGTTGTTACTGAACCATTAGCTAAATCTGCTGTAGCTATTGTACCATCTAAGATTGCTGTTGATGTTACTTTGTCTGTTCCTATTGTTGGATTTGGATAAGTGCCGGTTAAGTCTCCTCCAGCGGAACCTCCTGGTGTAGTTCCTGAAATGGTTGTATTGCCTGCTGCTGTTAAACGTCCTTTGGAATCTACGGTAAATGTTCCTACTTGTGTTGCTGACCCATATGATGCTGCGGTTACTGTTGTATTAGCCAAAGTTGAAGCAAAACTTCCAGTTCCTGAACCGGTAACATCGCCTGTCAAAGTAATTGTTTGATCGCCACTATTGGTACCTGTTAAGTTCAACATCGTTTTTACATTTGCAACTGTTAAATCTAATGGATCCGATGCTACTCCTGTATTATTACCTTTTAATGTTAAGGTTGCCATTTGACCTAATTTCGCATTTGAGATTGCGTTAGCTGCAACATCTGCTGTTGCTATTGTTCCATCTAAGATTGCTGTTGATGTTACTTTACCAGAACCTATTGTTGGATTTGGGAAATTTCCAGTTAAATCTCCTCCTGCTGCTCCTGTAGCTGCTGCTCCTGTTATAATTGTATTTGTAACACTCGTAATACGACCTGTTGCATCAACTGCAAATACAGGAACTTCTGTAGATGAACCATAAGTATTGGCAGAAACTCCTGTAGTATTAAGCTGAGTCAAACCTGTTTTATCAATAGAAATAACACCAGTAACAGCTACAGCTCGTGCAGTATCATCAGCATCTCCTACAAATATTCTACTTTGAGCTAACTTAAAATTAGGATTAGATATTATTTTAGTTACTTGACTTTGAATTGTTTTGACACTATCTCTTGTGGTCTGTAAATTAGTATTTATCGTTTTAACACTATCACGAATTACTTGAAGTTTTGTATCAACTAACTTTACACTATCGCGTATTATTTCAACTTTACTATCCACAAGTTTTACACTGTCTCTTGTGGTTTTTAAAACAGTATTTATCGTTTTAACGCTATCACGAATTACCTGAAGTTTTGTATCAACTAACTTTACACTATCGCGAATTATTTCTACTTTACTATCTACAAGTTTTACACTATCTCTTGTAGTTTGTAATACAGTATTTATCGTTTTAACGCTATCACGAATTACTTGAAGTTTTGTATCAACTAATTTTACGCTATCTCGGATTATTTCTACTTTACTATCTACAAGTTTAATACTATCTCGGGTTGTTTGAACAACAGTTGTTAAAGTTGTAACCTTTGTATCAATAGTTTTTATACTATCACGTATTGTTTGGATTTGTGTGTTTTGTGTTTTATTTTCATCGTCAACATATTTCTTCGTTGCAGCATCTTGATTCGCTGTTGGATTTAAAACATTTATGAGTTTATGAGAGCCAAGATCAACATCTGCAGTAGCTGCTCCAAACCCACTTAATGGTATATTCGATTTATTTAAATCAGCATCAGCTATTGTTCCATTTGCTATTTTAGAAGTGGTAACAGCATCAGTAGCTATTGTTGGGTTAGGATAATTTCCAGTCAAATCGCCTCCTGCACTACCGGTTGGAGCTGCACCTGTAATTGTTGTATTAACAACATTTGAAATTCGTCCTTTTGCATCAACTGTAAAAACAGGAACTTCGGTCGAAGAACCATAGGTATTAGCAGTAACACCAGTTGTTTTTAAGGTTGGAATTGGATATGTTCCCGTTAAATCACCACCAGCCGTTGTACTTGTTGTAATATCATCTGTTTTGTCAATATCTACATTAGCTGGTATGCTTGTAATATCTGTCCAAGCGGGTACCCATGTTATTGGTCGATAAAGTCCTGTATGATCGCCCCAACTATATGCCGTATTCCATTTTGTAATATCTGTGCCTAAAATACCTTTAGCTACCGATGCATTGAAGATTGGATCTAATTCGGTAAATGATTTCAAATAACCTTGGGTTGAATGATCGCCCCAACCATAAGCTGTATTCCATTTCGTGATATCAGTACCTAAAATACCTTTAGCTGCAGATGCATTAAAGATTGGATCTAATTCAGTAAATGATTTTAAATAGCCTTGCGTTGAATGATCACCCCAACCATAAGCTGTATTCCATTTCGTGATATCAGTACCTAAAATACCTTTAGCTGCAGATGCATTGAAGATTGGATCTAATTCGGTAAATGATTTCAAATAACCTTGTGTTGAATGATCACCCCAACCATAAGCCGTATTCCATTTTGTAATATCTGTACCCAAAATATCTTTAGCTGCCGATGAATTAAAGAATGGATCTAATTCGGTAAATGATTTTAAATAGCCTTGTGTTGAATGATCACCCCAACCATAAGCCGTATTCCATTTTGTAATATCTGTACCCAAAATACCTTTAGCTGCCGATGCATTAAAGATTGGATCTAATTCGGTAAATGATTTCAAATAACCTTGTGTTGAATGATCACCCCAACCATAAGCGCTATTCCATTTTGTGATATCTGTGCCTAAAATCCCTTTAGCTGCAGATGCATTAAAGATCGGATCTAATTCGGTAAATGATTTTAAATAACCTTGTGTTGAATGATTGCCCCAACCATAAGCTGTATTCCATTTAGATGTATCTGAGCCTAAAATTCCTTTAGCTATAGATACATTGAAAATTGGATCTAGTTCGGTAAATGATTTCAAATAACCTTGTGTTGAATGATTGCCCCAACTATAAGCTGAATTCCAGTGAGCAGTATCGGATCCTAATATTCCTTTTGCAATTGAAGCATTGAATAACGGATCTATTTCAAAATCCCAAAATGCTTTAGTTCCATCCGTTTTTAAATATTTGCCATTTTGTAGTTTTTGATCAGGCAATCCCGCACCAAAAAGAATGATACTGTCAAGCTTTTTAGCTATTGTCGTATCTAAATACTTTACACTATCACGTATTATTTTTACCGTCGCAATTATTAATGAATCTGCTTTATCTGCATATTTTTTAGTTGCAGCATCTTGGGGATTAACAGGATCTAACAGATTGATTATGTTTTTATTAACAGCACTATTACTACTAACCAAAACTTGTCCTAACGTAGGAATATCGCCACTTGATACTTTTTGCCACGAAGGGAAATTCCAATAATAGAAAATGTTCTCATCTTTATCGTAAACAAGTAATCCATTTTCAGTTTTTGTTAAAATACTTTGAAAAGAAGCTTTCGTTCTTTGAGCAGTAGATAAACGTGGAACTAAGAATCCCTGATTACTATCGGGTGAAACTAATTCTAAAACAGCATTTTTATTTGGAGTAGTAGTATTTACGCCAACTGACGTTTGAGAAAATGCCTTAAATTGAATAAAGAAAAGCAGACTCCAAAACACCAATTTTAAATATCTTAGGTTTAGTTTAGTTTCCATGACATTAGGTATTAATTTATTCCGTGTAAAATCCCCTGACTTACATTTATTTATCATACTAAAATAAGCAAATAAAGTTACAATTCAATCGCTTTAAAAAGCTTTTAAAATAATATTCCCCTTAAAAATATCAAGGGTAAATTTAATGATACATTTCTTTATTACAAGACTTTTGTCGTAATATTGTGTTTATTATTACTTTAAAGACCAAAAATAGTATGGATTTTATTTCAAAAAATAATATAAAATGGCTTTCATATTTCAATAATTCCAATGCATTTGCAGGTGTTTCTACAAAAACAGGAGGTTTTAGCACTGGTAATTACGAAGGCCTAAATGTTGGATTAAACACCGCAGATGACAAAACTATTATTCAAAAAAATAGAGAGTTGTTATTTACAACTGTTGCTCCACAAATGGAAGTAATTCATCTAAATCAAACTCATTCCAATATAATTCATAATACGCAAGATTCATCGTTTAAAATATTTTGTGATGGAGATGGATTAATAACTACCGAACGAAACAAACTTTTATGTATAACACTTGCTGATTGTGGCTCAGTCGTTTTTCATGATGAAGATTTTACAGTTGCGTGTGCAATACATTGCGGATGGAAAGGAACGCAATCGGGAATAATTCAAGCTGCAATTAATGAACTATTAAAATATACAGAATTAGATAAAATTCATGCTTACGTTGGACCAATGATTCGATGTTCGAATTACGAAGTAGGTAAAGAATTTCTAGGATATTTTGGATCGGAACATTTTAAGGAAAGTAATGGAAAATTATTTCTTGACTTGAACAATGTTATTTTAACAACATTAATGAGAGCAAATATTGGTTCGGTAATTGATTGTGGCATTGACACCTATTTAAGTCCAGAAACTTTTTATTCGCATCGACTAAATAATACAACAGGAAGAATGTGTGCTTTTATTGGTTTAAAGTAATAGATTCTATTTGAAAATTATCTGATTTTTATCGTCATTTGCACAAAATTCACACGTATGTCATTAAAGGTTGAAAGTAAAATAGTAAAAAATGAATGTTTAGATGTTGATTTATTCAATTTCTTATCTGATTTCACAAAATTCACAAGATTACTACCACCCGAACATCAAGCAAATTTGGAAGTTACACCTGAAGAATGCAAAATAAATGCAGGTGTAATGGGCAAATTTACCCTCAGATATATTGAAAGAGAAAGTCCAAAGTTGATAAAAATTGGTACTGAGGGTGCTAAAGAAGCATTAACGCTTTGGATACAATTAAAAAACGTAGATGCTTACGATACCCGAATCAAAGTTACAATTTCACTTGAAGTTGGCATGATGGCTAAAATGATGGTTAAGGGCAAAATACAACAATTTGCCGATTCATTAGCAGATGGAATTTCACGAATTCCTGCTTATGTAATGAAAACGTAATATTACGAACGTGGTGTAAATTTATACCCGATTCCTTTAACAGTATCAAAATATTCGTCGCCAATTTTTTCACGCAATTTCCTGATGTGCACATCTATGGTTCTATCGCCTACAAATGCATCGCTACCCCACACATCATTATAAATTTCATCACGAGTAAATACTCGTTCAGGCTTTGATGTTAACAATTGGAGAAGTTTAAATTCTTTATTTGGCAACGAAAGTTCTTCGCCATTTACGGTAACAATATGTTTATCCTTATCGATAGTAATGTTATCTATTACAACAATTGCAGTAGATGGAAGAGATTGTTGTTTAACTGAAAAACGTTTTAAAAGAGCTTGAATCCGAGCAATTAAAACTTTCGGTCTAATGGGTTTTGCAATATAATCATCGGCTCCAACATTAAAACCAGCAATTTCGGAATAATCTTCACTACGAGCAGTCAAAAACGCAATAATACAAGATGCTAATTCTGGAATTTTACGAAGCTCTTCGCAAGTAGTCATACCATCCATTTTTGGCATCATAACATCAAGCAAAATTAAATGTGGAATTATTTCCTTTGCTTTTTCAAGAGCCTTTTCACCATTTGATGCAGTATGAACAACAAAACCTTCTTTTTTAAGATTATAACTTAAAAACTCAAGAATATCAGGTTCATCATCAACGATGAGAATTTTAAAAACTTCAGTATTCATATCTTATTTTTTAATTTGAGCCTTAGTAAGTGTAAAGGTAAAAGATGTTCCGCTTTGTGTATCGCTTTTTACATTTATTGTTTGATTGTGTGCTTCAATAATATGTTTCACAATAGATAAACCTAAACCAGTTCCACCTTGATTTCGTGATCTACTTTTATCAACCCGATAAAAACGTTCGAAAACACGTTTCAAATCAGCTTGTTCAATTCCGATTCCATTATCTTGAATTTCAACTAGAATACTCGATTCCATATCATAAAAATTTATGGAGGTAGTACCGCCATCTTTACCGTATGTAATAGAATTAACCACTAAATTTGTTACAACTTGAGCAATTCTTTTTCTATCAGCATTTACCCATAAAGGGGAATCAAATTTATTATTAATTAATACTTGAATATTTCTTGTTTTGCCAAGCATTTCTTGAGCTTCAATAATTTCGTTACATAATCCTATTAATTCGAAATTATCGTAAACGAGGGTTACGTTTCCAGTTTCTAAGCCAGAAATCGTTTCTAAATCCTTGACAATAGAAATCATTCTGTCGACAGCTTTTGAAGCTCGTTCCAAATATTTCTTATTAATTTCAGGATCATCTAAACCTCCATCAATTAGCGTTTCTATATAACCTTGAATATTAAAAATAGGAGTTTTTAATTCATGTGAAACATTCCCAACATATTCTTTTCTATATAATTCTTGTCTTTTTAAAGTGTCGATTTCTTTCTTTTTATCTTGAATCCAGTCGGTAACATCAGAACTAACAGAAGAAATGATATTTGATTCAACATATACATCAGTTTTAAATTTATCGTAAGTAGATGTTGAACTTGTTTGAATGGCTTTATAAATTGGTTGAATTTTCCTTTTTATGTAAT
>Ga0302296_1002375_pt1 | contig 12717 bp, 9 predicted proteins | sample III_Fen_N3_1_FD_194546 | JGI IMG/M metagenome (GOLD analysis project Ga0302296, IMG submission 194546) | Peat permafrost microbial communities from Stordalen Mire near Abisko, Sweden - III_Fen_N3_1 | ecosystem: Environmental > Terrestrial > Soil > Wetlands > Permafrost | place: Sweden: Abisko... | reverse complement strand
TTGGTGGTGCTGTAACGGGACAAGGACTAAAATCGAGCATTATACCTTATATCGATAAAATAGAGGAATTGGCGAAAAGCACCGGCGCTGTGAATACGGTAGTAAACATCGGCGGTAAGCTTTACGGATACAATACGGATGCTTTTGGTTTTGAAACGGCTTTGCAAAATCATTTCGAAAGTTCGGGCATCCACATCAAAACAGCTGTCATTTATGGCAATGGCGGCGTGTCGGGTGTAGCGGCTCATGTACTCCGTAAGTTAGGCATAGTTGTAACCATGACCGGTAGAAATGCCGAACGCGTAAAACCGAAAATGGAAGAGTTGCAGTTGAAGAAATTCGACGGACCTTACGACCTGGTTGTAAATGCCACTCAAGTGTCATCGGCCGACATTGATAAAGTGCCGAGTCTTCTGGATGTACTGTCGGGTTGTAAAATGGTTTTTGATCATAACATGCCCGAAAAAGATGAGCGAACCAATTATCTGAAAGAATATTGCGATAGCAATGGCATCTACTTCATTCCGGGGAAAGATATGTATGTTCCGCAAATGATTAAGCAATGGAAACTGTTTCTGGATGGAGCCGATTGCAAAGGCTGTCAACTCAAGGTGACAGAAGAAAATATTGCCAAAACATGGGAACTGGAGGTGTAAAAGTAGTAGTCAAATAACGAATCGGGCTGAATTTCGCTATTGAAATTCAGCCCGATTTTTATATAATTAAGTGGAAGTAAATAATGTCCTATTTTTAATGTAATAGAGAAAATGAATTTATTTCAATTGCCGTCCCATTTATGGGACGGATAAAATGATATAGATCTACATGGCTTTAGCCAAATTTTAAATACTATTTGGCTAAAGCCAATATATTTTTCACCATCAGCCCGTCCCATAAATGGGACGGCAATTGATAGCCTCGTAACTTGTAACTTTTGTAACTCGTAACTATCAACTGTCAACTATCAACTCATAACTATTCTCTATCTATCAAATAACTTCTTCAACAGATCCGGTCGTTTCAAGCGATTCAGGTCTTTGATAATCTGATTTTTGAATTCGCCTTTGTACCAGAAAAAGAACTTCCGTTGTTCCAGCTTTTCATCTTTTGTTTTGGCTGTAAACGTTGGTTCCAGCGTGTAGGGGTGAAAGCCCGAGTAATAGATTTCAGTAGCCAGCGTCATGGGTGTTGGCGTAAAATCCTGCACCTGTTCCAGTTTAAAGTCCAACTTCTTCGTCTGAATAGCCAAATCGGCCATATCTTCGTTGTGACAACCCGGGTGACTGGAGATAAAATACGGAATCAATTGCTGATTCAGTCCTGCTTCCCGGTTTATCCTTTCGAATTGCTGCTTGAACTGTCCGAAATACGCAAACGAAGGCTTGCGCATCAAATCCAGCACCGCATCCGACGTATGTTCCGGTGCCACCTTCAACCGTCCGGAAACGTGGTTGGTAATCAATTCGCGAATATATTCAATATGACTTTTATTAAACTCATTGTTTTTGGTGTTGCTCAACAGCATATCGTAGCGCACACCACTACCGATAAACGATTTCTTAATGCCCGGCACTTTATCCACCGACCGGTAAATGTCCAGCAACGGAGTATGATCGGTATTGAGATTAAAGCATACCTTCGGGAATATACACGACGGTTTACGGCATTGTCGGCAGATGTGCTTCTTGATACCCTTCATTCCGTACATATTTGCCGATGGGCCGCCCAAGTCGCTTAGATAGCCTTTAAAATCGGGCATGGCTGTTATGTTTTCCACCTCTTTCAAGATCGATTCCTTCGAACGCGAAACAATGTGCTTGCCCTGATGCGCCGAGATAGTGCAAAACGAGCAACCACCAAAGCAACCCCGATGCAAATTCACCGAGAACTTAATCATCTCGTAAGCCGGAATGGTCTTGCCTTTGTATTTCGGGTGAGGCACACGGGTGTAAGGTAAATCGTACGACGCATCCAGTTCGGCTGCGTTGAGCGGTTCGTAAGGTGGGTTCACCACTATCCAACGGTTACCAGCCTTCTGAAGCAGACGTGCCGCATCATATTTATTCGATTCCTGCTCGATGTGCTTAAAGTTCGAAGCATATAGTTTTTTGTCGGTAAGGCACACATCGTGCGACACCAACGTAATATCTTTCCATTTTGGGTGCTGAGGAATTTCCTTCGATGCAAATGAAGTCTGAGGAATATCCGTCATCTCGGCAAAGGTTTTACCCTCTTTGATCTGACGTACCAGTTCCACTACCGGCTTCTCTCCCATTCCGTAAATCAACAAATCGGCTTTCGTATCCACCAATATGCTGGGCATTAATTTATCCGACCAATAGTCGTAATGCGTAAACCGACGCAGCGAAGCCTCAATACCCCCAATAAGCAAAGGTACTTCGGGATACAGCTTTTTGATGATATTGGCATAAGTAATGGTGGCATAGTCGGGACGCATGCCCGATTTACCATCCGGTGTGTACGCATCGTCGGAACGCAGGCGTTTGTTGGCAGTATAATGATTCACCATCGAGTCCATGTTTCCCGCCGAGATGGCAAAAAACATACGTGGCTTTCCCATTTTCTTGAAATCGCGCAAGTCGTCGCGCCAGTTCGGTTGTGGCACGATGGCCACCTGTAATCCCTGCGCTTCGAGTATTCGACCAATTACTGCCGCACCAAAAGCAGGATGATCGATATAGGCATCACCGCTAAAAAGAACGACATCCACCTCACTCCACCCGCGTATTTCGAGCTCTTTTTTGGTAGTGGGAAGGAAATCGGTTAGTTGATATATTTTTGATTGCATAACTTTTTCTGTAAAAAACACTTCTGTCGACTTTTGGTTCAAAAGCGAACAATCGCTTCGAGCGGTTTGTCGCCTTTAAAACGACAGAATACTGATTTGTTTGTGATGGTGCAAAGGTACGGAAATAATCGGGTACCGTAAAGTGAGGACTCTACGCCAGCAAGGAAGGCTTAAACAGTGGGCTCAATATTAAATCAAACCTTCGTTAATACATTTTCCAATAAGCTCTGCACTACTTTTTACGCCGGCCTTTTGCAGAATATTTTTGCGATGATTCTTTACAGTGAATACGGAGATAAATAACTTATCGGCAATTTCATCATTTTTAAAGCCTAAAGTAATCAGGTTGATGATTTGGGATTCACGCTTGCTAAAGAAAGACGAATAGTTGAGTTCCTCATTGCCATCATTTACATTCAATTCAATGATTTCTGTCTCATTGTGTATTCCAATAATATGAACCCGGTGATTGTTGACCTTAGTGATATGATGAATACTGGTGTGGATATTTAATGATTTTCCTATTCCTCCCTTTTCATCCACAGTCAACACAATAGCTTGATGCTGGAATAATTGATAGCTCCCGTCAGCTACTTTTGACCGAAAACAATAACACACCTTGTAGTTGGGTATATTCTCTCTTCCTAGGATAGTATAGAAATAGTTTATTGCTTTCTCTTCTGCCTTAGCCACATAGGCTATATCATCCGGGTGTATGGAGTTGAGAATATCATCAAAGCTTACTCGAAGAGGATCTAATCCGAGAAGTGATTCGATTGATGAACTAACCTGAGTTAATTGCCTGTCGAAAAAATCAATAACGTAGTAATAGTGTGGTCCCGGACAAAATATAGAAGTTGCTAGTTTGTCGTAATCGCTAATCTCCCCCTCAAAATCTCTTGTAGAAATACTCTCTAATGACTTATTCCATAATGAATGCATGATTTTATTATTCTTCATAAGCAAATGTATTCGTTTATCTCGCATTCACATATTCAATCAAAATGCCATTTGTCATTAAAGCATAAAAAATGACTATAAATAGCTATTGTATCATAAAAAATAACCCCCTAATTTTGACTCGTTCTAAATAGACATCTATGAGAGTATGAAAATCAATGTAGTTTATAATCAATCAACTTCTATTCTAGATATGTAATTACTTATTTATGAAACAGTTTTTGAAAGGCTTTGTTTAAAGTTATTTGCACTTACATAGAATTGTAATAATTATATAAATAAAGTGAGGTCTGGCGTCTATAACATTAACAATATTCAATGTACGCATCTCACACCGCCAACTGATGAGCTTTTTTCACGACGACTGCGACCTCTGCTTCTGTTAAATAATAGACAAATAACAATGGTCTAAATCAATCTTTGCAATGCGATTATAGCTTCGTAGAAGTATTCAATTAAAGCTATCAAAACTAATCCGTTAGCTGACGTAGTCGAAACTAGCCTTTCAGTCGACACATCAGAGAGGCAAGTTGAATTGTTAGGAAGAAGTTTTGTTGACTTCTTTTCAAATGGGAAGATGCAAGGAACTGCACAATTATTAAAAATAACAACAAAAATCATCGATAAGTACTCAAAACACAAAGTTGGATATACGCTATTGCAATAATAATTAAATTCTATACAATGTTTTATAAATTTTAGATCATACTCATAAAGCGAAAATATGCGCTATTGAACAGCGTATATTCAAATAGAATAGCGCATATATAGGTGTTGTAGGCAATTCTTGAAATTGAAAATCAATTGACTTATTGAGCAAACGACCAAATAAAGTGACTGTTGATTATCAATAACTTGCGTGGTCGTCAGTCAGAATGCAAACAAACAATTAAAAAATAAATGAAATGAAAAAACTAACAATTACCTTCTGTTTCTTCTTGCTTTTGGCTTTCCAAGTTAAAGCTCAAAATCTTGTTGTGAAAGCTAATTCAACCATTGAAATAGCAGACAATTTAATCATTGTCGACACACTTATTCTACATGAGAATTCGACATTGACATTTAAATCGAATTTACGAACCTGTCAAATTAATTGTAATACTTTCATCGCTAAGAAAGGGGCTAAAATAATTGGTAATGGAGGAAATGGTAAAAATGGTTTTTCTGGAACGACTACAGGTGCAGCAGGGGAACAGGGTGAAAATGGAACCAATGGAGTAAACCTCCAAATCAAGACAAATACGTTTACTTATTGTGATTTAGTAGTTGACTTAAGAGGTGGAAATGGTGGAAATGGTGGAAATGGATTTAAAGGAAAAAAGGGACGGAATGCGAGTTGTTGTACTAGTAGTGCAGGCGATGGAGGTACTGGTGGAAACGGAGGTACTGGTGGAAATGGTGGGAAAGGCGGAGATGTAACTATTGAATTTCAGCAACTTAATTCATTATGTGGCGGAACTTTAACTCAGAGCAATTTTAAAGTTTTTGGAGGAGAATTAGGAATTGGTGGTTCACCAGGCGAAGGAGGTGATGGTGGTAATAAAGCCAATAGGTGTATGCCGGGGTGTAATTTTGACAGAGGGGAAAAGGGCAAGTCCGGAACAACAGGAAATAATGGAATTAATGGAGAATTAGGTAATGTTTCAATAAATCCATAAACATTGAATTCAAAACACTGCCTACAACACACACCTCGTCTGTTCACAGGCTGGCTGATGTGCATTCCGGCGGTTTTGCTCCCGCATTCACTCCGTCAATGAGAAACTGTGAAAAGAATTCTTCCAGCTTATAATTAAGAAAAAATATCTTTAAACAACAAACCCATTAGTTAAACAACTCAATTGAAAACCAACAATTATGAAACACCCACTCACGCTTTGCCTCTTAATGGCAGTAATATTCACTCTAAATGCGCAAAGTAAAAAAGAGAATATTGAAGCACTGAATAAATTATTTGCCCATAAGTTTTATTACTATGCCTTGTCACAGCGGGCTACAGACGAAGGCTTATACTTCTTTAATGTATCGGAAGAAGATCTTATCGAAAAGGATGCAAAAGGGAGCTTTCCCCTTAGTTTTGAGTTCTTGAAATGGAGTGATATGGAAACAGCTACTATTAAAACGAATACAAGTAATAATACCAGATATTTGTGGTTAGGAGGTCCTTCAAAAGAATATATGCGCGATGAAGATAAAAATGACATTCAATTTGACGGTCGGTCCTATGCGTTTTATAAAAAGCATGAAGGTATAAGCATTTTTGGTGTAGACTCAGCGGAAGTAAACCGCTTAAATGCCATAGCCATGTTGATAAATATCATTAGAAAACAATAATTAATCTGTTTCGTTTAACCCAAGGATAGGTCATGATCTGGCCTACTCTCACCGCCCCTGCCGCACTTTGCGACGGGGGCGGTTTTGTTTTTCGGGAGGATAAAAAGCATGAACGTTAATATACTATAATTGATCAACTATTTTTCAGAAACACATACTTCACTATCAATAATTTCATATATTTGTAGTATTGCAAAACGATGCATATAATCTCATATACAAGTAGTTAGATAGATTACAAATAACAATTATTAAGAGTTTTTCTTTATAACTACAAGGTTTACACAGAGTGATATTTTGATACACTTTAGCCATTTTATCGGGCAGAGAGCAGATAAAAGCACTTCGTCGGAAGAAAATCTGTTGTAGCAATTTTGCTACAAAGCGTAATCGGGGGCTGAAATAGTGCCGCAAAACTGCGGGAACACTTCAGGCGTGCCTGAAACCTTGCAGCAGTTTTGCGACAGGGCATCCGGTGTCCCTGAAACCTTCCCGCAGTTTTGCAACAGTGCTTCCGGCGTCCCTGAAAGCTTCCCGCAGTTTTGCGACAAGACATCCGGCGTCCCTGAAACCTTGCCGCAGTTTTGCATCAGTGCTTCCGGCACACCGGATGTGTTCCCGCAGTTTTGCAACGCGTGAATACCTAGGCAGACTTGTAACGCGTAACTATTTTGTTACCCTTTGTTTCGAACCCTAATTATTAATTTAAAATAAAAATGTCTATGAAGAAAATTAAAACAGTGGATTTTTCTAATTTCCAAAACAATGAACATGGTCAGTTTCATTCGGCAATAAGAGATGAAATTACAGCCCAAACTCCCGAAAAGTTGGGAATTATTAAGTTTTTTCCGTCTTATGTGGCTAATGTGACTGCAGAACTAAACTGTATTGAAGTAGAACAAGGCAGCCAGCATACCAAAGGGATTGGAAAAGCGGATTTGTTCAGGGATCAGCTTTATAGGTCGTTTGTATTGCACATCCGCTCGGGTCTTATCGATTACGATCCTGCCATTCAGAGTGCTGCCGAACGTATTATCCGCATTGTCGATCAGATAGGCGATATGCGCAAAGAGCCGTACAACAAGGAAAGCGAAACGCTAAGCAGTTTTACAAATCAACTGAATAGCAATTATGCGGCTGATGTAGCTTTATGCTCGGCAAATGAAAAGTTGAATAAACTGATAGAGGCCAACACTTCATTTATAACTAACTTTGGTACACGCACCGCCGAAGTAGCAGCACGCATCAGTGGAGATGTACGAGTGGCACGTGTTGCAACCGACGTTGACTACAAAAACATCGTCAGTGTAATAAATGCACTTGTTTTGCTCAATGGTGAAGCCGAATACAGTATATTTATCGATAAGGTAAACTATCAGATTGATTATTACAAAAACACTATCAACAACCGTCGCAGCAAAGGAAAGGACAAAACTGACAGCATTCCGACAATTTAATGGACACAGTAAGTTGCTAATCTTCTTTACTTACTGTTTCACTCCCGCAAATGACCCATACACCGGCAGACATTCTGCTTTAAGTTTGAGCATTTGCGGGAGTTTTTATTTAGATAGCGAATGCGAACAATTGCTTCAAGCGGTTTGTCGCGATTACCAAGTACTGAATGAGTTGATAACAAGCGGGTCTCGCGACTTCCAAGTCGCGAAAATTACAACATAAATAAACGCGACTTGGAAGTCGCGAGACCCGGGTACAATGACTGTCTTTCAACTATATTTGTTCAATACTAATTATTTCAAGGGAGTTAATGTGAAATAAATACGTATATTTGTGAGTGAAATATTACAAGAAATAATAAAAAAATGTCATGGAGATAATCATCAAATATTGGTCTCAAATTACTGTAGTAATAGGAATTGTTATTGGAGGTATTGGATTTATCCTAAAAATACTTTTAAATTGGAATTTAAGAAAAAAAGAAATAACTTTTAGTAAACTAAAAGAGACTAAGATTATTGAATTAAAAAATTTCTATTCAAGCTATATTAACCTTGAAGTTGAACTTAAAAATCTGCTCCATGCAACAGCACAAAATAAAGAGGAAGATATTCAAACAATCCAGCAAAGGATGCCTGAAATATGGAAACAATTTTATTTTGATTCAACATTTATAAGATTGTACCTTAGCACAGATGAATTAGAGATATTTGAAGAACTTAAAAAAGAATTGGATAATATTCAACTAAAAATTGATTTTTACAGAATCGATCAGAAATTTGGAGAGTATGATAATGATCTAATAAAAGAACTGCGACATATTAGGGATGAAATATTTCCAGTCAGAATACCTGCTTTATTAAAACAAATAGAAAAAAACTTCAAAAATGACTTTAATATTAAGTAGGTATTTATTTCTGTCTTTGAACATCATCCACCCCTAAATCCCCTGAAGGGGACTTGAAGAGTGGTTTCCGGGACTATACTCGTTTTAGTAAAGGGACTTTAGGAGGCGGTTGTAACTTTAAGCCCCTTTAGGGGTTTGGGGTGGATAGGATAAAAATATAGAACTAAAGTTGAACTATAGAAACATTAAATATTTATTATGGATGAACTTATAATAAAGCTCCAGAAAGCTTGGACTGATATTGAACCTCGTATTGTGGAAGAAGCAGTGACGAAATTGAAAAATGAAGTTAATGCAATCGATTTTACACAAGAAAAAATACCTGAGACTCCCAATACGTATGGTATTTATCTATTCCAGATTTGCTTGAATCATGGAACTGATATTTCAGAATTTAAAAATGATTTTGAACAAAATTGGAAGATAGATAAATCACCTCAGATAATTGTTTCACGTTTTAAGATTACAGAAACAGGGACATGGTATCCATTATATATCGGAAAAGCAGAAAAATTATCAAATCGGATTTACGAGCATTGTTTTCAGGACAAAAACAAACCAACTTACGGACTGAAACTTAAGCACAGAACTGAGTTACTGGATAAAGTGAAAATCAGGTACAGTTATTACAAAGTTGCAGATAAAGAAAACCCGAATAAGAAAGCAATACAGTTTGTTATGACTAATCTTGAAAGTGCAATAAGAGATAAATTAAATCCTTGGATTGGTAAACAATAAAGCTAACATTAATTAACACCCAGCCAAATTAATACCCGTTAGTTCCCCTGAAGGGGACTTGAAGAGTGGTTTCCGGGATTATACTCGTTTTAGTAAATGTGCTTTAGGAGTCGAAAGTAACTTTAAGCCCCTTTAGGGGTTTGGGGTGGTTTGACCACTCATCTTTATCAAGTCAGCTCCAAACCTACTCGTACCACACCCTTTTTACCTCTCCAATTAACCATAAACATTCTGTCAATAAAAAACGTTTAAAAAACGAATTTGTATACCATTTTTTGCGTATTTTTGTGTTCAATTATAAAAAACCATACCAATATGAATATCACCGAACGTTTTTTGAAATATGTGAGTTTCACTACCACTTCCGATGAGAATACCAATATGACACCCAGCACACCGGGTCAAATGATTTTTGCTAAATACCTGGTGGATGAGCTGAAATCAATTGGGCTAACCGAAGTGGATGTAGATAAAAATGGCTATATAATGGCCACTTTGCCGGCTAATATCCAAAAAGAAGTACCTACTATAGGGTTTATTGCTCACATGGATACCAGTCCGGATATGAGTGGAAAAAACCCAAAACCGCGCGTAGTTGCAAATTACGACGGAAGCGATATCGTTCTTAACGAAGAAAAAGCCATAGTACTTGAAACTGCAAAATATCCGGAAATTCTGATGTATATTGGTCAGGACATAGTGGTCACCGATGGTAATACGCTACTTGGAGCTGATGATAAAGCGGGACTTGCCGAAATTGTGAGTGCTATGGAGTACCTGGTAGCACATCCCGAAATTAAACACGGAAAGATTCGCGTAGGCTTTACCCCCGACGAAGAAATCGGACAGGGTGCCGACCATTTTGATGTAGAGAAATTTGGTGCTGAATGGGCTTATACCATGGACGGTGGCGAAATAGGCGAGCTGGAATTTGAAAATTTCAACGCTGCTTCGGCAAAAGTAACCTTCAAAGGCGTAAACGTTCACCCGGGCTATGCTCGCCACAAAATGCTGAACTCTATGCGCGTGGCACACCAGTTTGCCAGCATGATTCCTCGTCACGAAACACCCGAACATACCGAAGGCTACGAAGGCTTCTTCCACCTTACCAATATGGAAGGAATGGTTGAAAAATCATCACTCAGCTATATCATTCGCGACCACGACCGTGATCGTTTCGAACGTCGTAAAAAAGAATTTGCGCATTTGGTAAATAAAATCAATGCCGAGTTTGGCGATGGTACAGCCACGTTGGAGCTTCGCGATCAATACTATAATATGCGCGAAAAAATTGAACCGGTGATGCACATTATCGATCTTGCTTTCAATGCCATGAACGATGTGGGTGTTACACCAAAAGTGAAACCAATACGTGGTGGAACCGATGGTTCACGTCTGTCGTACATGGGACTTCCTTGTCCGAACATTTTTGCCGGTGGTCATAATTTCCACGGTCGCTTCGAATTTGTACCCGTTCAGTCGATGGAAAAAGCCATGCAGGTTATTGTCAAAATCGCCGAATCGGTTACACTAGATTAGTTCTATCAGAAAATACATATATAAAAACTGTCATCATACAATCCGACTTTTAGAAATGAAAACAACTCCATTTACTGATCTTCACATTGCTTTAGGAGCGAAAATGCACGAATTTGCTGGTTATAATATGCCCATCGAATATCCAAGCGGAATAACCGACGAACATCTGACCGTACGCGGTGGCGTGGGAGTTTTTGATGTTTCGCACATGGGTGAGTTCTGGGTAAAAGGCCCTAATGCATTGGCTTTTCTTCAGAAAGTAACCTCGAATGATGTTTCTATTCTGCCTATCGGCAAAGCGCAATACTCTTGTTTCCCGAACGGAAAAGGCGGTATTGTGGACGACTTGCTGGTTTACCACTACGAAAGCAACAAGTACTTATTGGTGGTCAACGCTTCGAATATTGAAAAAGACTGGAACTGGTGCGTAGCTAACAATACCGAAGGTGCCGTTCTCGAAAATGCATCCTATCACATGGCGCAATTGGCTGTTCAGGGACCTAAAGCCACTGAACTGCTTCAAAAACTAACCAAAGTTGACCTCTCAAAAATACCATACTACGGCTTTGCTGTTGGCGATTTTGCAGGTGTATACGAAGTTATTCTTTCGAATACGGGTTATACCGGTGCAGGTGGATTTGAGTTGTATTTCTACAACGAATACGGTCCGAAAATTTGGGAAGCGCTTTTCACTACCGGAGCTGAATTTGGCATTAAACCTATCGGATTGGGTGCGCGTGATTCATTGCGATTGGAAAAAGGTTATTGCTTATACGGTAATGATATCGACGATACCACTTCACCGATTGAAGCCGGTTTGGGTTGGATTACTAAATTTGTGGACGGAAAAGATTTTATCGACCGCCCATTGCTCGAAAAACAAAAAGCCGAAGGTGTTACCCGCAAATTGGTTCGCTTTGAACTGAAAGAGCGCGGAATTCCACGTCATGGATACCAGATAGCAAATGAAAACGACGAGATCATTGGTGAAGTAAGTTCAGGTACCATGTTGCCCGATACAAAAGTAGGTATTGGTATGGGATATGTACAAGCTGCATACAGCAAACCGGGCTCAACGTTCTTTATCAAGATCAGAGCAAAAAATCTGGAAGCTACCGTAGTGAAATAATCACTCAGTTATACCACATAAAAAAGGCTGTCTCAATTCATTTTGAGACAGCCTTTTTTGTATCTATTCTGGTAGCTTAAACAATGTACGTTGTAGAAGCAGTATCGCCACCACGGCCAGTCCAGTTGGTATGGAAGAATTCGCCACGTGGTTTATCAATGCGTTCGTAGGTATGAGCTCCGAAGTAATCGCGTTGTGCCTGCAACAAGTTAGCAGGAAGTCTTTCGGTACGCAATCCGTCGAAGTAACAAAGTGCCGAAGTCAATGCAGGAACAGGTATTCCGTTGGTAAGTGCAGCTGCACAAACACGACGCCATCCGGCCTGAGCATTTTCAACAATGTCTTTGAAATGAGGATCCAGCAATAAGTTTTCAAGTGTTGGGTTTTTATCAAATGCTTTTTTGATGTCGGCCAGGAACACCGAACGGATAATACATCCACCGCGCCACATCAACGCAATGCCACCGTAGTTTAGATTCCATTTGTATTCGTTGGCAGCTTCCATCATCAGGTTGTAACCTTGTGCATACGAAATGATTTTGGCAGCAAACAGTGCATCTTTTAAGTCGTCAATCAATTGCTTTTTGTCACCTGTAAAGTTAACTACAGGACCGCTGATCGATTTCGAAGCCAATACGCGCATGTCTTTTTGAGCTGACAAACAACGGGCAAATACCGATTCGCCAATCAACGTCAAGGGGATACCAAAGTCGAGTGCCGAAACGGCTGTCCACTTACCGGTACCTTTTTGTCCGGCAGTATCCAGAATTTTTTCTACCAATGGTGTTCCATCTACGTCTTTTACGGCTAAGATATCGCGCGTAATTTCAATAAGATATGAAT
>Ga0302296_1002373_pt1 | contig 12724 bp, 8 predicted proteins | sample III_Fen_N3_1_FD_194546 | JGI IMG/M metagenome (GOLD analysis project Ga0302296, IMG submission 194546) | Peat permafrost microbial communities from Stordalen Mire near Abisko, Sweden - III_Fen_N3_1 | ecosystem: Environmental > Terrestrial > Soil > Wetlands > Permafrost | place: Sweden: Abisko... | reverse complement strand
GTACTTGATAACTATCGTTTTATCTTCGACAACAGTATTTTTATTAAGAAAGAATACGAAAAAGGAATCCAAAATCCTGCCTACTATCGTTTCGCAGCAATGAAAAGTCTCGACGACTGCGGTGCAATGACGGGTGGTCTTATCGGTGCATATCAATACGACAAAAAGCCCGAGTATAAAGCCTATATCGAAAAAACCGGCGATTATATCCTCCACAAAGAAGGTCGGTTGACTGACGGAACACTTTCGCGTGGACCCGAAGGACATAAAACTGTTTGGTTGGACGATATTTACATGAGTGTTTCTTTTCTGTCAAAGATGGGAGAGCTTACTCAAAACAGCGAATATTTTGATTTTGCCGCCAGGCAAATTATCTTGTTCAGCAATCTGCTTTACGACCCTATTACGGGACTCTATTTTCATTGTTACTATGATTATCTGAAAGAACCGGGCGTGGCACACTGGGGACGTGCCAATGGGTGGAGCATCTATGCACAGGCTTATTTATTAGATATATTACCCGAAAATCATCCGCTCAGACCTCAACTTTTGCAGATTTTCCGTCGTCAGGTACTTGGATTTTCGCGCTATCAGAGTCAGTCGGGTCTCTGGCATCAATTGCTCGAGAAGAACGATTCTTATTTAGAAACATCGTGCTCGGCTATGTTTGCTTATGCCGTCACCAAGGGTGTAAACAAAGGTTGGCTCGACAAAGAGTTCGCCTCTATTGCGCTGCGTGCATGGGAAGGCATCTGCACACAAATTTCGGAGAAGGGTGAAGTATCCGGCATTTGTATCGGCACCGGCATTTCACACGACCTTGCGTTTTACTACAACCGTGCCACTCCACTCAATGATGCGCATGGACTCGGAGCCATTATACAAGCCGGTCTGGAGATTATTAAAATGAAAAATACTAATAAGTAACCCATAGACCTCATGAATACAAAACTCCATACGTTACTGTTCCTTTTCTCATTTTTTGCTATTGCATTATTCTCTCAGGCAAAAACGGAAATCGACCTCAGCAATCTTGACTGGAAGCTTTTTCTCGACAAAAGTGGAGAATGGCAACACGACAAATTATTGCTACCTCCGGTTACCATTAAAACGCTTCCGGTTAATCTACCCACAGGAGGATGGGATGCATTGGACAAAATGCCGCAGACTACCGTACATCTACCTGCTACTGTCGAACAATATTTCTGGGGTTACAACGGCAGTAAATTCGGAGTTACGGGCAATTACGTGGGCATTTCCTGGTTTACCACCCAGGTAAATGTACCTGCCGAAATGAAAGGCAAACGCATTTTTCTGAACGTGGGAAGTGTGCGTTTTCGGGCTGAGATATTCGTCAACAGAAAATTAGTGGGATACGACGTGATTAACAGCACCCCCTTTCAATTAGATATTACCGATGCCGTGATTCCGGGACAAGCGAACGAAATAGCATTCCGCATTACCGATCCGAACGGGAACTTCAACTGGAAAGATTCTCAAAATTATACCTGGGGCGATTATCGCACCATTCCTTCACACGGTTTTGGAGGAATAACCGGCAAAGTGACTCTTTCAGCTAAGAATAACCTTTTCATCGAAGATGTATTTGTGAAAAACAAACCCAAAGCCAATGAAGTGGATGTGGAGATAACTGCTCAAAATGAGGTTCAAAAAAGCGCTGACGGAATTTATGAACTCGAAATACGTGAACACATCAGCCAAAAAATTGTTTATTCCCACACATATCCTTTAGCTTCTTTCCCGGCAGGTGAATCGGTCAAAAAGGTTACTGTCTCGTTTCCACAGGCTAAACTCTGGAGCGTTGATTCTCCCAACCTGTACGACCTGACTGTCCGTCTCAAAGATAACAACGTAGAAACAGATTCTTTTCATCGTCGTTTTGGCTTTCGTTGGTTTGCAGTTCACGATGAAAACGGCAATCGTGAGTTTTGTCTCAATGGGAAACGCATTGTGCTTCGCACCTCTATCTCGTGGAGTTTCTGGCCTGACAATGGGAGCTTCCCCGACGATTCGCTGGCAAAGAAACAGGTGATGATTGCCAAACAATTGGGATTGAATATGCTCAACTTCCACCGCACCATCGGGTACACCAATGTGCTCGATTATGCCGATGAGTTGGGCTTGCTCTATTTCGAAGAACCGGGAGGCAACTCCTATCCGGCCAACTCTTTTTTCCCAAAAGATAGTCTGACTAAGATGCAAACCGACTTTTACCTGAAAGAGCGATTGGAAAAGCTTTGCCGCATGGTACGCCGCGACCGCAGCCATCCTTCGTTGATAATTTACAACATGCACAACGAGCGTGGTGCCGTTCCTCAAAAACCCGATTACGACGAAATGGCCGCCGCTCACCGGTTGGATGAAACGCGGATTCTTACCTACAACTCGTGTAATGGCAGCAATCCGATAGAAAAGCCCGATGCCCATTTCAAGACGCATCTATTGCCCTACGACACCATTTTCCACGAAAGCGGTTGGTGGGACGAACATCATGCCGGAGGCCCCGGAGTGTATCACGATTTTCTTTACAAAAGCGCCACCGATTACCTTCGCGGTAGTACCAACAAAAAAGAGATTGTCTATTGGGGTGAAGAGGGCGCCATCGGAACACCTCCTCGCCTGCAACTTATCCGGAATGAGTTGTTGAAAAGCGGCAAAACCTCCGGTTGGGAAGCCGACGACTATTTGAAATGGTACGATGCCTACGACTCCTTTCTGAAAAACAATGACGGTTTTGCAAAAGCTTTTCCCTCCGTCGATTCGCTTACCCGGTCAATGGGCAATGTGGCCTACTATTATCAGGGGCGGTTGATTGAAAACATCCGCATCAACAATGTGGTGGACGGATATGCCATCAATGGCTGGGAGAGCATGAAGCTCGAAAATCACTCGGGTATTGTGGACAATTACCGCAATCCAAAAGGCGATGTGGATTTAATTGCCCGTTATAATAGGCCGCTTTATGTGGCGGTGAAAATGAATCGAAAAGTGGTGGAAACAGGGAGCAATACCACGGTCGATTTTCATATTGTGAATGAGATGAACCTCCGGGGCAACTATGTACTAAAAGCAACTTATTGCGATGAAAAGGGAAATCTGCTTGAAACAAAACAATGGAACGTAAACGTAACCGGCGGCAATACCTATGGAGAGTTACTGAAAGCCGGCTGGACGGTTGCCGTCAATACCCCTGGCTATAGCACGTTGAAAGCCGAATTACTGAAAAACAGAAAAGTGGTGGCTTCGGGCGATGATAAACTGTTTTCCGTAAGTGCAGAAAAACCTCAACTCACGCTAAAAGGGATAGTAGCCGATACGACGGGTGTTTTGAAACGGTTCCTTTCATCGAAAGGTATTGAAACCGACGAATATAAATCAGGCACTCCAAAGGGAGATTATTTGTTGGTAGGTGGCTTCGAACCTCAGCAGTGGGGGTCAGGCATTTCTGACATTATGGACTGGGTGTATACAGGACATACCTTGATTGTTGTCAACAGCTCTGAACGCTGGGCCGAGTTTCTTTCCGACAAAGAAGTAGCCGACTACCGGGGCAGTAAGAAGCTGGGCACCTCATGGTACGGCGGTAATTTCTTTGTAAAAGAGCATCCGTTATTTGAAGGCTTGCCTCAAAATTGCGTCTTCAACTGGGAGTATCAATGCTTTGCTGCCTACAACCGCAAGCGGCTCGGACTTCGGCTTTTCAACGGAGAAACTGTAGTGGGTTGTGTATCCGACCATAAGAAGGAGGTATATTCGGCACTCAGCGTGATTCCTGCAGGAAGAGGGAAAATCATTCTTTGTTCCCTTGACATTTTTGCCTGCATTCAGGACTTAAAGCCTATGAAGAAAATTACCGATATTGACGGTGAAAATGCATCGATGAACTCTTTCAACACTTCGGGTGCCAACGAATCGAATGTAATCGGGCAGCGATTGTTGATGAATATGCTGAAATTTGCCGCAACAAAAGAATGAATTATTTATAGCCGTTCAGATAATTGAACTGAAAAAACATTGATAACATGATACGATTCATACGGATGATCGCTATTGCGGCGCTTTTTGCGTTGACCACCACAACCCTCTTGGGCGAGAATAACGGGGTCAGCGTGCAAGTAAAAGGAAACATTGCGAAAGTGTCTGCCCCTCAGGGCAATGTCCAACTTGAGTTTTGCACCGCCGATATGGTACGCATTCGGAAAAGTACGAATGGGCAGTTTGAACCGAATGAATCGTGGATGGTGATTCGTTATCAATGGGAACCGGTGAAGGTAAAAAGCACTCAGGGAAAAGATTATGTACAATTTTCCACCGATTCGTTGGAGTTGAAGATTTTCAGCAACTCGTGGCACATCGAAATTGCGGATAAAAAGGGAAATCTATTATTTGCAGAAAAATCGACCGAAAATTTCAAAGCCGACAGTGTTGTCAATACTTGCCGTTTGGCTCCCGATGAACATTTCTTCGGCTTTGGCGAACGAATGGATTTTATGGATCAACGTGGCAAAAAAGTCTATCTCAATGTGGAATTGGGACGAGGAACAAAGCCTGCCGTGGGTGGAAAAAACATCCTCAAAGCTAACTATTGCCCCGTTCCGTTTTTTATGAGCACCAAAGGCTACGGCATCTTCTTCCACAACGCTTTCCCTACCGAATGGGACATGGGATGGAGCGACTCGCAACACTATTCGTTCAAAGCTTTTGGCGGTGAAATGGACTACTATTTTATCCGCGGCCCTAAGTTTACCTCCATTCTCGACAGCTACACTTCGCTTACAGGCAAAACTCCGCTACTTCCTAAATTTGCACTGGGACTTCACATGGGAACTTATTCGGGAGGAACATGGGGACACGAGAAAGAGGCCAACGATGCGTATGTGGTAGAACTCTGCCGCAAATTACGCGCTTCGGGCATTCCGGTCGATCTGTTTTGGCTCGATTCTACCTGGCGTAAATTCAACAACAAGAGCTTCGGCAACGGAGGCACCACATTTGAATTTCAGGATAAATTCCTCAATCCAAAAGCAATGTTCGACAGCCTTTATGCCATGCATATCAAAATGGTGGGGCTCCATATTCGTTCCATAGTGGATAATGGCGACAAAAGCAATCTCCTTGATCAGGCCATTGCGGCAAAAGTCAATATTCCGAATGCAGGACAGGCAGGATTAATCAACTTTTTCGATACCACAGCCGTCAATTGGTGGTGGAACAATGGCGTGATGAAAATTGCATCGCTGGGTGCAAAATTCGTCAAAACCGATGTGGGAGGTGCGTATCGGATTGAGAAAAATGCGTCTTTTTTGCCCGGACAAGAGCCGGCACGCTTGCACAATCTCTTCCCCATTGCGTATGCCAAAGCTCCTTTCGAAAAGTTTCAGCAATACAATGGTATTCGGGGTCTCGACCACACCCGCGAAGGTTACGCGGGCATTCAGCGTTATCCGTTTATCTGGGCAGGCGACTGGGGTACCGAGTGGCAATGGTTTGAACCGGTTATACGCGGCGGACTCAATATAGGTATGTCGGGAGTGGGAAGCTGGACACATTGCATGGGCGGTTTTGAGCAATATTCCCCCTACGACACTGAACTCTATACCCGCTGGGTGCAATTCGGCATGTTCAGCCCGATAGCTATTCTTTTTGGCATGGATCATCCCTATTATCATGAGCCTTGGCACTATGGTAAAGAGGCCTTAGCCAACTTTATTAAATACGATTCGTTGCGTTACACGCTTATTCCCTACCTCTACAGTAGCACCTACGAAATGTCGAAAACCGGACGTCCCGTAATGAGCGCCTTAGTGCTGGACTACCAAAACGACGAGAATGTGTACTCCATCTCCGACCAGTATCTATTTGGCAAATCGATGATGGTGTGCCCCGTAACTACCAAAGGGGCGTTGAGCCGTTCTATTTACCTGCCGGGTGGCGAGTGGTTCGACTACAACACAGGGCAACGCTATTCGGGACGACAATATTTTGCCCTACTTACCCCATTGGATGTGCTTCCAATCTTTATCAAGGGAGGAGCCATTATTCCCTCGCAGCCTGCCATGCAATATGTGGATGAGAAACCTGTTGACCTGCTCACGGTGGATGTCTATCCTGCCGGAAAATCCGATTTTGACCTCTACGAAGACGACGGGTTAAGCCATTACCAAAATGGAGAGCAATTTGAGTGCCGCTCAATGGAGCTTCACCATTGCTTCGCCAAAAGGGCGATTCACTCCTTCTCCACACGGTTATCTCATCAAAAGTTATTTAGATACCACACCCACCACTGTGACAGAAAACGGAATTGCATTGACACCACTCGCCTCTCAGGAAGCTGTGTTGCTGAATACGGGATGGTTTTACGACACCACCAACAAGCGATTGTGGATTAAAACATCACACGGTAACAATAAACCGCTCCAATTGACCGCGAAATTCTAACCTTATTAATACTCACCCCATGAGACTTTTCACCGCATTTACGCTTACTCTGTTGACTTGTTGCACGGCTTCCATTTCGGCACAAGGCAATTTCAATGCGCTTACATGGAAACAAAATCTTGCCTTCAACTCCTACCTGATGCGTGATGTGCATCAGCAGTATGCCGACCGTCTCGATGACTTGTCGAAAGCGGTGCAATCGAAGAAGGCAATGCTGCAATACCGCGATGAGTTGCGTAAACGTTACAAAAATATACTGGGCGATTTTCCCGCAAAAGAGGCTCTCAATGCCAAAGTGCTGAAAGTTTCACAGGAAAAAGGATTTCGGGTGGAGAAAATTATATTTGAAAGCCTTCCGAAACGATATGTGACCGCCAATCTTTACCTGCCCGATGGAAACGGCCCTTTTCCGGCTTCACTCGAACTGTGCGGACACGGTATGGGAGGGAAAATGGGTTCGGCAGAAGCCGTACTGATGGCATTGAACGGCATTGCCGTGATGGTGGTTGACCCAATAGGACAGGGAGAACGGGTGCAACTGCTTGACGAAAACGGTAAAGCTGCTACCCGCGGTTCCACCACCGAACACACCCTGCTGAACGGCGGATGTACTTTGGTGGGAAGCAGTCTGGTGGCTTACGAGTGGTGGGACAACCATCGCGCCATCGACTATCTGGAAACACGCGCCGATATTGACAAAAACCGTTTGGGAGCTTACGGCAGTTCGGGTGGCGGCACACAGACCGCTTATCTTATCGGACTGGAAGATCGCCTGAAAGCGGCCTGTATTTGCAGCTATTTCTCGCAACGCGAACGGGTGCTCGAACTGAGCGGCCCGTCGGACGGGTGTCAGCATATAGCGGGCGAAGGTAGCGCGCATATCGAAATTGCCGACTGGGTAACCATGTTTGCCCCGAAACCGGTATTGATAATGTCGGGACTGTATGATTTTGTCGATTACTGGGGTGCCGTACAAGGTGTGCACCAACTGCAAAAACAGTATGAAGTGTTAGGAGCGAAAGATGCAATCAAACAGTTTACTGCCGAAAGCGGACACGGGATGCCGAAAGTGAAGCGCGAAGCTCTTGCTACATGGTTTCGTACCTGGCTTTGCAACGACCCTACCCCGGTGCACGAAACCACAATGGTACGCGTGGCTGACACCGACCAACAATGCACTTCCACAGGACAGGTGAATACGGCTTTTGCCGATGCAGTCTCAATTTCGCAATACAACCAACACCTTGCCGCACAACTGGCAAGCGACAGAACTAAATTTCTATTGCAAAGTGATGCCGTGGTGCGCCAAAAAGTGATTGATTTATTGGGTATCCGCCTTCCGGCAGAAAAAATTACCGTGGAGCCGACAGGAGTTATTCCGGGACGCACGTATAGCCTCTACAAATATCAGATACTCCGCAAAGGAGAGATGCCGGTGCCCTGCGTGGTGATAATTCCGGAAAAGGTGGCTCCCGCGGGCAAGGTGGTGCTCTGCCTCAATGAAGCCGGCAAAGAGGCTATTCTGAGTGATGAAGCCTCGCTAAACAATTATATTAATCAGGGAGATATACTGGTGGCGGCCGATTTGCGTGGATTTGGCGAAACTGCCGACCCTGCCAGCCTCAACGATACCAAGTACTGGAACCGCGAATACCGCAACGCTATGATTAGCCTCCATATAGGTAGACCCATTATCGGGCAACGGGTAACGGATATTCTTTCATTAGTCGATTTTCTCTCTTCCGATTCAAAATTTGCCGGACACGCCATAAAGCTGGAATCCAACGGAGCTTATGGCCCGGTTGCCATTCATGCCGCTTATCTCGACAACCGTATTGCCCAAACCGAGATTTCACGCTCCATAAAATCATTCTCCGAATGCTTGCAACCCATGCAAAAGGATGTCTTCTCCCACATGATTCCGGGAGTATTGAAGTATTATGACCTGAAAGATTTGATGGAGAAAGCAGGAAAAGGCCGTGTGCAGTTTACGGATTAAGAGATAAATATCAAAAGAACAAAAAAGAGAGGTCAAAAAAAGCATTTGACCTTCTCTTTTTGTGTTTGTTCGATGACAAATTGTGTTTGTTCGGCAACAAATTTCGTGTGGAAGGGGTCTATTCAATAAACTGGGGCAGAAAAAGGGGAAATCCCGCCGAACAATCTGCCGACAGCCTACGCGTATCAGGGTTGAAAAGAAAATACAATGCCATTCAGATCTTCTGTGGTATAATATTTTACACAAGGGATTATTTCTACATAATGATTTTTATATGAAAATGAGGTTACGCATCCATATAGGTAATTATCGCTTGGAGGAAATAATCGGATAAGTTTTAATTTATACGATTTTCCTATTTCTAAACTATCTGTGTTTTTTCTTGGTTGAATATGTAAATATTGATCATATTTCGTCAAGATTATAAACTCCTTTCCATTATTATCAGCACATATTTTGTACAAATCCCCATTTTTAATAATTGCATCTACTTTGCATAAAACGATGGTGTCAGGAATGTTATTTGCAATATAATTATTATTTTTTTCTTGGCTAAGACAATCACTACTTATTGAAATTAAAAGAATAAAGAGCGATAGCTTAATTGCTGTAACTATTACTTTACGACTTTTCATATATCCAATTTTATTATACTTATCTGAAATTGTGTCTCCCCTGATTTGCAAATCTGACGGGGACGGGTCAATGAGGTGCTATAAATCTGATTACTTCAATCTTAGAGGGTAATGGTGGGGGATGATTTTTAAATAATCCTTTTGCCTCAATTGTTGTAATTGGATTATATTCAAAGTTTTTTGTCCGTGGATTCGTATTTTTCATCAATAAATTTTCCACAAAATCATGAAGTATTTTCAATGAGTCAGGCAAATGGTCTGGAATATAATTCAGTAAAAATCTTTTGTTCTTAGATGTTTTAAAATATAATGTGTAAGACCAGCCATCATACATCCTTGGAGTCGAATCATTATAGCTATAATCGGTTTTGTATTTTTTATTTATCAATGATGAATTGATTAGTCTTTCAAGACCGGTCGTGTCCGATTGTTTTATAGTTAAGTATTCCGTTACTTGTCGTGGTTTTCTAATTGCCGATTTAATAAAACTATCTTTCTTATATTCAAAATATTGCCTTATATCAAGTCGGGTAGAATCACACTCAAGTTTAAACGAATTGTTATAAAAAATCTCGTCCGAGGGATAAATTTTATTTGCAGAATCTTTCCAACAAAAACCAGAATAACCGAAAATCAATAATTCATCCACAACTTCCTTCTTCTCCTCTGTTCTGCATGAGTTTACTAAAAGAACCAGTAATAATATTTGTAGAAGTCTTGTCATATTAATATGCTTGCTAACAATTTATTTTGTAGCCTCTTACCCACGCGATACAATCGCGCGGTAGCAGTGTAAAGTTATATATGACAAAGTCTGGGAATTATCTGAATCAACAATGTCAATAGGATTAAAGGCACGAAAATGTAGTACTCCTTAAAATCGAATTCTTTTCTTGCAAATTTCACAGGTACATTTTTCCATAAGCCTATGAATACTATTAGTGTCGCTAGTATTATAAGTCCTGTTTGTAATAAGTAAAAGGTGTGAGTGTAGAAATAATCAACTCGAATTAGAATAGGATTTATCAAGAGTTTAAGATTAAAATAAAGTAAGTATAGGAATAAAGCAATAATCATAATTTGTCTTCGTATCCAAAATGTTACAAATATCATTGCGGAAAAATATAAACCATAATGTATTATTGAAGTAATATTTTCCCCTGTCTCAGTTTTTGGTAGAATAAAAAATGAGAAAACATAACCAACGGCTATTAATAATACCCATCCTTGATAGAATTCTTTTTTCTTTTTAGTTTTCTGAATTTCTTTTGTCATACATTTTGTTGTCGTTCAACCTTGATAAGAAGTTGAGTTTTAATTGTCTGATATTTATTTTGTACACTTGCCCCTAACGACTGAGGTTATGGGCATTTGTCGGTTTGAAGGAGCTTGTAGATGTCTCGCTTTTTTGCCATTTTCGCTTTAATTCCACCCCAAAGATAAATACTTTATTTCACATTTATCGTGAGGTAATTAATTAGTTTCCAACTTATCCTGTGGGGTCATTATCCTTTTTGACACAGGTTATTGAATATACCCTTAATAAGGGCATTTGTTTGATGCATTAAAGGTATTTGCATCATCCATAAGGGTATTTGCATGATACAACAAGGGTATTTGCATCAGCAACAAGGGTATTTGCATGACACATCAAGGGTATTTGTATCAGCAAAAAGGGTATTTGCATGACACATCAAGGGTATTTGTATCAGCAAAAAGGGTATTTGCATGATACAACAAGGGTATTTGTATCAGCAAAAAGTGTATTTGCATGACACATTAAAGGTATTTGCATCAGCAACAAGGGTATTTGCAGGATACAACAAAGGTATTTGCATCAGCAAAAAGGGTATTTGCATCACACATCAAGGGTATTTGTATCAGCAAAAAGGGTATTTGTAAGACACAACAAGGGTATTTGCATGACACATTAAAGGTATTTGCATCAGCAACAAGGGTATTTGCATGATACAACAAAGGTATTTGATTCACCAATAAGCCTATATGGTAAAAGTGTGAATCATATAAATAATTTCAAAAGTTGTGTAGCATTTACCAAGTGCGCTGTTCCTATATTTACGACATTATAAATACTCATTTATAACTCCGTAAATAATCCACAGGAATGAGAACACTTAAAAGTATTTCCCTGATTTTTCTTTTCACATTGGGAATGTGTGTACAACCCTCCACAGTTGATGCCGCTGTAAGAGTAGGTATCACCATCAGAGTACGAATTGCCCCTCCGCCACTGCCCTATTACGACCAACCTTACTGTCCGGTCGATGGATACCTTTGGGAGCCGGGCTATTGGGCATATAGTGATGAATACGGCGATTATTTCTGGGTACCGGGTGTATGGGTAAAACCTCCACACTTTGGCTATTTGTGGACTCCGTGTTACTGGGGTTATGATAATGGCTTCTATGGCTTCCACAACGGTTATTGGGGTCGAAGTGTAGGTTATTACGGCGGCGTAAACTATGGATATGGATACGGAGGTACGGGTTATTATGGCGGTAGATGGAGTGGGAACCATTTTCAGTATAATACCGCCGTGGTACATGCAAACAGAAACATTGTGCACAACGTATATTCAGACCAGACTCACAGAAGCAACAATGCAACAGGCAATCGTCCCAGTTTCAACGGACCCGGTGGCGTAAGAACCATGCCCGATGCCCGCGAAAAAACAGCTATGCGCGAAACTCATGCACAACCTACGGCAGCACAAACAAATCACCAACAAGCTGCCAGTAAAGACCGTAGTCAGTTCAAGTCAGTGAATAAAGGACAACCTGCCACTACTTCGGTAAATAAAGTAGGCGGAAATCGTTTGAATGCCAAAGGACAACAAGCTGCTCAGCAACGTCAACCGGCACCACAAGCAAACAAACAACAGAATCAACCACAGGTGCGTCCGCCACAAAACACTCAACAAAAACAGCAGCAGGTTCGTTCACCCCAACAGAATAACACTCAACAGAAACAACAACAGGTACGTCAGGAACAAAATAACCAGCAGCAAAAACAACAGCAGGTTCGTCAACAACAACAGAATAATCAAAAACAGCAACAGGTGCGTCAGGAACAAAATAACCAGCAGCAAAAACAACAGCAAGTACGCCAGCAACAGCAAAATAACCAGCAACAAAAACAACAGGTACAGCAGCAAACACGTCAGCAACCACAAAACAACCAACCACAAAGACAACAGGCTGCTCCTCAACAACCGCAAAGACAACAGCAACAACAGGCACCTCAACAACATCAGCAACAGCAAGCTCCTCAGCAACAAAACAGACAGGAGCAGAAAAACCACGAACACTAAAGGCTGTGCAAGAAAGATTCTTGCCTGTGTAAGCTTACATAGGTGCTATTAGTGTGCGAAATCTTTATTCCCCAAAGTGTAAATATAAACCCTTTTAAACTACAAATAGTAATAGAGCGTAGAACTTTCTCCCCTTTGTCAACTCTAAACTTCCACTGTTATGAAAAAGCTATTTCTTTTGTGTCTTTCCCTGTGCATTGTAGGATTAACCAATATGGTTAATGCAGCACCTGTGTCGGAAACTGCAGCTTTGGTAAAAGCAAAAAAGTTCTTTTTTGAAAAAAACACAAGTGTGATTGG
>Ga0302296_1002372_pt1 | contig 12724 bp, 10 predicted proteins | sample III_Fen_N3_1_FD_194546 | JGI IMG/M metagenome (GOLD analysis project Ga0302296, IMG submission 194546) | Peat permafrost microbial communities from Stordalen Mire near Abisko, Sweden - III_Fen_N3_1 | ecosystem: Environmental > Terrestrial > Soil > Wetlands > Permafrost | place: Sweden: Abisko... | reverse complement strand
GAATGGCATAAAAAAGTAGGAGATACCGTAAAATCGGGCGAATTGTTGGCCGAAATTGAAACGGATAAAGCAACAATGGAATTTGAATCGTTTTACGACGGGATCTTATTGCACATTGGTATTGAAAAAGGAAAAGCGACACCGGTAAATGCGTTGTTGGCTATTATCGGTGAAAAAGGTGAGGACGTTTCGGCAATTATTGCCAATCCTGGAACACCTTCTGGAGCTGCTGCACCTGAGAAAAAAGCAGAAGCAGCTCCTGTAGCGACTACACCAAGTCCTGCTCCGGTAGCTGAATCTGCTAAAGCTGAAGTTGCTGCTCCGGCAGTGGCAAAAGCTGCACCGGTTGCTGTTTCAAATTCTTCCAATGGTCGCATTTTGGCTTCTCCACTAGCTAAAAAACTAGCTGAAGAAAAAGGCGTTGATCTTGGTTTTATTTCAGGTACAGGAGAAGGTGGTCGCATTACAAAACGTGATGTTGATCATTATGTACCTTACGATGCGCCACAACGACCTGCCGCTACTTCGGGAGGAACTCAAACAGAATCATATACCGACGAAACGATTTCGCAAATGCGTAAAACCATTGCACGTCGTTTGGCCGAATCAAAGTTTACTGCTCCACATTTCTACCTGACCATTTCATTGGATATGGACAATGCGATTGAAGCACGTAAAACAATGAATGCTGCTGAAGATGTGAAAATCTCGTTCAACGACATGGTGGTGAAATCGGTTGCTATGGCGCTGAGAAAACACCCGAATGTAAACAGTTCTTGGTTGGGTGATGTGATTCGTCGTAACAATCACGTGCACATTGGTGTTGCCGTGGCTGTTGAAGACGGTTTGCTGGTACCAGTAGTTCGTTTTGCCGATACCAAAGGATTGGCTCAGTTGGGCGATGAAGTGCGCGTTTTAGCGAAGAAAGCAAAAGAGAAAAAATTACAACCGGCAGAATGGGAGGGAAATACGTTTACGATTTCCAACTTAGGAATGTTTGGTATAGAACAATTCACAGCAATTGTAAATCCGCCTGATAGCTGTATTATGGCAGTTGGTGGAATTAGTCAGGAGCCGGTAGTGAAAAACGGACAAATCGTGGTTGGAAACATCATGAAAGTAACCCTTTCGTGTGATCACCGAGTAGTGGATGGCGCTACCGGAGCTGCGTTCTTACAAACGTTCAAACACTACATGGAAAACCCGGTTACAATGCTGGTTTGATAAAGATAGTAAGCTGAAAGTAAAGAGGTTGTTCGTTTGGACAACCTCTTTTTTTGTTAATGAAAACGGGCTTTTTCACTGATTATCAAAACTTTTTACGATAAAAATCAATTAATATGGTGTTTACTCGGTTAATTATCGCACCTTTGCGTCTACATCATAAGTAAAGTATATGAACAAAGGAACAGTCAAATTCTTTAACGAAACAAAAGGATTTGGATTTATCAAAGAAGAAGAGACAGGAAAAGAGTATTTCGTGCACGTATCTGGATTAGTTGACCAAGTAAATGAGAACGACGAAGTTTCGTTTGAATTGCAAGATGGTAAAAAAGGATTGAATGCCGTTAATGTGAAATTAGCATAAGGAAATCATAGTCACTGTTTAAAAGGCTTCGTAGGTTTAACTTACGAAGCCTTTTGTTTTGAATCAACTTTCCTGAAATGCTCTACTGGAAGCTCATCACCGATCTGGTTGACAGTTAAACAATCACATTCATCAACGAATTCGGCTTGTTTTTTCGCATATTTTTTTTTCCGAAAGCATCATTTATTCGGTTTTTTTGCATCTTTGTTTGATTATAATTACAAAAACATGGGTAAAGGAACTGTCAAGTTCTTTAATGAAACCAAGGGTTTTGGCTTCATTAAAGAAGATGAATCAAACAAAGAGTACTTCGTACACGTATCTGGATTGGTTGATCAAGTAAAAGAAAACGACGAAGTAACGTTTGAATTGGAAGAAGGAAGAAAAGGCTTAGTGGCGGTTAACGTTAAACAAGCATAATCATATCTAATTCTGTGGAAGCTCCGACTGTAAACGTCGGAGCTTTTTTATGCGCTTTTGTGTCGATCTTTCACCAACCGTAATCTTCGCGTTCCGGTAATGATTACCACCTTCACTGTTGGTGTTTTTTCTCTGAAAAAAGTCCTCTTATTGGGAATTACTGCATAACCAATACAACTCACTAATCCGCTTTGTAATTCGTGTGAGCACCCTGATCTACGCATCTTTTGCTCTAATTGTGCAAACAATTCTGTTTCGGTTACCAATTTTAACGCCTCTGTTTCGGGTTCCGGATCTTCTTTTGTTGCTTTGGGTTTATGCTTGCCTTTATAGAGGTTAAAACCGCCGTCGGTACCGTTTTTGTCGTAGTAAAAATGGGTCGGAGTATCGACCAATTCCAAGTCAAAAGAGTACACATTGATCAATCCGAAAGAACTGCGTGCCGATCGAAATACGCGAAACAATTTACGTTTGATGCGTTGCATTTTTTCCGGTTTGGCGCCACTGATACCGTTTACACGATGCACCGCTATTTGCGAAAGATGAGTCAGTACCACACTTTGCTGTAGCGTATCCACATTCGACTTGTATTTCCGCTCAAAAAAGTATTGCATCAATTCTTCAATAGCGCTTACCGAATCACTTAGTACATTCACTTCAGAAGTAGTGTAAGCGCGACCTTCGAGCGCATAACACGAATCGAAATCTTCCAGATGATAACGTGCTTCCTTTACAAAAGACGGAACTTGCGCCACTGCATTTACAACGAACAAACAAGCAAGAGCCGACTTCAGCAACAGTTTCATTGAATGTTGAAGATAAATTGTCTTAATTCTTCAGCCGATTTGCCGGCGGTATCAATTGTATGAATGACAGATGCATTGGCTTCTTTTTTACTTCCTACGATCATTACACCGAGTTTTGACTCAGGCAATTCAATTAATACAATCGACTTGTCATTTTCGTATACCGGAATGTAAGAAGAGGTTGCGGTAATGTATCCGAAATTGCCAGGGAAAGCTACACGCACCATTTTAGGCGTTTCATATTTTAGTTGATTCTGATCGATTAACTCGGCGTTCAGCGCAAAGTTTTGATTAATGGGTGATCGCTGAAATCGATCGCAATTGAACAACCCGAAAGTTGGAAGTGCAAACCGAAGACGCTCTCGAACCTCTGCTGAACCTTGAGCTTCTGCAAACGCTTGTTGTACCAACATAGCACGGTTTTGATCGATGTAATTATTCGTAATCGCTTTTTTTCTTCGAATCATTCGTTTTTCATCTTTTCGATCCGCTTTTTGAGCGCGTTCGAGTTGTTGCTGAAATTGCTTGTGTTTTTGCAAGGTTCTTCTGGTGGATGAACTGCTTAAGTAGACTGGTAGGTTAATCAGCGTGTCGCGGTAATTGAACGTAAGGCGGTAATGATCGCGTGTGAAATCAGGTTGAATATGCACATCCGTAATTACGCGCGGTTCCGTTTTAAAATTAAAACGATTGCTGTTGATGTGGCCTTTACTCAACGAGTAGCTCACATCGATGGAATGTAACAACTGAATTAATTTTGGCGTCATAATGGTATCGATGTGCCACGTTTGTTTCGAAACGGCTTTTCCTTCGTTCAGCCTTTTGGTGATACAGAGATCTCTTTTGTTTGTGATAATCGAATTTGTGGGAAGAAACGTTCGTAAGTGAAATTCGGAAGCATCCACGCTTCTTTTGGAGAAATCAATGGCAAACAACCGATCGACTGATTGTAAATTCACGTATTTACTTAAATCAATTTGATTCAATGAATCCATCAAATCGCCGATAATAGAATCGTTGTTTTGCTTACGAGCTCCTTCATCAATAGTAAACCATGCATTGGTCAACGGATCAAATGCGTAGAGTTTGGTATCGGCATTGGGTTGCAAATCCGGCATGTCTACTAAAATGGGGTTTGATGGATTGGCTGTCAACGGTTCACCGTCAATGGTTGTGGCGCTCACGTCAATCATTCCGTTGGATGAAAATATTTCTTGTCGTCCGTTGTCATTGTAAGCCATTGGAGCACCTTCAAGCGCCATGGAAACGGCATCGTTGTAAACTTTTACGGTAAAATCTACTTCTCCATTATAGGGTGTTCCGTCTTCGCGTAAGAAGGCGTTTTGTGGAATATCGAAGGTTACATCGGCTACTGTAACTTCACTTTTCTGATCTGCTTTGATGGGAGTGGTAACAGAAGTTAAATTAGAGATTGCCGGTAATGTATTGTCGACCATTTCTTGGTTTGGAGCTTGATAGCTGGCAACAATGTTTGTATTCGGTAAAATCGTGCTCAATTCTTCCAAAACTGCGGCTTCCATCGATGATTCGGCAACATTCAGTTCTGTTAAGAATTTCCATTCGCTAATGGCGCTTAGGTTGGCTGTTTGTGTGTTTTTAAGGCTCAATTGACGCAATTGATTTACCTTTTCCAAATTCGCGGGAACGGGAGAATCATCGAAGGTCAATTGCGTGAGTTGTTTCATTTCTTTTAAACCGTCGGCTATCTGATCGGTGTTGCTGGCATGAGAGATACACACACTGCGAATAGTCGGGTTGGAACTGATGCCACGTGGTAGTTTTTCGTCTATTCCATCGATGATGACCGATTTTAAGGGCAATTCTGCCAATGTACGATCAACGTTCGATTTCCAGCCTGCATCCGTTATCTCTAATTCGTTCAAATTCGTTGATGCTTTGAGCGAATTAAAAACTCCCGAATGGTTCAATCTCGGATTGCGCGCTAGGTGCAATGTATTCAGTTTCCAAAGTGAACCGAGTGTGGTATACGTATCTTTGAGGTCGTTGTCGTTGAGATTGAGTTCGCGCAATTCTTTCAATGTTTCCACATCTTCCGGTAAATACATCAACCCGTTGGCCGATAAATCAAGCGATCTTAGTGCGGGAAAGCGAAAACAATCGGGTGGAATAGTTGCCAAGTGGCAATTGCTAAGATCGAGGTGGGTGAGTTTCGGGTAACTTGTTGCCAATAATGCTATGGCTTGCGGCTCTGGAATATTTCCGCTTAAATCCAATCGTTCCAAATCATAGAGCGGTTTTTCAAGCGTAAATTCAGCAATATTGTTTTCCGATACATCCAATGAACGCAAGTTACTGAACTGAGCAATCGCAGCCGGAAATAGCGTTAAACCTTGATTATTGAGCGTTAAGGATTGCACACGCAACGGATCTTTAAGTGCTTCTTCCAATGAAGTACAATCGGTGCATTGAGCTTGAGCAGTAATAACTGATATCAGAAACAAAAAAAACAAGAAGCGGTTCATAAGCGATTTTTTAATTGAATGTCAAAACTTGAAAAAAGTCACCGCTTAAACGCAGAAAATAGGATTTTGGTACATTTTAGAAAAGGGATGTTTAATTTTTAATGCTTGATTTTTGATGAAATTTCAGGTGGAAATATTGATTTATTTATCGGACTTTGGATTTTTAATAGTCAGTTTCTAGAGGGGGAATTAAGTTCTTGGTAAATCTAATCCAACATCAAGCATCCAACATTAAAAATCAATTCATTGGTTTTTAATCGATTCCCACGTTTTAAATAATTGTTCCTGCGAAGGTCGATCTGCTTCCGGTTCACGCAACGGTTCGCATGGAATGAGCGTGGCATAACATTCAGCAGGAAGTGCCTGATACAACGCGGTTCCTTTGGTTTTCCAAGCGATCATTTCATCCGAAACTTCTTTGATGATCTTCGCCGGATTGCCCACCACCAAACTTCTGCGGGGAAGGTGCATATTGGCCGGAACGAAACATAGTGCTCCGATAATGCATTCTTCTTCCATCACCACATCGTCCATAATCACACTGTTCATCCCGATGAGGCAATTTTCACCAATCGTTCCTCCATGAATAATAGCTCCGTGACCGATATGCGCTCCTTTTTTCAAAGTAACGGTGGTTCCCGGAAACATATGAATGGTACAGTTTTCTTGCACATTGCAACCGTCTTCAATGATGATTTGTCCCCAATCGCCGCGAATGGCCGCTCCCGGACCTATGTAAACATGTTCACCGATAATCACATTTCCGGTAACGGAAGCTTGAGGATGCACAAAACTAGAAGCTTTGATGACAGGTTTAAAACCATTGAATGCGTATATTGCCATACGAATACCGAACTTTAATGAGTGAGGAACAAATGTAACGAAACACAATCAAGGAAAGATGCATTACTGTGAATTCGCCGGCAACCGACCAGAAGATGACGTGCACCGTATTTATCACGATTATCATTACGGCACTCCAATTACTGACGACAATGAATTATTCGGGCGCTTGATCTTGGAAATCAATCAGGCTGGACTTTCATGGGAATTGATTTTGAAGCGTGAACCTCATTTTCGCCTTGCATTTGATCAATTCAACATCGAACAAATAGCCTTGTATGATGACGAAAAAATTACTACCTTGTTGCAAAATAGTGGTATCATTCGCAACAAATTAAAGGTGAAAGCTGTTATAACAAACGCGCAACGGATTGTACAGATAAAACAAGAATTCGGCTCGTTTAAACAATGGTTGGATCAACATTCGTCAAAAAGTTTATCCGAATGGACGAAACTCTTCAAAAAGACGTTTACATTTGTTGGGAGTGAGATTGTAAATGAGTTTTTGATGAGTACGGGATATTTGCCCGGAGCGCACCAAGAAAATTGTTTTCGATACAAAGAATTAGTACAGACAAAATAGCGGTACGATGAAACAAATAGTTTTAATAGGAAGTTTGCTCATTTCAGTTTTAGGAATGGCTCAAACCGGCGTCTCCGGAGGTATTACAATGATCAAAGGATTCGGAATTCCGAAAGCCTATCCCGGAATACATATCGGTGTTGAAATACCGAGAGACGATGAAGTTTCTTATTTCGGAAGGTTAACAACGACTCTTTCAAATATGAGCGATACACCTGGTGTTGCTAATGCAGAGGCTCGAGATGTGATGACTTCTCCACAAGTAAAGCAGGTGAATTATACCGTAAAAATGAATTACACCAATATTGAAGGTGGAACGCGTTATTACCTTGGAAACGGTTACGATTACGGTTGGTCAGCTTATGGAGGTTCCATGTTCATGTTGTCTATCAGCTCATTGAAAGCAGATTACCAAGATTTTGACGAATCGTTGTATAAATTACAAGACGGTTTAACAAGTAAAGGACGCATCATCGGGTTGAACCTTGGTGTAAATGCCGGAGTAAAAAACCATTTTACCTTCGGGATGTTGTACTTTGATATGTCGTTGGCTTACGCATTGTTTGCTATTCCTAGTAACACACTTGCCAGTCAAGGAAGTCAAAACTTGTACACACCGTTGACCTTCAGTTTCAACTTGGGCTTCAGAAAAGATTTGTATTAAACAAGATATTCTAAGTGAAAACGATCGGTTAGCTTTGGGCTGATCGATCGTTTTTTTTGTCAATAACAATTGTAGTTGATAGCTTAAGGAAATAAGTGTTAATCATATTTATTGCGCATTATTTTTACACATTTTTGTTCGTCCTGTAGGGACGTAATATTGTAGGATTAACAAAGCCAATCCGTAATCGCCCTGTAGGGGCGAGACAAGGTTATCATGAATTTTTCGGGAAATATCTCACCCTTACAGGGTGATAGGGTTCTAACAACTATCTTATCTAAGATATTTCGTCCCTACGGGACTTTTGTTGTTGGATCTTCCTAAAACCCCAACCAATTCTTCTTTTCCAGCGCTGTTTTCCAATCGGTAATCACTTCTTCCAGGTTTCCATAGCGTTGATCCATTGCTTCTTTCAAATACGAATCCATGGTGTCGCTTGGCAATTGATTGGGCGGAACACCAAAACTGTATTTCGCACAAAGGCGTTTCAAAATAGGCAAATAGCGCTTCGGAATATCGTCGTGATCGGGTAGCGGATGTGTGAGTTGCAGGTTCGTGGTAATACTCGGATTGGGATGTAATAAAGGCAATTTCCCAGTAAACGATTGCCAAAGTACAATGCCCAATGCAAACAGATCTGTTCGTTGGTCGATCAGATGAAGTCGGTTGAGTAAAAGCTCCGGAGCAGCATAACCGAGCGGAAATAGAGTGCTACGATGATCGATTGAATTGGTGTGTATCGCCATTCCGAAATCAATCAAGTAAACCTCAAATTTCTCGATGCTTCCATTGATAATGATGTTCGACGGTTTGAGGTCTAAGTGCACAACCTGTTGACTATTTAACTCATCAAAAACAGGTTTCAACTGTTCCAGTAAATGGAGTAAAAATGCAGGCTTGTGTTTTGATTTTACCGATTTCAGAAAAGTGTCGAGTGGAATACCTTGAAAATAGCTTTTTACGACGACCAATTCGGTTTCCGATTCGAATACATAAAGTGTTTCAGGTAATTGCGGATGATTGAAGGTGAAATCGGCTTCTGCACGCAATCGTGCTTCACGGAGTTCATTCCCCGATTTGGCAACCACTTTCATCGTTCCCGATTCTCCGGTCAACTTGTCTTCCACCAAAAATACATCGCCGAATTTGCGTTGTTTCTGATTGCCTAAACGTTGTACAATACGGTATTTCTCGCTTGGATTCACTTTCCTTCGCCCAATTTGAACTGCAAGGTAGTGTAAAAATTAACGCCGTCGGAAGGTAAAATACCGGGACCGGGGTAGGCTGTAGCACGGCGTGTGTAATAGGAACTGTTGAGCATGTTGTTGATCCCGAATTCCACTTGGAAGAATCGTTTGAAAGCATATCGGGCCGAAAAATCGACCACAAAATAAGCCGGAATTTGACCGATTACCGCATCGCCACTTGGTTCTATCGCGTTGGAAGCATCGGCAAATTGACTGGAATTGTATGATCCTTGCAATTGAGCGCTCCAACGATCACTGCGAATTTTCAGACCCGCTCTGAGCAAAACCGGACTCACATATTCTACTTCTTTTCCAACGTAGTTGCTTTCCTTCGACCTGATGTATTTGGCGTCGATGTAAGAGAAATTTACAAATACCGATGAGCTCACTTTGGCGCTGTCTCTGAATGCTTTGATGAAATCAAATTCGGCAAACAATTCTACTCCTTTGTTTACGGCATCACCAATGTTGGTGCGAATTTTCTTTACGCCGTTTGTTTCAGGAGCCAAGCCTATTTTATCACCGTAAAACAAATAAAATGCGGCAACATCCACGTACAAATACGGTACTACAAAACCACGCCATCCCAACTCTGTGGTAGAACCGTATTCATCGCGCATTAAGGTGTCTACAATCACATTCGGGTTATTGATGCGGATGTCGTTAAAATTTACCGCTCGGTAATTCATGCAGAAATTGGCGTAAAAACTCGAAAGTTTTCCTGTCTTGAACGAACTGCCTATTCCAGCTAACGGAACGGTGCGTGTCAATTGGTTTTCATCTTCAATTTTATACACGGCAAGCGTATCGAAATTGAGTGGATGAATGGAATATTGTTTGTAGAATCCGCTCGAAGCACTGGTGATGTATTCCAAGCGAGCACCGGCATTAACGGTCCAACGCTTTTTGATAAACCAAATATTCTCAACAAAAGCAGCTGCGTTTTTCGATGGAAAGGAGAACGATGAATTTTCGACATCATCCGGATGGAGTAAGCTGAAATTGGCGTCTCTTCCTCCGGGAGCCGTTCCTTGAATACTGGTGGTTTGCCCTTGGTAATAGCGCACACCAACCAACGCAACTCCAATAATGGATGCGCGTTTCGAAACGGAATAACGGTGCAACAAACGCGCTTCTACACCGGCGTTTTTAAAGTCGCCTTGAATCATTTCACGGTTTCCTCCCGGATCAGCCTGACTGATTTTCCCTAAAAAACCGAGGGAAAGTCGCTGAGAAACCATTCCGAAAGCGCGCACGTTAAAACGGGTTGCTTTGCTGATTTCCCAATCGTAGTGCAATGCCAACACATTCCAATTGACCTTGAACCAATTGCGGTCGCGCACGCTTTGCAGTGGATCTTCTTCAAATTGTTTATCGGTGAGTCCACCGGCTTGTTGAGCGAGGTAAGACATGCGTGTGTATTCCAATCGAATGCGTTGATGTTCGTTGATGTGGTAACCGATTTGGGCGAATCCTTGATGTTGTGTGAAGTCGCTGTTGATACGGTAGCCATTTCCGGTTTTCAATTGATAATAAGCTTGGTATTCAAAGCGGTTGACGGTTCCACTAATGCGATTAAAGGTTCCAATGTAGCCGAAACTTCCAACAGTATTGCGCGTTGTAAATTCAATGGGCGAATGCTGATTGGGTTCTTTCATCACAAAGTTCATCAACCCGCCGAATTGCGTACCATATTGTAGTGAAGCCGAGCCGCGAATGATTTCAATGGAACTCAACGCTTCTAAAGGTGGCGTGTAATAACTTTCGGGATAACCCAAGGCATCAGCGCTGATGTCGTATCCGTTTTGACGCATGTTGAAATTGGCAGCTCTGTTGGGGCTCAATCCACGTCCGCCAACACCCATTTGAATGCCTGCGCCGTCGCTTTCCCAAATGTTTAATCCGGGCACTTTAGCAAACAATTCACGCGGGTTTCCGGTCGATTTGGCACCACTTTGACCTTCGGTTTGAATAATGGAACTGGTTCCGGTGGCAATCTGAACACCTTTGATTGGTGGCAGGTAACCGATGTCGAAAAACAACAATTTGCTTTTGATTTCTACTTCTTGTAAGTCGGTGGCTGATTGTTGCAACTGTAACTTTGATCCTTGCTGCTGAAACGCCTCTATCGAAATAAATACCGTGTCGAGTTGCCCGGTGAAGAAAGCCAACATAGAACTTTTACACGGAAGGGTAAATTTCCCATCAATATCCGTTTGACCTACAACGGTTCCGCACGATACGAATACACCGAAAACGGGCTGTTTATCGCTTCCGACAACCGTTCCAGAAACAGTTTGACACCAACCGTTTACAGTCAGTAATACTGCAATGAATGCGCTTAAAAGTTTTCCGTATCGTGAAATGTTTCTAGCCATGTTCGGTGTTTCAAAGAATAGGATTCGTTGAGAAGATTGGTTTTACGACTTATGAAGAGTTGGTGCGGTCGGCCGTTGAGCGACACAAACACTTCGGCTTCCACTTTTGGATCCTTCAGATGCACTTGTTGGGAACCATATTGAATAATCGTATCGTGGAATTGACTGCCCAAATGATGTGCAAATTGCAGAATCATATCGGGTTGTGTTGCCATTTGATCTACTTGAGTGGGAGTGAGGTAATCGCTGTTGACGATCTGGATGCTGTTGTTGGTTTTCGGATCTACCACATAAAACGTAGCATATCCTTCTTTGTGCATCAGCATCACGCGCCATGAAAAACGAAAGCCTTCTTCGTTCCAAAACAGGTTTCCGGGATAGAGCATAAACCTTAGCGGAACTACAACTTGAATGAAAAGGTAAATTCCAACTGCCCATGTAATCATTCGAGTTGACTTTGGTGCTCTGTGATCGGTTTCGGCTAATTCACAGCGATTTTTTCCAAATAACTTTTTCAATACTGTGATCCAGCGCATGTGAAATTCAGGCGAGAAAAAAATCAACGTACTAAAAATCATCACCCAAGGAAACACGCCGATCGGAAAGAGCATCCAGGTAACGATGTGAAAAACGATCACGAAAAAATAAGCAAAGGGTCTGGTTTTGCGAAAACTCAGAAAAAAAGGAATCGTGAGATCGTAGATGCAACCAAACCAGCTAAAAGCAAATGCGAGCCAAGTACTCGCGAATAACGATCCGAGGTAAGGCATGTCGCGGTAAGCCTGCAACCAGATTTTGAGTGGCTGTGCGTGAAAGAGCCAATCGGTATTCAACTTGGCGACTCCCGCAAAAAAATAAACCATACCCAATTGCAGTTGAATAATGAGAATGGTCCAAGCCGGAACAATGTGTTTACGAATGGATACGTTACGATGAGCATCCAGCGAAAAACATGCGTTTGCAGGAACCCAGCAGAGTAGAAATGATACGAGACTTACAAAGTAATAATGGTTGAGGTAGTTGCTTTTGTCGATCAACTCAATGTAGGTGAAGCACACAAAAAACAACACCGCAGAAAAACGATACCGGAATCCGAGTAAAATACCGATGGCCGCCACAACCATGAGTAGGAATGGAATATACATCCAATCTCCGGGAAGCGGTTTGATCCACTCAAAACCAAGGTAAGGAAAATAAAATTGGGGCGTGATGTACAATTCCTGAACCCATCCTTTGAGAATGAAACGCACTACACCAAACAACATGAGGGCTCCGAAAATAACCCTAAATGCCACAAGAGGGGCTATGGAAACCCCTCTGAATAAAGAATTGTGTATGCGATGGCTAATCGCCGTCATTATCTTGGTACGTAATCAATACGCCGAAAGCAGCTGCCATATCCGTTTTCAGATAGACCACCGTTCCTTGCATGTAATTGTAATAATCCATTAACGTAGCAGGTGAACTGGCCATCATGTTTTCTATGGTTCCACTCCAGCTTGCCGGTTGACTTTCCAAGTAAGCAAATCGTGCATCTACAGTTGAAGATAAACTTCCTTTATCCAAAGCCGATAAGTAATCATCGAATCCTTGACCGTTACTGCTTCCCGATAAAGACATTCCCAAGAAAACGGCGTGAACAGCTTCTACATTGGTTTGTAGTAAGGTTTTTCCGAGTCCTGAACGGCGTG
>Ga0302296_1002368_pt1 | contig 12731 bp, 4 predicted proteins | sample III_Fen_N3_1_FD_194546 | JGI IMG/M metagenome (GOLD analysis project Ga0302296, IMG submission 194546) | Peat permafrost microbial communities from Stordalen Mire near Abisko, Sweden - III_Fen_N3_1 | ecosystem: Environmental > Terrestrial > Soil > Wetlands > Permafrost | place: Sweden: Abisko... | reverse complement strand
AAGGGAAAAGACACCTGAAGAGTACATTTCAGGGGTAAAAACACGATATGGTAAATTTGCCGATGAATTAATTAAGGCATATCCTGCCGGCGAAACTTCTGTATCCAAAACTGCCCGTGACCTCGCCAGGGATGCTGCATTCGGATGGCATACCTGGGCCTGGGCCAACCTTCAGTCAGAAAAGGGGAAATCAAAAGTGTTTTATTATTATTTCGATCAACACCCTGACTATCCTGAAAATTCACCCCGTTTTGGTTATGGTTCTCCGCATGGTCAGGAAGTTGGTTATGTCTTTATGAATTTGGATCCTTCAAATCCTCAGACAACACAATCCGATCTTGAACTATCTGAAACAATGGGAACGTACTGGACCAATTTTGCAAAACATGGTGATCCAAATGGTGAAGACCTTCCCCGATGGACTGCCTTTAGTAAATCTAATCGGGAAGTGATGTATCTCGGACCAACACCACATACAGGCCCTGTTCCCAGTGCAGAATCTCTTGAGGTTCTGGATCGTTATTTTAAATGGCGAAGGACAACTGAGGGTAAGGAATGGGGCGCAGTAATGACCAAAGTGACCGGGTATGTGCAGTCAAATAAAACTTCTGTGATAGAGGATTTTAAACCCTCATCAGTAAATCAACCCGGGAAGGAATATCCTCAGGTAAATTCTGAGAACCGTGTACGTGTTCAAATCTCTGCACCTGAAGCTAAAATGGTTCAACTGGATATTGGAGCCGTAAAATACGATTTAACCAGAGATGAAAAAGGCGTTTGGACAGGAGAATCAGCTCCTCAGGACGAAGGTTTTCACTATTACCAGCTTTGGGTCGATGGAGCTGCAGTCCCTGATCCTGGCAGTTTGTATTTTTATGGCGCCAGCCGTTGGGGAAGTGGTATTGAAGTCCCGGCTAAAGACCAGGATTTTTATGCCCTTAAAGATGTCCCACACGGAGAAGTCAGTGAGCATATTTATTACTCAAAAAGCGATAGCAGCATGCGTCGCTGTTTTATCTACACTCCTCCCGGTTATTATAGCAATTACCCGCAGCGATATCCGGTGCTGTATTTGCAGCATGGCGGTGGTGAAGATGAGACCGGTTGGTGTGGTCAGGGACACGCGAATCTTATCATGGATAACCTGATTGCAGAAGGTAAAGCCAACCCTTATATCATCGTAATGGATAACGGAACATGGCGAATGCCACCACGACCAAACGGTGAACGTCCCGCAGAACCATGGCCACCAACTGGTTGGGCAGATCGCTTCATGAAAACTTTACTGAATGACATTATCCCCATGATTGATGCCAATTATCGCACTCTTGCTGATCAACCACACCGGGCGATGGCAGGATTATCGATGGGCGGTATGCAAACCCGTATAATCTCACTGGCCCATCCCGAGAGATTCTCATATATCGGCATATTCAGTGGCGGTAGTATTAGTCCTGAGGACCTACAAAATGCTCCTGAGTTTAAAGAAAAAGTGAAACTGGTATTTATTAGTTATGGCAGTCGGGAACTCGATAATCCAAGAAAAGGTCCATGGGGGGATCCAAAAGAAAATACGGATAAAATAAAAGAGGCTGGAATGAATATACATTTTTATGTTTCTCCGCTTACTGCTCATGAATGGCAGAGTTGGAGACGAGGCCTTTATCAATTCGCACAATTAGTGTTCAAAAAATAAAAAACTTGATACAATCTTAATGGCCTACGGCAAGCATTATAAGATTTCTTAAAGAAATTTTGAAAGAAGGGTAATAAACCAATTTTGTTACAAAATAAGCGGTTTGGAAAAAATGTATATGAAAAGAATAATTCTTGTAATATATGCAATCAGCTATTTCCTTGTTCGAGAGATGAATGTAGCTGCACAAGACAAATTATACCCAAACGAATTTCCCCTGGGAGATGTGAAATTGCTTGAGGGGCTATTTAAACATGCCCGTGACCTTAATGTTGAGGTACTGCTCAAGTACGATGTAGATCGATTACTGGCGCCATATCGTAAAGAAGCCGGGCTGCACGAAAAGGCAAAATGTTACCCTAACTGGGAAGGTCTGGATGGACATGTTGGTGGGCATTACTTATCTGCTATGGCTATGAATTATGCAGCTACAGGTAATGCAGAATGTAAAACGCGCATGGAATATATGATTTCTGAGCTTAAAACTTGTCAGGACTCAAATGCCGTTAATAATTCAGATTGGGGGATTGGCTATGCAGGTGGTTTCCCGAATAGCAAAAAGTTATGGACGGCATTTAAAACTGGCGATTTCAGTATTTACAATTCTTCGTGGGCGCCTTTTTATAATTTACATAAAATGTATGCCGGACTTCGGGATGCATGGTTATATTGTGGTAATGAAGATGCCAAAGATATATTTTTAAAATTCTGCGATTGGGGCATAAATATAACTTATGCATTATCCGATGAGCAAATGCAACAAATGTTAAACATCGAGCACGGAGGTATGAATGAAGTATTTGCTGACGCTTACCAGTTAACAGGAAATAAAAGATATCTGATGGCTGCCAAACGTTTTTCTCACAAAATGTTCCTCGATCCATTATCGGAAGGAAGAGATATCCTTGATAACAAACATGCCAATACCCAGATCCCCAAATTTATTGGTTTCGAAAGGATTGCAGAGCTTGATGATGATAAGAAATTTGGCAAAGCAGGAAGCTATTTCTGGGAAACAGTTACCCGCAACCGTACCCTGGCTTTTGGAGGAAACAGCCGCAGGGAGTATTTCCCGGGTGTTTCATCGTGCATCGATTTTATTAATGTAAATGATGGGCCTGAATCGTGTAATTCATACAATATGCTCAAGCTGACAGAGGATTTGTTCCGTGTTCACCCCTTAGCAAAATATGCCGACTATTACGAGCGTACCGTCTATAATCATATCCTTTCAACCCAGCACCCCGAACATGGAGGTTACGTTTATTTCACCCCGGCACGTCCGCGTCATTACAGGGTTTACTCAGCTCCTAACGAAGCTATGTGGTGCTGTGTGGGAACTGGGATGGAAAACCATGGCAAATACAATCAATTTATATATACACATTCCAAAGATACTCTGTATCTGAACCTATTTATTGCTTCGGAGCTCAACTGGAAGGAGAAAGGTGTAAAAATCAAACAGGAAACGAGTTTTCCAAAAGAGGAACAAACAAAATTGACCATAACCGAGGGTTCTTCAATTTTCAGATTAAATGTCAGGTATCCGGCGTGGGTAAGCAAAAACGCTTTGAAAATTACGGTAAACGGAAAGGAAGTTATTTATTCTGCTCTTCCTTCATCCTATGTTGGCATCCAAAGGAAATGGAAAAAGGGTGATGTTGTGCTAATCATGTTACCAATGTATAATACCTTAGAACACCTGCCCAATGTACCTGAATACATTGCTCTTATGCATGGACCAATTTTACTTGGAGCTAAAACCGGAACCGAAGATTTAAAAGGGCTTATTGCAGACGATAGCCGGTGGGGACAGTATGCCGGTGGCACATACCTGCCAGTCGATAAAGCTCCTATTCTGGTTGATGATGATATTAAGAATGCAGGCATAAAATTGGAGCCTGTTAAGGGTAACCCACTATATTTTAAGCTTAATGTAAAAATGATCAATCCGGTCGAACTTACATTGGAACCTTTTTACCAGATCCATGACGCACGGTATATGATATATTGGCTTGCACTGACAACTAAAGGCTACAAGACCTACATCGATTCACTGACGAACATTGAGAAAGGAAAGCTTACTGTCGAAAAACGCACGATCGATTATGTGGCCACCGGCGAACAGCAACCCGAAGTCGACCATGTCATGCAAAAAGAAAACTCAGGCACTGGCAATAATTTAAACGAATTTTTTCGTGATGCAGGTGATGAAGGTTATTTTAGTTACGACTTGTCTACTAATTCTGAACAGAGTTTAAGCTTGTTGGTACGCTATTGGGGAGCTGAATGGGGCAGTCGGAAATTCGACATCTTAATTGATGATGAGAAACTGGTTACAGAGGATAATACAAACCGATGGAACCAGTCGATGTTTAAAAATGTTATTTATCAAATTCCTGACTCAATGGTCAATGGCAAAAACCATATTCGGGTGAAATTTCAGGCTTCTCACGGAAGTACTGCCGGTGCAGTTTATATTATAAGATTACTTCGAACGAGTGGTGAACTGTAAATTATGAGTGATATGAAAATAAAAATCGTTGTAATCGCCATAGTCTTGTTGTGCAACAATTCATTGTTCGGTCAAACAACTGTTGAACGATGGAAAGTTTTTGAAATAACAATTAAAGGTCCTTCTGACGGAAATCCATTTAAAGAAGTGAGCCTTTCATGCAGATTCATGAATAAACAGGACACAGTCGTTGTTTCAGGTTTTTACGATGGAGAGGGTATATACAAGATTCGGTTTATGCCAAAGTCTGAAGGGAAATGGACATATCTGACAATTAGTAGTGCCAAAAAACTTGATAGCAAAAAAGGATATTTTGTTTGCATTCCGGCTAAAAAAAATAACCACGGACCTGTGGTTGTAAAAGACACCTTTTATTTTGCATATGCTGACGGAACGCCGCACTATTCATTCGGAACAACATGTTATGGCTGGGTACATCAGGGCGACAGCTTAGCGGAATTAACCCTGAAGACATTGTCAAAAGGGTATTTCAACAAAATACGGATGTGCATTTTTCCTAAGAGCTATGATTGGAACAACAACGAGCCTGTCTATTATCCATTCGAAGGGAAACCTCTTAAAAAATGGGACTACAGCCGGTTGAACCCCGCTTTCTTCCGGAATATTGAAAGGAGAATCCGGCAACTAGATTCATTAGGGATCGAGGCGGACCTGATTGTTTTTCATCCTTATGATCGCTGGGGATTCAGCTCATTGGACAGGTTTACAGAGGATATGTATATTAACTACATCATTGCCAGATTTGCCTCCTACAAAAATGTCTGGTGGAGCATGGCCAACGAATGGGATTTTATGGATGCAAAGAAACCAGGCGACTGGGATTATTACATTGATCAATTCGCCAAAAAAGATCAATTTCACCATCTCTTAAGTATTCATAACGGAGTGAAATTTTACGACCATAACAATCCACACATTACTCATGCAAGTATCCAAAATGAGGACACGTACAGGTCAAAAGAGTTTCGGATGAAATATAAAAAACCTGTTGTCTTTGATGAATGCCGTTATGAAGGTAATATCCCCTGGTCATGGGGCAATTTGACAGCACAATCATTGACTGAAAAATTCTGGAGAGGTGTCACCAACGGAGGTTATGTGGGACACGGAGAAACTTATGTTACCGAAGATCAGGTGAGGTTTCCAAACGAATCATCTGATATCTTATGGTGGTCAAAAGGTGGTGTTTTGAGAGGAGAAAGTCCTGAAAGGATTAAATTCCTTCGTAACATCATCGAATCAGCTCCTCCAAATATGACCCCAATACCTTTATTTACCTGGATGCCTTTTTCATGTATAGGCATTGAACACGAATACTACCTCTGTTATCTGAATGATGCCCAACCACGAAGCATTGTAATTGATCTTCCAAAAGATGCATCTTATTCGGTTGAAATTATTGACACCTGGAATATGACGACTACTCCCCTGCTCAAAAAATTCTCAGGAAGAAGTTTAATCGAATTACCTGCAAAACCATATATGGCTATAAAAATTTCAAACTATAAAAAGCAATGAAAAAACCGATACTAATTCTGGTAAGTGTATTGTCTGCACTCAATTCATGGGCACAGCCATTGCCATATCAAAATCCTAATCTCAGCTCAGAAGAACGGGCTAAAGATTTGATTTCGAGGCTTAGTTTAGAAGAAAAAGCAACATTAATGTGCGACCAGTCCGACCCAATTCCGCGTTTGGAAATAAAACGCTTCAACTGGTGGAGCGAGGCCCTGCATGGCTATGCCAACAATAGCAATGTAACTGTGTTTCCTGAACCTGTTGGTATGGCAGCCTCATTCGATGACCAATTATTATTCAGAATTTACGATGCAACTTCAGATGAAGCCCGTGCCAAAGTGAATGAAGCACGAGAAAAAGGACAGGAGAATAAACGATTCCTAAGCCTATCAGTTTGGACGCCCAATGTCAATATTTTTCGTGATCCGCGCTGGGGACGAGGGCAGGAGACCTACGGAGAAGATCCATACCTGACTTCACGTATGGGCGTATCAGTAGTGAAAGGACTTCAGGGCCCTGCCGATGCCAAATACAGAAAGCTGTTGGCTTGCGCAAAGCATTATGCTGTACATTCAGGCCCGGAGTGGAGCCGTCATCAACTTAATCTCAATAATATCGATCCCCGGGATCTGTACGAAACTTATCTGCCGGCATTCAAAGCTCTGGTTCAGAAAGCCGATGTGCGGGAGGTAATGTGCGCCTATCAACGATTGGACGATGAGCCATGTTGTGGTAATTCAAGATTACTTCAGCAGATTCTTCGTGATGACTGGGGTTTCAAATACCTGGTTGTATCAGACTGTGGGGCTGTAACTGATTTTTTTTCAAGTCATAAGGTCTCTTCTGATGCTGTACATGCTGCTTCGAAAGCAGTTTTAGCCGGGACTGATGTGGAATGTGTATGGCAGGATTATCCTTTTAAAAAATTGCCGGATGCTGTTTCCCGTGGCTTGATTAAAGAGGAAGAGATTAACAAACATCTTATACGTGTATTAACAGGACGTTTTGACTTAGGAGAGATGGACGACGATGCTATTGTCCCGTGGACTAAAATCCCAACTTCGATCATAAACAATGAAGAACACCGAAAACTTGCATTGGACATGGCTCATGAGTCGATGACACTTCTTCAGAATAAGAATGATATACTCCCGTTAAGCAAATCAGGCAAAAAAATTGCGGTTATTGGCCCAAATGCTAACGATAAGCCTGTGTTATGGGGAAATTACAACGGAACCCCAATAAGGACCATCACTATCCTTGATGGAATTACTTCCAAACTTTCGGCTGGTAAAGTTACGTATGACAAAGGTTGCGATTTAGTTGAGGATAAAGTAACCGAAAACTACTTCTCAAAATGCTCTTTTAATGGTAAAAAAGGTTTTCAAGCTACCTACTGGAATAATAAAGACATGGCAGGCGATGTTGTTGCAACTCAACAGATTGTAAACCCAATAAAATTAACTGTGGCCGGGCAGCACGAATTCGCTCCCGGCGTTAAGCTCGAAGGCTTTTCGGCTAAGTACGAAACTGAATTTGAATCTGATCAGACTGAAGAAATTGTATTCAAAGGTGGAGCTACCGGTCATTTCGAATTATTGATTAATGACCAGTCGATTAAAACTTATGATAATTGGAGAACACTCCCCTCAAGAATCCCATTTAAGGTTGAAAAGGGCAAAAAATATAAAATTGAAATCCGCTATGCCCAGCTTAACAATTGGGAAGCAAATATCGAGTTTAACTTTGGAAAGGAAGTGGATGTTAATTACACCGAACTGATTAATAAACTCAAAGGAATTGATGTTGTTGTATTTGCAGGTGGTCTTTCAGGCCAGTTAGAAGGCGAAGAAATGCCTGTATCATACCCGGGATTCAAAAATGGTGACCGAACTAGTATTGAACTCCCATCGGTACAACGCAATTGTCTGAAAGCGCTTAAAGAAGCCGGGAAAAAAGTTGTCTATGTAAACTGCTCAGGTTCTGCTATTGCATTAACTCCCGAAACCGAAAGCTGCGATGCTATTCTCCAGGCCTGGTATGCGGGTGAGTCAGGAGGCCAGGCTGTTGCCGACGTTCTGTTTGGCGATTATAACCCATCTGGTAAGCTGCCCGTTACATTCTACAAGAATTCCCAGCAGTTGCCCGATTTTGAGGACTACTCCATGAAAGGTCGCACCTATCGTTTCATGAACGACGCCCTTTTCCCGTTTGGTTTCGGATTGAGCTATACTAAGTTTAATATTGGTGATGCAAAATTCAATACAACAGAGATTAAAAATAACGAATCAGTTGTACTTACAGTGTCTGTTACCAATGTTGGCAAACGCGACGGGAACGAAATCGTTCAGGTTTACGTCAGGAAGGTAAACGATATCGACGGACCACTTAAAACCTTAAAAGGATTCCAACGGATGGGTATAGCTGCCGGGAAATTGGGTCAGGCGGTTATAACCTTGCCTTACAATACTTTCGAGTATTACGATAGAACGAAAGGTAAAATGGTTATAGCTCCAGGCGAATATGAGATCTTGTATGGAAGCAGTTCCGATGCCAAAGATTTGAAAACGAAAATGGTCACAATTCAATAAAAGGTTTCAAATCGGGCAGGTAATTTTTCTTATCCAATGAGTATAATTAGAAACAAATTGGTTCAGCAATAGAATAAATTGTAAGAATTAAAATTAAATCAATATTTCTATGATTAAGATAAAAGAGCATTTCAGGATACTTTTGGGAATTTCATTTTTGATCACCTATCCCTATTTAACCGGATTAAGTCAACAAACTGGCTTTAAACTGAACGATCAGGGTGTTTTCAAAAAGCAGGGGGTGGATTTTATGATTTATAACGATTCATATAATTCGGGAGGATTTTTCGATGAAAAAGTAAACGGTATTGAGATGATCCAGCATGAAGTACGTACCGTTACCGGCGGTGCTGTAAGGCTTAGTCCTACCCCAGAACAATGGGATCTGACTCCGACAGTTCAGAACCGAACCATTAACGCGAGTGAGAATACAGCAACAATTACCTTATACTACAAGGAATTCGATTTTACCAGCAAAATAAAGGTAGAAGCAAAGGGAAATGGTTGCCTCATTTCAATAATACTCGACCAACCTCTTCCCAAAAAGCTTGAAGGCAAAGCAAGCATGAATATTGAATTTCTTCCTGCAATATATTTTAAAAAGACCTTTTTGATGGATGACCACACAGGTATATGTCCATCAGTACCAACCGGTCCGGTAGTAGCCGACCCATGGTCTGAGAAGATTCCTCAATTCAATAATCTGCTGACAAGTGAGAGATTTGGTGACACCTACGCTAAGGTTACGCCATTTGCTACGGGTAAAAAACTCACCTTGTCGCCCGACGATCCTAAGTCGTTGGTAACGATCAAATCATTAACAGGTGAAATCGGACTTCTCGATGGACGTAATCTTGCACCCAATGGATGGTTAGTGGTGCGTGAGATAATTCCTTCCGAAAAAAAGGGAGTCGTTATTCAATGGTTGTTTACACCTAATGGCATTCCTAACTGGGTCAGGGAACCTGTAATTTCTCATTCACAGGTGGGTTATCACCCCGATCAGCAGAAAATTGCGGTTATTGAACTCGATTCCAAAGATAAGCCGTTGGAATCTGCCACCCTGATTCGGATGGGCGAAGATGGCAATCAATTTAAAGCTATGGAAGGTAAACTGGTTAATTGGGGCAAATTCTTACGCTACAATTACTTTAAATTCGATTTTTCGACTGTCAAAGAAACCGGAATTTATGAAATTCAATACGGCAATAAAGTTACCGAACCTTTCCCGATCGGGAAAGAGGTTTATGCAAACATCTGGTATCCAACACTTGACATCTGGTTTCCGGTTCAAATGGATCACATGTTTGTAAAAGAAGCCTATCGTGTCTGGCATGGAATTGTTCACCAGGACGACGCACTTCAGGCTCCAACCGATACACTTATACACGATGGTTACAGCATGGGTAGCACTACCGGCACCAAATATAAACCATATGAACACATTCCCGGGTTAAACATAGGCGGTTGGTTCGATGCCGGCGATTTTGACATTCAGACCGGTTCACATAACACGGTAATTGGATATATGGTGAGTACATGGGAAGATATAAAACCTATGCGTGACCAGACTATGGTAGACAAGGATCGAAAATATGTGGCCATTCATCATCCCGATGGAATACCCGACCTGATACAACAAATTGAACATGGCTCACTTGCTTTGGTTGCCCAGTTTCGTGCAATTGGACATACGGTCCGAGGTATCGTTCAGCCGCATTTATGGCAATACAACATGATTGGTGATGCAAGCAATTTAACAGACGGGCTTATTTATAATCCTAAACTGAAACCATTCCAGAAAGACGGATTCACCTCGGGGACAATGGACGACCGGTGGGTTTTTACCAGTTCTAATCCCATGTTCGATATTGGCTCGGCTACTGCGTTAGCCTCAGCCAGCAGGGCATTGAAAACATACAATGACAGTCTGGCTACGGAGTGTCTTGAAATAGCTAAAAAGATTTGGGAAGAAAATGTTGCCAATAAGAAAAAACAACAGGAACTTCAAAATAATGCCGCGGGTGATTTTCCTGCTTTTGGAAGATCAATGTCTGTTTCACAGGAAGCCACCATAACTATTGAATTACTTCTTGCTACAGGAGGAAATAAAAAGTATTCAGATTATCTCGCCAAAATATGGCCTGAAGTTAAAAGCAACTTTGGGAGAAATCCTGGGAGATCTTTCGGGGCAAGTCCGGTCAGAACATTGCTAAAAGCAATTCCTTATATGAATGAGGATTTTAAGAATGACTTACGAAAACTGGCAATGATTAGAAAGAAGCAGCTAGATTCAATCAGCAATATAAATCCTTATGGTGTACCGCTGGGAAAAGGCGGTTTTTATGATCCGGGCAGTAACTTCTCCATTGTTGATTGGTCGATTACAAATGCCAAACTTCATCAGTTCTTTCCCGACATCATCAGCAAAGAATATGCAATCCGTGGTTTAAACTATATATTGGGTTGCCATCCGGCTTCCAGTATATCTTTTGTTTCAGGTGTAGGTGTTAATTCTAAAAGAGTGACTTACGGCAATAACCGTGGCGATTTCACATTCATCCCAGGCGCAATGGTTCCAGGAAATTATCTTATTAACCCTGATTTTTATGAAAATCAGGAAAACTGGCCTTTTATCTGGTACGAAAACGAGGCTGTAATCGATGGTTGTGCAGGTTACATTTATCTTGCAGCATTAGTTGATAGCATCCTTGATATTGGGCCGAAAAATTAAATTGGATATCATAATTCATCAAAATTCCTGATTAAAATGAAACATATACTATTATTCATCGCCTTAACTGTTAGTTTTCATGCTTATGGACAGAACATTATAAAACATTCTCACGATGGTTTTGATTCTCCCCGAAATGAAATAAAAAAAGGGAAAATTGACACCATTATTTATGTATCGAAAACTGTCGGCACAAAGCGGAAAGCATTGGTATACACTCCCCCATCTTATTCCAAAAATAAAAAATATCCGGTGCTATATCTTCTGCACGGAATTGGTGGCGATGAAAGGGAATGGCTGAAGGGAGGCCAGCCACAGGTGATCCTGGATAATCTTTATGCCGAAAACAAAATCCAGCCCATGATAGTGGTTATGCCAAACGGACGTGCGATGAAAAACGACCGTGCAACCGGTAATATTATGGCTCAGGATAAGGTGGAGGCTTTCGCAAATTTTGAGAAAGATTTGCTAAACGATTTAATTCCATTCGTTGAGAAGAAATATCCGGTTCTGACTGACAGAGAGAACAGGGCAATAGCGGGTTTATCCATGGGTGGCGGACAATCCCTGAATTTCGGTTTGGGAAACCTGGATAAATTTGCATGGGTAGGAGGTTTTTCTTCTGCTCCAAATACAAAAGCACCAGAATTATTGGTTCCAAATCCGGAAGAAACAAAGAAAAAACTAAAAGTACTCTGGATTTCATGCGGCGATAATGATGGTCTGATTAGTTTTAGCCAGCGTACACACGATTATCTTGTTGCCAAAAGTGTTCCTCACATCTTTTATATAGAACCAGGTGTTCACGACTTCAAAGTCTGGAAAAACGATTTATTTATGTTTTCACAATTTCTTTTCAAACCGGTTGATATTTCTTCTTTTAATAAATATAGTGTTCTTGGAATTCCGGCGACTACAAATGTTAGAAGCGCCAAATACCCGCAAATTATGCCTGATGGCAGGGCTGTATTTCAAATAAAAGCTCCCGATGCACGGAAAATGCAAATTGATTTAGTCAGGAAATACGATATGGTGAAAGACAGCTCAGGAATCTGGACCGTTACTACTGATTCATTAAGCGAAGGAATTCATTATTACTCATTAATAATTGATGGCGTCGCTGTCTGTGACCCTTCCAGCGATGCTTTTTATGGTATGGGACGCATGGCAAGCTGTATTGAAGTTCCTTTTAAAAGCGATGGTTATTACGCTTTAAAAGACGTACCTCACGGTGATATCCGGATAAAACGCTATTTCTCCATAGTAACAAGAAGCTGGCGCCGTTTCTACATTTACACACCTGCCGGCTACGATCTGAATACCAGCGAGAAATACCCGGTTTTGTATCTCTTACACGGTGGCGGAGAAGATGAAAGAGGGTGGGCTGCACAAGGGAAAACAGATCTAATCATGGACAACCTTATTGCAGAAAAAAAAGCAAAACCAATGCTTATCGTGATGATGGACGGCAACTTTTCAACCGGAGGAAATGCTTTTGGAGAAAGTATGCTGAAATCATTTGAAGCAGAATTGAAGCAATCCTTAATTCCTTTTATTGAAAAAAACTTCCGTGTTGAAACCGATTCTAAAAACCGTGCACTTGCAGGCTTATCAATGGGAGGCATACAAACTCTCTATGCCGGACTAAACAATAGT
>Ga0302296_1002367_pt1 | contig 12733 bp, 15 predicted proteins | sample III_Fen_N3_1_FD_194546 | JGI IMG/M metagenome (GOLD analysis project Ga0302296, IMG submission 194546) | Peat permafrost microbial communities from Stordalen Mire near Abisko, Sweden - III_Fen_N3_1 | ecosystem: Environmental > Terrestrial > Soil > Wetlands > Permafrost | place: Sweden: Abisko... | reverse complement strand
GGGATGAAAAAAGGAGAGAACCGAGAGCGATGAGACACGCGATAATGGGCATGGATAGCGATGTGAATGTTAAAAAAAGATACAGGGTTATTGTACTATGGAATAGAGAAAGGCGTCCACAAAGAATCCACAAAGAAAAAGCGTATCCATTTCTGGATACGCTTTTTCTTTGTGTTATTAATTTATTTTGCCTTAATAACGAGTTTAAATGATGCCTGCTTTCCCTGTACTTTTATATCAATGACGTGAGTTCCAATTTCTTTGATTGGCTTCTCGAGAATAATGAAATCAGGAAGGAGATCTATTTCGGTTTTTTCCTTAACAATTTTTACGATTTCATCCTTGTGAATACCGGCAAAGAGATGACCTTTTTCATTTGCTTCCTCTTCAACCTCAACTTCAATGTCGTGGATTGATTTAAGGTTCTTAACAAGGAGGTCTTCCTTGATTTTGTTCTCATCTTCTTGCTGTTTTTTGTGGAGTGCAACACGGGCAATTGCCTTTGGAGTTGCAAGCTCGGCCAAACCCTGAGGCAAGAGGCTATTTAGGGCAAAACCGTCGGCAACGTCTTTGGTGTCGTTCTTTTTACCTACATTCTTTACGTCTTTGAGCAATACAACTTTCATAATATCTGGTTTAGGTCTTTATAATGTAACAAGCCACAGTCTACCCTATTTTGTGACTATTTCAACCGCCTTCATAAGCTGAGGGTCCTTTGCATCTTTTCCATCACCTTTCTTATATTCAATGACGTAGTCAGGTTTTATACCCACCTCTGAGATTGATTTTCCGTCTGGGGTGAACCATTTAGCAATAGTCACCTTGAGCGCAGTGTCGCTGGTGATATCAACCAACTGCTGGACCGAGCCTTTACCAAATGACTGCGACCCAACAAGGGTGGCAATTTTATTATCCGAGAGGGCTCCGGCAAGAATCTCTGATGCAGAAGCAGATCCTTTGTCTATAAGGACAGCAAGCTTGAGGTTTGAGTTGAAGATATCATACCCTTTGCTTCGATGATCAATTTCGTGAGCTTCCTTTCCTTCTTTTTCACGGAGGACTATTTTTCCAGAAGGAAGGAACCAACTTGCCATGTCAATCGCCGAATCAAGGTATCCACCTGGATTGCCGCGCAAATCAATAACAAGACGGTGAGTTCCCGAATTGATGAATGTCTGAAGGGCGTTTCTGAAAAGCTGTGCCGAGTTTGAGGTAAATGAATACAAACTAATTACAAACACATCATTCTCTTTGTCGATACTTGTACTCGTTGAAGATGAAACAACACCTGTTTTTGAAATAATTTTTGTATCAATAACAGGAATATCAATAACCCCTCGGACAATAGAAATCACAACAGGCTCTTTTGAACCATCATGAACAATAGTGAGAGCAACTTTTGTACCGACCTCGCCTCGAATGAGTGAGATAGCCTTTTCAGCGGACATACCAATGCTTGATGTAGCATTTATTTTTATTATTCTGTCGCCAGCTTTTATACCCGCCTTTTCAGAAGGAGTTCCCTTGAGGGGTGACACAACGGTAACATACCCGTCTTTCTCGGAAATTTCAGCACCAATACCGCCAAAGTTTCCAGCAATCTGATCTTCAAATGACTTTGCTTCTTCGGGTGGAAAGAATGTTGTATAAGGATCACCGTATGAAGCCGCAAGTCCACTTATGGCACCATACACCCTGTCAGTTTCTGATGTTGAAGTCCCGGCAAATTTGGTTTCAAGAGTGTTCCACGCCTTCCAGAAAGGAGTCAAATCAGCTGTCATTGATGAACTAGCCACAAGCGATGGGCTTGAAGGAACAGAGGTGTCTTTTGAAACACCTACAGATAATCCAGCAAAAAAAGTCGCACAGAGCAGGATAATTGCGGAAATTGAATAGAGTGTTTTCTCTCGGTTTATTGGCATAATTGCTACATTATCGCAAAGACATCGCATTAGCACAAATCAAAACAGAGCGTGATATAATAATCTGCATCATGGTTCAGAAACACAACGTGAAAGGAATTGAATGGGTTGATTTAGAGTCCCCAACAAACGCAGAGATACATGACATCATGCGTTCGTATGATGTAGACCCCGCTGTCGCACATGACCTCGCTTTACCTACAATGAAACCACGCGTAGAGCGTTATGGTGATACTGTGTATGTAATAATGCACTTCCCTGCCTGGAAACACAGCAAAGAACAAAAACATCAGGAGATTGATTTTATCATCGGAAAAAATTTCATTGTCACCGCGCGCTATGAATCAATAGACGCGATTCACCGCTTTTCAAAACAGTGTGAAGTTGATTCTATTCTCAATAAAGATCACGCAAAAAACCCACTTCACGGTGGCCACGTCTTCTATCTCCTCCTCAAAGAACTCTATGCATCTCTTGAAGATGAACTCGATTTCATTAGAGACTCACTTCACGATGTTGAAGACAATATTTTTGCTGGCCATGAAAAAGAGATGGTTCAAAAACTCTCTTTTGTAAGCCGGGAGATACTCCTTTTCCAAAATGCCACCGTTCACCACCGCGACATTCTTGAGAACTATCGTCGTCTTGTAAAAAGCATATTTGAAGATGGACACGACCTCTATGTTGAGTCGATTGAATCAACTCTCGCCCGCGTCATCCGCACCACCGAAAGCCACTATCACCTCCTCGTCGAACTCCGCCGAACAAACGATTCGCTTCTTGAATCAAAACAGAGTCATTTGATGCAGATTTTCACCTTCATCACACTCAGCACATCAGTGATGAACATCATCGCAAGCTGGTTCCTTGTTGATTCAGCAGGACGTCCTTTTTATCACAACTACAATGAGTTCTGGTACGTAGGTGCGGTTATGGGACTCTCATGTCTTTTCCTTTTCATTATTATGAAATGGAAGAAGTGGTTATAAGAGCACGACGACAATATGGATATACGACTTCATAACACCCTCTCGAATAAGAAAGAAACATTCAAACCAATAACCATTGGCAAAGTTGGAATGTATCATTGTGGCCCAACAGTATATATGTACCCACATATAGGCAATTTTCGTGCCTATGTTTTTGCCGATACGATTAAACGTCTCTTTATCGAGGCTGGATACAAGGTGTCCCAAGTCATCAATATAACCGACGTAGGCCATTTAGTTGGCGATGGAGACAGTGGCGAAGACAAAATGGAGAGTTCGGCAAAGAAACAAAAGAAAACGGCGCGAGATATTGCCGATTTTTATACCGGCGTCTTCATGGACAATCTCAAGGATTTAAATGTTGATACAGCTGGAACTCTCTTTCCAAAAGCAACCGACCACATTCCTGAACAGATAAAAATAATAGAAGAGCTCGAAGCAAAGGGATACACCTACAAAACATCTGATGGTATTTATTTTGATACAGCGAAATTCCCTGATTATGGAAAGTTGGGACACATTAACATTGCAGGACTCCGTGAAGGTGAACGCATCGGCGTAAACGACGAAAAGAAAAATCCTACTGACTTTGCCTTGTGGAAATTTTCTCCAAAAAATGAACAACGTGAGCAGGAGTGGCAATCGCCCTGGGGTGTAGGGTTTCCAGGATGGCATATTGAATGTTCGGCGATGGCGATGAAGTACCTTGGTGAGACTTTTGATATTCACACCGGAGGTATTGATCATATTCCCGTCCACCACAATAACGAAATCGCTCAATCAGAAGGCTCAACAGGACATGAATTCGTCCACGTTTGGATGCACAATGAATTCATGTCTGTTGATGGTAAAAAAATGTCGAAATCAATCGGCAATGTCTACACCATGGCGGATTTGAAAGAAAAGAAAATAAACCCTCTCGCCTACCGCTATTTCCTCCTCAATGCCCGATACTCAACACCGATGAATTTTACTTGGGAAAGTGTTCATTCGGCCGAGAACGCTTATGAAAAACTCGTTGCGCATGCTCAGAAACTACAGTCCGTCGAGCCAGAAAATCACACTGGCATTGAAACGCAAATGCTTGATTCGGTTGCCGATGATTTAGATACCCCACAAGCAATCGCCACACTTTGGAATGCTCTCAAATCAACTGAAGTTACTGATGCACAGAAAAAAAGCATTCTCCTCCTCGCTGATCGACTCTTTGGATTAAATCTCCTCGGTACACACACCGTCACGATCCCAGAAAAAGTGCTGGAGTTGGTGGAGAAACGAAAACTTGCCCGCCTCCACAAAGACTATGCCGCATCAGATGTGTTACGAAAAGAAATTGAAACTCTTGGATTCACAGTAAAAGATAGTAAAGACAATCAAGAAATACTTCCTCTTTAAAAAATAGCCCTTCGTGGGCTATTTTTCTGATTATCCACATCTAAAGCACATGGAATCCCCTGAAATCATATTTCTGGCAACAAAAGGAGTGACACCGCAAGGTACAATCAGGTGCGTCTTTGATAAAATGAACATCACCTATGAAGAAACTAGACGCACTCAAAGTCCCTCCACACAACCTCGAAGCTGAACAGGCCCTCTTGGGTTCCATTATCCTTTCAAAAGAAGCGCTCAACGAAGTTCTTGATTTTATCAACGGTGAAAGTTTTTATGCTGACCGTCATAAAATCCTTTGGGACGCGATGCGCGACCTCCACGAGAAAGCACGACCAATAGATGTGCTCTCGCTTTCGGATAAACTCCGCGAAGAAAATAACCTTGAAAGAATCGGCGGCCAAGCATACCTCGCCGAAATTATTGACCGTGTTCCTACCTCGATGAACGCAAAGCACTATGGTGCAATCGTCGAAAAGAAATCAATGATGAGGAAACTCATCAGCGCATCGGATTTCATCAGCGCGCTCGGATACAACGAACAAGGTGAACTCGAGGAAATTATCGACAAAGCCGAAAAGCGCGTTTTTGAGGTGACCAACTATACCGGTGCTGGATCATTCACCCCAATCAAAGACTCACTCGCCCTCTCGTGGGAACGTATTGAAAAAATGCATGGTTCGAACGAGGAAACACGTGGGGTGCCAACTGGTTTCAAAGACCTCGACAATAAATTGTCTGGACTCCAGCCATCAGACCTCATCATCCTCGCCGCTCGTCCATCTGTGGGTAAGACCTCGCTCGCTCTCGACATCGCACGTCAGGCCGCAGTGAATCACAACATCTCCGTTGGTATATTCTCACTCGAAATGACCGCCCAGCAGTTGGTGGATAGGATGCTTTCTGCTGAATCACGTGTCGATGCTTGGAAATTGCGTACCGTTAAAAATCTCCATATCGAGCACGACTTTTTGCGCCTCCGTGATGCTTCGGACAAATTGGCAAAGGCTCCTATTTTTATCGACGACACTCCCGCAAACAACATTTTGCGTATGCGCTCTGTTGCCCGCCGTCTGAAATCAGAAAAAGGTCTTGGTCTCATTGTTGTGGACTATCTCCAACTCATGGTGCCAGTTCAATCGCGTAATTCAGACAACGTCGTTCAACAAGTGACCGAAATTTCACGCTCGCTCAAAAACCTTGCCCGTGAATTACAGGTTCCCGTGCTCGCCCTCTCTCAATTGTCTCGTGCTGTTGAAAGCCGTGGTGGTAAGCCTCGTCTCTCTGACTTGCGTGACTCTGGTTCTATCGAACAAGACGCCGATGTGGTTATGTTTATTCACCGTGAAAAAGACGAAACCGGTGAACAATCAAAATCACGTGACACTGAAATCCTTATTGAAAAGCATCGTAACGGTCCTACTGGTAGCATCAAACTCCACTTCGATAGCGACAAATCAACTTTCATCTCGGTTGAAAAGGGTGATTTCGGAGCTTTTGCTGGATCTGACACCCAGGTATCTGGTTTTTAATCAACGACCATGAATCCAATTGATCGCCTCACCACACTCTTCAAAACATTCCCTGGTATTGGCCCCCGCCAAGCCGAGCGCTTTGTGTTTCACCTCCTTTCCCAGCCTGATGAATATCGTAATGCACTCGCCAAAGATATTTTGGATATGAAGCGCGACATCAAACAGTGCCCTTCGTGCATGCGATTCTTTTCAGGTGTACCTATTGAATGCGAACTGTGCCGAAACACACTGCGTGATAAATCGACACTCCTCGTAGTGGCAAAAGATGCTGATTTGAAATCAGTGGAACGCACCAAGGAATATAATGGCCACTACTTTGTCCTCGGTGGTTTGATTCCCATTCTCGACAAGGAACCTGAACAGAAAATCCGCATTAACGAACTTACCCGAAAAATTGAACGAAATCAGGAACTCAAGGAAATCGTCTTTGCTCTCAATTTAAACCCCGAAGGTGAATACACACGCGAATTCGTCGAGCACGCTCTGCGTCCTATCACGAGCGCACGCGGTATAACACTCAGCGGACTCGGTCGCGGACTCTCTACTGGTTCTGAAATCGAATACTCTGACTCTGAAACGCTTAAATCCGCTCTCGCAAATCGAACAAAAGAGGCCTAGACCTCTTTTTTGTTTTCCTTTACAAAAATATCCCTATCTTTAACCTTTGCGTCACAATTTAAGCAAAAATAACTACTTGATTCCACGCTTTCATCACCGTGAAAATCCTCTAGCTGTTCGGTCTTAAGAATCAAGTAGTAATAGTGGGTCTCTTTTTGAACAACACCAATGCTTTCCTGTTTTTTATTACAAACCTTACAAATATAATTTTGTTTCATCTCCATATGTCGATGATCCTTGATCGAATACGAATGAAAGTCAATTATCTGAGCCGATAAACACCTGCACTTACAAAGTCTAAATAGCCCTTGTCTCTTAAGAACTGTAACTGTTGCCTTATTTTCGGCTTCACATTATTATTTCCTGGGTGCAATACCTGTAAATCAGCCTCGAATTTATACACATCAGTAAGAGTAAATTCTTGTCTCCCTAGTAAATCAATACAATTCATAGTATCCAAAATCCAACCCTTCGCTTGTGTATTCTTTATTTTCTTTAAAAAGAGAGTCTTCTGCCACTTCTCCAAAACATCAGCCTTCAAAATTTCTTGACCATTTTCAACATAAAAAATATGTCCCGCTTTAGGAATCTTTGAAAATAAAATATTCGAACCGACCCAACCTGCACGGTCAGCACCAGCTTTTAGAGGCTTTCTCTTTTCAATAATCCTAGAGACAAAAAAGTGTTTGGGAATAACGCAAAAATTGTTCACTTGCTTAAAACCCTCAATATAGGCCATAAAAAAGAAATTTGGTTTTTCTGGTGAATTGATTCGTTTAATCATCTGACCATAAGCCCCAGCGGAGATTTTTGGACCGAATTTTCCTTTCTTTGCTTTTAATTCAAAATCCTCAATACATTTTGAGCAATAGAAATCAGCAACAGGTTTATTATTGGCATAATGGCCCATTTTGCCACCGCAACCTGGGCAGTAGATTTCTTCGGCAACCCAACACTCAGTGATTACACGAGATTTCTGACTTGCACTTTTATATTGACTTGGAACCGTTGAGTTAAGAGACAAGTTCATTGAGTATGATTTTCTCACTTTTTAATCAGCAACTCAAATTTTTTATGAACTAAACATACTTCTCTATGGCTCAAACACAATATTCAATAAATCCTATTCAATAGGAAAATCGAGTTGAATTAATGGTATACCAATAGATTTACCATAGGCAATCACATCAACCCATGTTGATCTGTTTGAAAAACTAATTGAGAACACTTTGTTCTTAAACACAACTTCAACATCATCTTTACCCGGCTCCCAAAGATGTATATACCAAGGACCGTCAGCCAAACATTTTGATAGTTCGGGGACTTCTTCTTTTTTAATCCAAACAGAATGGAGTGTCCACTCACCATCCTGCCATGTTTTCTCAACCTTAAGTTTTTTGAGAATATTCTTATCGCTCAAACTATTCTCGATGATAGTTCCTCTGAACATAATCGAATTAGAGATTATTTAAATAAACTAAAAATGTGGAAGTTTACTTGTGCCGACTCTAAATAAAAACTATTTCAACTTCCTAAGCATCACCCGCTTTACCGCTTCAATGATGCCGTTTGAAGTAAGATTATGTTTCTCCCATAATTCAGCCGCAGTGCCTGATTCGCCAAAAGCATTATGTACAGCCACAAATTCGATTGGTGTTGGATAGACCCCGGACAAAAATTCTGCAATTGCACTGCCCATACCACCAGCAAGCTGATGCTCCTCTGCAGTCACAATTACACCTGCTTCACGAGCAGTCTGCATGATGATTTTCTCGTCCAAGGGTTTGATTGTTGAGAGGTTTATGACACGGACTGCAATGTGAACTTTCTCTAGTTCACGAGCGGCGACAAGAGCTGGATACACCATGGTACCGGTCGCAATAATAGCAACGTCCGGTTTTCCGACGATTGGATCAAAAAATACTTGTGCCTTCCCTATTTCAAATGGAGTTTCTGCAGTGGTGATTTCAGGCACTTTTTCCCTCGTTAAACGCATGTAGGTCGGCATATTGTTACCGACCATGGCAAGGGTGGCTTTCTCGGTTTCCTGGGCATCACAAGGCGAAATGACGACAGTGTTTGGGAGCGAGCGCATCAAGGCAATGTCCTCAAGTGCCTGATGACTACCACCATCAGGACCAACAGATACTCCGACGTGCGAGCTGACGATTTTTACGGGGACATTGTTATAGCAAATAGTGGTGCGAACTTGCTCCCAGTTCCTCCCCGGCGAAAAGACGCCATACGATCCGATGAATGGAATTTTTCCCATGGCTGCCATTCCTGACGCGACCGATGCCATGTTCTGCTCCCCTATTCCGATTTCAAGAAAACGTTCGGGAAAGGCAGCGCGAAACAAGTGCATGAAAACCGATTCGGTCACATCAGCACAGAGAGCGACAACATTGCTGTTCGCCTTTCCGGCTTTTACCAAACCCTCACCAAAGCCTTTGCGCATTGCCTGTTTTTCGGACATCGCATCGAAGAGTTTTGTATTTAATTTTTGTTCTCGGTTCAACATGTTAATGCGCTTTTATTTCTCTTATAGCTGGCTCAACCTGTTCCTTAGTTGGCGCTTTGCCGTGCCATTCAAATTTACCTTCAAATTCGCGAACACCTTTACCAGGGATAGTCTTTGCAATAATAACAACAGGTCTATCGCCTACTTTTGTCGCTTTGGTGAAAGCGTCGTTGATAGAATCAAAATCATTTCCATTTGCGCCAATCACATGCCAGTTAAAAGCATCGAGTTTATGATGCAATGGTTCAAGTGGCATGATGTCGTGTGTGAATCCATCAATCTGAATGTCATTTCTATCAATCACCACAATGAGGTTCGATAATTTTTCACGACCAGCAAGCATAAATGCTTCCCAGTTCTGACCTTCGTTTAATTCACCATCACCCATAAGGCAGACATAGCGCCTTCCGTCAGTTTCACCCTTTAGATGGGCATCCATACGACCCGCGATGGCCATGCCAATAGTTTGTGAGAGTCCCTCACCGAGCGGTCCCGAGCTCGTCTCGGCGATAGGAAAAAAATGACGGTGAGGATGACCTTGAAGGCGTGAACCAAATTTGCGGAGGGTAAGGAGTTCAGGGATTGGAAAATACCCCGCATGTGCCAGAGTGGCGTAGAGGACGGGACAAATGTGCCCATTCGAAAGAACGAGTCTGTCTCGCATCTCCCACTTCGGGTTTTTTACATCATGACGTAAAAAATGAAAATAGAGATAGGTAAAGACATCGGTCATACCAAGCGACCCACCGGTGTGACCTGAGCCAGCGGCTGCGAGCATTTCGATGATTGAAACTCGTATATCGCGAGCGTGACCCTCTAACTCTTTTTTATTTTTTAGTCCGTGATTAAACATGTGATTGTGCCAAATGTACAAAATCTTCGGTTACTTCGGATGCATTTCGAACTCCAAATATTGCGGAACCAACGACGAGTCTGTTCACACCTGCGGTAAAGAGCGCTTCAGCATTTTCACCGCTCACACCACCATCAACCGCGATGACAACATCTGCATGTGCTGAACGAATCGCCTTTATCAAATCAATCGCTTTTTCGGTGAAATGTTCGCCCTGGAAACCAATTTTTTCTATTCCCATTACCTGAACTGAATCAACTCGATCAATAAATTTTGAAACTGTTGAAACGGGAATATGTGGTAGAAAAGCGAGGCCGAGCTCAACATCAAGCAAACTCCCCCTCTCGGTTCCACCTTTGCCGTATTTACCGAGGAAAACATCAAGGGACGCTTCATCAGCAAAAGAACCATAATGAATGACCACACGTGAAGCCCCGAGACGAAGTGCGGTATCATACGCCTCCTGTGGCTTTATAGACATTAAATCAAATTCGAATTCAATTTCGTTCCAGAAAGGCATCCCCTCTGATTCATTCTCAATTGCCTCGGCATGTTCATCATGAGCAACACCAAATGGCCACGTCACTGATTGCACAAAACGTCCGTCACAGAGGTCTATTTGCACACACGAAACAATTCCCACTACCAAGGGTAGTTTTTCTTCGAGTTCTTTGAATGATTTCGGGAGGATAGCAGGGACAATTTCTCGCATCGGTATGTTGTTGAATTATAAATTATTTAATCGTATAGATTTTTTCAATACGGCGCTTGTGGCGTTCATCATTTGAAAATGCAGTATCAAGCCACAATTTAACCGCACGCTTTGCTTCCCCGGGGCTCAAAAATCGAGCGCCGAGCGATAAGATATTTGAATCATTGTGCTCACGAGAAAGTTTCACTATATCAAGATTCCCACCGTAGTAGACCGCAGCGCGAATGCCGTACACTTTGTTTGCAGCGATTGCTTCACCTTGTCCTGAACCACCAATCACAATGCCGCGGTTTTTTGAAGGGGCGTGTGATACTTCCTTTGCAACAGGAACAATAAAATCAGGATAGTCATCACCGTCTTTGTACTCCCTTGCTCCCATATCACGAACCTCATGACCAAGGTCATGAAGATACTCAACGAGCACTTTCTTTAAATGAAAACCTGCGTGATCTGATCCAATAAATAGTTTCATAGCGCTTAAATTAATTCCCCTCTATTTTACCACAGAGCACAGAGTCTGGCGCATCCAAACAATACACACTTCTTATCGGGATAACGTGAATATGCCTGAACCCAAAGAATCAATGTTCATCTCGGGCACCATAGAGATAGTTTTAAGCCTTTCAAGCAAGGGAATAGCCTTTTCACTCACCATTATGGAAGCCTGGCTTTTTTCTATACCAAGCGGATAGAGTCTGTATGCAACAGATGTTGAAGACACGGTCATTTTGACCGCCAAGCCTTCGCTCGTAGCCCTGCTCCACGACTGATCAAAGATAAAGTTGCCGAGCGAATAGAATATTACTTTGTTTTTATAGACCTCTATCGGCTCGATCACATGAGGGTGTGCTCCAAAAACGACATCGGCGCCGACATCAATAAACAGATACCCCATTTCCTCCTGATTTTCATTAAAGAGCGGTTCATATTCGGTTCCCCAATGAGGATACACAACGACAAAAGCACCAGCCTCCTTGTATTTCTTGATTACGTCGAGTGTTGCGCTGAAACCTTGTCCGGCAAATTCATGAAAACCAACGAAAGCAATTTTGATTCCGTTCGTGGTAGTTGAATATGAACTGTCACCAATGTTCGATGGGTCGCCAAACCAATTCATTCCCGATTCATCAATAGAGCGCTCTGATTCTTCCAAACCTTCACGTTCAAAATTGATACTATGATTATTTGCCTGACTCAGCAATGTAAACCCGGTTTCTTTGAGCACGGGCAAGGTATCAGTGGCGAAAGTAAATTCAAGGGGCCCGTTTTTTAAGATACCAACTGTCTTTGATTCAAAATGAGTGAATGGTCCTTCAGCATTGGCAACAACAATATCATTCCCCTCTTTCAAAAAATCTTTAATGAGTGCGAATGGGTATTCAAGCCCGCTTTCATTCATATGCCTACGCACCGCACGGTCGAGCATCATATCACCAAAAGCAAGCACTGCGACAGTGTTTTTTGCCTTATTCTCAGAAGGGATGGTTTGTTCTATTTGTTTTTCAAGATGAGCAACAACCGGCGCATACGCAAAATGCGTATAGGTCACAAACGTGATTCCCAGCAATAAGATCATACCCACAATGCTTCGACGACTCATATATCTACATCATAACAAAAACAGCGCAGATGTTCTCTGCGCTGTTTTTTGTATTAATCAATCATTATCCTACCGGTCATGAGCTGAATCTTCGTAAAGGTATTTACGTATGTGGTTCCCATTTTTACCTGCTTTGGCCACAATGGGATATAAGCCATGGTGACAAGGAACGCGATAACAACGAGAGTGATGATATATTTCATAATTAGAGTAATTTTCCAGCCATTGCTACATGCTCAATGAGAGCGTGAGTGTATCCCATTTCGTTGTCATACCAACCGAGAACTTTGACCAAGTTACCGTCAACAACACGGGTGAATTTCAAATCAGCGATTGAGGCATACTTGCTGCCGAGGATGTCTGATGAAACAAGCTCTTCTTCGGTAACCGAGAATGTCTTGCTCCAACGCTCGGTTGCTGCTGCTTTCTTCAGAATGTCATTCACCTCTTCCTTGCTCGTGTTTCGCTTTGCAATAAAAGTAATATCGACAATCGAACCAGCGACCACAGGAACACGCATTGAGACGCCGTCGAATTTACCCTTGAGCCCAGTGAGCACCTTTGTCACTGCAATTGCGGCACCAGTTGATGAAG
>Ga0302296_1002366_pt1 | contig 12734 bp, 10 predicted proteins | sample III_Fen_N3_1_FD_194546 | JGI IMG/M metagenome (GOLD analysis project Ga0302296, IMG submission 194546) | Peat permafrost microbial communities from Stordalen Mire near Abisko, Sweden - III_Fen_N3_1 | ecosystem: Environmental > Terrestrial > Soil > Wetlands > Permafrost | place: Sweden: Abisko... | reverse complement strand
GTCTGGTGGAATGCCGGACGCGTATTTTTGGTAAAATATTAGTTAAAAAATTTATTAAATGTAAGGTTACATGAAAGGAATGGCAAATGAATACTAGAGAAATCTTTAATAAAAAGCAGATTGCCTGGATTTACATTTTAGTTTTGGTTCCATTTATCTATTTCCTCTTTGTTATGATTATTCCACTTGGCACGTCAATTTTTTACAGTTTAACAAAGTGGAAGGGGATAGGGGATCCTGAATTTGTTGGAATTCAAAACTACATAACACTGATAAAAACTCCGGATTTCTGGTTGGTTACCGGCAACACACTATTTCTTTGTGTTGTCTGTACGTTAGGGCAGGTTGGAATTGCATTATTAGTTGCATTTCTTCTGACATTTAAGAAACTGAAGTTCAAAAAATTTCATCGGGCTGTGATTTTCTTCCCAGTGGTTATGGCAGCAATTGTTGTGGGTTATGTCTGGCGGTTTATCTATAGTTCGAATTATGGATTGCTCAATTCCTTTTTAACATCAATAGGGAAACCTGAATGGATCAGATTCTGGCTTGATGACCAGAATATTGTGCTTAGAAGCGTAGCAGTCCCGGTTATATGGCAGTATATTGGATTATATATGATCATTTTAATGAGTGCCATCTCAGCAATTCCGCAGGAAGTATTTGAATGTGCTGAAATAGACGGATGTACAGGCTGGAAAAAATCTATTTACATTACACTCCCCATGATCTGGGACACACTAAAAATATGTATTATTCTTTGTGCTTCAGGAACTATGAAAATCTATGAACACTTAGTGGCATTAACTAATGGCGGACCAGGCAGAGCAACAGAATCCCTGGCGATGTATTGTTATGAGTATACATTCAAATTTGGAAATTTTGGAATGGGTGCAGCAATAGCAGTTTCAATTTTGATTTTTGCACTTTTGATAGCAGGGGTAATCCAGCTACTTATGGGCGGGAAAATCAGAATTAGAAGGGGAGTGAAAAGAGCATGAATAAGCAAAAACCATTAACCAGCTTAAAGGGTTACATTTCCTCCTTTTTTATCAATATACCGATTACACTTTTATCTATTACCTGTATCTTTCCGGTTGTCTGGCTGATATATTCCTCCTTAAAGACAGATGCGGAATTTACACTAAACCCCGTTGCTTTACCTGTAAAGATTCATTTAGATAATTATATAGCTGCATTTAAGAAAGCTAATTTTGGAACATTTACATTTAACAGTTTTTTTAACAGTATTTTATCTTTGATTCTGGTATTGTTCATATCATTTACCCTTGGATATCTTCTTTCCAGATATCGATTTATAGGAAGAAATTTCATTTATGGCACTTTAATGGCAACTATGATGATTCCAATTTATGCGCTGATTGTACCTATTTTCATACAGGAAAAAAAGATTGGAATTTTAAATTCCATGTCCTCCCTGATCCCGGTGTATGTAGCAATGGAGTTACCAATGGCTGTATTTTTGATTGACAGTTATTTAAAGGGAATCTCAATTGATTTAGAAGATGCGGCAGCTATTGATGGAGCCAGCCTTCCCAGAACCATGTATACCATTATGATGCCAATATGTAAGCCGATTTTATCCACCATCGTGATTCTGACTTTTATGCATGTATGGAATGAATTTGCGTTTGCACAGGTGTTGGTGACGAAGGAAGAATTAAAAACAATTCCAATTGGATTAACTTATTTCACATCACAATATTCAACAAGTTATACATTACTGCTGGCCGCTTTGGCTATGGCAACAATACCGGTGCTTATTATTTATCTGTTTTTTTATAATAAGATTATGGAAGGTATGATGGCAGGTGCTATTAAAGGCTAATAATGAAAGGAAGTGGTGTTTTTATGCTTGAATGGAATAAGATTAACAATATGAATCCTTATGTGCGAATGATGAGACTAAAAAAAGCAGTGGATTTAACGGGAAAATGGCGTGACATAGATAATGTATACACCTATATTGCAGCAGGAAGTGCGGATTTTATTGTAGAAGGAATCCGTTACTCTCTTCATGCTGGTAATGCAATCATTATTCCTCCCTATATGACTCATTTGATTGTATCTAATGGAAATGAGCCGCTTGTCCAATATATTATGCATTTTGATTTTTTTGAAACTTCCGAAAGTGGAAAAATGATTCACAAGGATGTTCTGGAGGAAGTGGAAAGAAGAACCGAAATTCCGCAGCATGAACAAGTACTGGAAGAAAACGTTATGATAGCGGAAATCCCGGAATCAGAACGCAACAATCTGATGCGTAATTATCTTTATATGAACAGGGAATTTACAGAGCATAAAATGGGTAGAGATATTATGCTGAAGGCAGAATGTATTAATATTTTGATTTCTACTCTTAGATGTTGCAGTATTGCGGAAAATTGTCAGGTAAATCGGGATGCCAGAAAAACGAAATCCTGGGTACATATTGAAAATGCGATTGAATATATTACAAGTGGATCCGGAAATTTTGATAATGACAGTATTGCAGAACATATAGGAGTAACGCCAAATTATCTGACCAAAGTTTTCCAGGAATATGTTGGGATGCCACTTCATAAATACATTATCAATATTAAGCTGGAACGGTCTCAGCATTTATTGCTTAGTGGAAAAGTAAATATTACGGAAGCAGCAGAACGTTCAGGATTTTCAAGTGTTTATGTTTTCAGCAAAACTTTTCAAAACCGAATGGGAATTTCACCAAGTGAATTCATGAATCAAAATGTAAGCAGGGAACAGTTGGAAGTAAGTAAAAATGATTTTGAAAGTAAAATTGGCGAGTGAAAACAGACTGAAACCACAAAAAGTTCAGCTTGTATGAAAGTTTTGAAATAATTTTGAGAGGATACTGTAATAGAACAAGACAGTACGTTGGTGGAGAAAATGTGGATCGAAGGAAATTATAGACGTAACTTAATGGATATGCATATTGATGATTGGAATGAGGAGTTTTTAACAAAAATAAATGTAGATGAATATGTGGATGCTTTAAAAGATGCAGGAATCCAGGCGGCTATGGTAAAAGGAAAACCCCATACCGGTTTATGCTACTATCCAACGAAAATAGGAAGAATGCACAGAGGTCTGAAAGGCTTTGATTTTCTGGGAGCCATGATTAAAAAATGTCACGAAAACAATATTAGTGTGGTTGCTTATTTTACCCAGATCTTTGATAACTGGGCATATGAAGAACATCCAGAATGGAGATTAATTACTGCAGAAGGAAAAAATATGCGGGAGTATCGGGGGGAAGGCAACTTTAAAACAGGAAGATATGGTATTGTCTGCCCTAATAATCTGGAATATAGAGAGTATGTAAAAGCCTGTCTCACAGAAATGAATACCTTATATGATTTTGAAGGAATGTTTCTTGATATGACTTTCTGGCCTGAAGTTTGCTATTGCCCCAGCTGTCGGAAAAGATATAAAGATGAGACGGGGAAAGAGTTACCAAGAACAATTGACTGGCAGGATGAGAACTGGAAAGAATTTGTATTTAAACGTGATGAATGGATGGCTGATTATGCAAGATTTGCAACCAGCTGTGTAAAAGCGGTTAAACCAGATGTAACCGTAGAACATCAATTTTCCAGAATTACGGGCTCCTGGGTAGATGGCAGTACTGAAATGCTTACAGAGGCAGTAGATTACTCCGGCGGTGATTATTATGGAGGATTTTTACAACAGACGTTTATCAATAAATACTATAAGAACGTGTCACCGAATCTTCCTTTTGTTTATCATACTTCACGCTGCGATCCTGAATTGGTTTTCCATACAACAACCAAAACAGAAGAAGAAATGACACTTCATGTTATTACAGCACTTGTACATAACGGCGCTTTTCTCTTAGTAGATGCCATCAATCCGGATGGAAGTATCGTACCTGAAATCTATCATGGAATTATGAAGAAAATTTATGGAAACACAAGCCAGTTTGAAAAATATGTAAATGGTAATCTTTATCACGATGCCTCCATCTGGTTTGCTTCCCGTGCAAAATATGATTCAAATGAAACACAGATAGCGGTTATGGATAAGACTTTTAACCCCAAATATTATATGGACGCCCCTGTTGCAGCAGCTTCTGTCCTAAGAGAAAACAACATTCCATTTGAAGTGATTGGGACCCAAAATATTGAAAAGGATACATCAAAAGTAATGATTTTATCTCATGTGGAAAATATTCTTGACGAGGAGATGTATAAAATTGAATTATATCTGAAAAAAGGTGGAAATCTTTTAGTCAGCGGACCAATTGGAAGTGAAAGATTAGAAAAACTCATTGGAGTAAAGGTAACAGGAAGAACACCTCATGATTTTACATACATGAGTCCCACAGAAGCCGGGAAAAAATTGTTTGATGGATTTTCTGAAGCAACGCCTTTAACTGTAGCCATGCATCAGACAACAATTGATATTTTAGATAATAAAGATATGGAAATTCTGGCAACCAGAACACTACCTTACACCATGACCAATACTTATGAGTTTGCAGCGATTCATTCCAATCCACCAGGCATTTTCACCAAAGAACCTTGCGCTATTTTAAAAAAAGTGGGCGATAGTAAAATTCTCTGGACTGCCGCACCCATTGAGATGTCAAAGCCATATATGAGCAAACAGGTGTTTAAAAGAATTATTGAATTATTGGTTGGGGAGCCTGTTTTTATTTCTAACGCACCCAAATTTGTAGAAGTTCTATCCTGGGAAAAAGAAGGAATTGATTACTTTGCTGTTATCAATGAGCAGGAGGAATCTCCAATTGCTCCTATCTATGATATTACTATTGATGTAAATAAAACGGATAAGAAGGCTCTTTTATTACCAGAAGGAATAGAACTTAAAACAGAAATCGTAAATGGAAATACTCTTAGAATCAGCTTGCCAAAGCTTGAGGTATTTCAGATGATTGAACTAAAGTAGGAGGCACAACATGAAATATGGTATTTATTTTGCATATTGGGAGCAGGAATGGAATGTAAATCAAAGTAAATATATAGAAAAAGTAAAATCCTTAGGGTTTGATGTACTTGAGATTTCCGGTGCAATGTTAAAAAACAGTACAAAAGAGGAACTCCTGGAGTTGAAAAAAAGGGCAGAAAATGCAGGTGTGATTCTGACAGCTGGATATGGACCAAATGCCTCAGAAAATCTGGCATCATGTGAACCTGGAACTGTAAAAAATGCTATTAATTTTTATGCAGATATTCTTCAAAAGTTGGAAATTCTCAACATTCATACTATAGGTGGAGGAATTTATTCTTACTGGCCGGTGGACTATAGTAGGCCAATAGACAAAGCCGGAGACTGGGCAAGAAGCGTAAAAAACGTTAGAACGGTTGGAAAAATAGCACAGGAGTGTGGAGTTGAATACTGTCTTGAGGTATTAAACCGATTTGAAGGTTATTTGCTCAATACATGTGCAGAGTGTAAAGAATTTGTAAATGAAGTTCAGGTACCATCAGTTAAAATTATGTTAGATACTTTTCATATGAATATAGAAGAAGATAGTATGATTAGCGCTATTTTACTTGCGGGAGATCAGCTTGGTCACTTTCATGTAGGTGAAAACAACAGAAGGCTACCAGGAAAAGGGAATCTGCCATGGTATCAAATCGGAGCAGCGCTAAGGTCTATTGGATATGATAAAAACATAGTGATGGAACCTTTTGTAAAAAGCGGTGGAGGAGTGGGAAGTGATATTAAGATATGGCGAGATTTAAGTAAGGGAGCTTCTCAGGAACAGTTGGATGAAGATGCTAAAAATTCTGTAGAATATCTGAAATATGTTTTTAGCGGACCTAACTCGGATTATTGTATCGAAAAATAACGCGACAGAAAAAACAGGTACTGAATAGGATCAGATTAAAATAAATAAATACTACATGGAATCAGATAAAAATAGAATCAGACACGAGGGAATAGCATATGAAAAATTATCCTGTAATTGGAATCAGACCAATTGTTGATTCCAGAAGATTGGGTATTCGGGACTCACTTGAAAAAAAAGTGAGAGAAATGGCCGAAGCAGCAAAAAAATTAATGGAACAAAATGTTTTTTATGCAGATGGTACACCGGCGAAAGTTATAATTTTTTCAGGAAGTATTGCAGGCGGAGAAGAGGCTGCAAGATGTGAAGAAGAATTTATGAAACAAAATGTTGTTGCAACACTAAGTGTTACACCCAGTTGGTGTTATCCTCTTGAAACGATTGATATTAATCCACTTACCATTAAGGCAATATGGGGTTTCAATGGAACAGAAAGGCCAGGAGCAGTATACCTGGCAGCAGCTCTGGCGGCACATAATCAGATGAAACTTCCATGTTTTTCTATTTATGGCCAGGATGTGCAGGACATGGATGAGGAACTGATTCCCGGTGATGTTACAGAGAAAATTCTTCGTTTTGCAAAATGCGCTCTTACAGTGGGACAGATGAGAAACAAGTCTTATGTGGGATTCGGAGCAGTATCCATGGGTATCATGGGTTCGTATTTAGATCCATCCTTTTATATTCATTATCTGGGTATGCGTCCGGAATGGGTGGACATGACGGAAATCCTTCGCAGGATAGACTATAAAATCTATGATGAACCGGAATATCAAAAGGCATTAGCCTGGGTTTTAGAAAACTGTAAGGAAGGATATGACCCTAATCCTGCAGAACGTGCCCGCACCAGACAGGAAAAAGATCTAGAATGGGAATTTATTGTTAAGATGACTTTGATTATCCGGGATATTATGCTGGGAAATGAAAATCTAAAAAATATAGGCTATGAAGAGGAAGCCCTTGGAAGAAATGCAATATTTGGCGGTTTTCAGGGACAGAGAATGTGGACAGATTATAGACCAAATGCTGATTTTACAGAAGCAATATTAAATTCAACTTTTGATTGGAATGGAAAGCGGCAACCGGTAGTATTTGCTACAGAAAACGATAATTTAAATGGGCTTTCCATGTTGTTTGGAAATCTGTTAACCGGAAAAGCCAGTGGATTTTCCGACGTTAGATGCTATTGGAGTCCCAAGGCAGTGGAACGGGTAACAGGCTGGAAACCAGAGGGAATGGCATCGGACGGATTTATTCATTTGATTAATTCAGGGTCAACATGTCTGGATGCAACGGGTGTGGCAAAAGAAGCGGATGGAACAGCGGTCATGAAGCCCTGGTGGGAAATGAAAGAGTCGGATATAAAAGGGTGCCTGGAGGCAACAGACTGGTGTCCGGCAGAGCTTTGCCAATTCAGGGGAGGTGGTTATTCCTCTCATTTTAAAACAAATGCCCAGATGCCATTAACATTAGCACGGATTAATTTAGTAGAGGGAATAGGACCGGTGTTACAGATTGCAGAAGGCTATAGTATCATCCTTCCGGATGAAGTTCACCGGAAAATTGATGAACGTACAGACAGAACCTGGCCTACCACATGGTTTGTGCCTAATATTACAGGGAAAGATGCTTTCCGGGATGTATATACAGTAATGTCAAACTGGGGAGCAAATCACGGAGCATTTATTCATGGTCATGTAGGAGCTGACCTGATTACCCTAGCCTCCATGCTTAGAATCCCGGTGGTTATGCATAATGTTGAAGAGGACAGGATTTTCCGACCTCATGTATGGGGAGAATTTGGAACCAAAGATCTGGAAACCGCAGATATCAGCGCCTGCCAGAAATTTGGTCCGATTTATGGATAAAAAAGATAAGAAAAGATAAGAATATAAGATAGATATACCGGATAGATATACAGGATAGATATATCGGGTAGTATATGCTATAAATCCGCTATCTTAGGTGTGCTCTGGTGAATTACAAGCATTACAAAGCGTGCGACTGGCTGAGCAATAAAGGCTTCTACAAAAAATGAGATTGCAAAGTTTCTGGGCCATTTGTAAAAAAATGTTCTGATTGGGTCCATACTTATATGACGGGTACCAATCCATGTGCCGATAACAGTTAGAAATATTGACATAAGAAAGACTGTACACAGAATGTTAATGGTAATATGGGAATTAAAACTGTCATCTTTGTGGACGCGTTTTGAGGTAAGCCATTCGGCTGGTTTGTAGGTAATGAGTACAAGCACAAGCACTGTCAGCCAAATAAAGGGAATGACTTTAATGGTGTCTGCCCAGATATATATGTGAAAACCCATTTCAAAACAAGTAATAAGTGGTGCAATAATATTAACAGATATAACTGAAATAATGCCCATAAACAGAGCGAATTCCTTTTTGTTACGAGGTAGTTTCATAAAAAAATCCATTGGTGATAATCTCCTTTTTGTATTGAGGACGAAAAAAAACAGCACGAGACTATTTGAAGATAGTCTCGTGCTGATCAATTTTACGCACCTGTTATTTTGTTTCCGTTTCGGATTATATAATATTTAAAGACTGTAAGTCAAGAAAATTATATTTCTTTAAAGAGTTATTTTTTATATGTTCATAATATGGCTATTTGTAGGTAACGGTCATAAAAAATTATTTTTCCTCCTGCCGAAAGAGTTATTGCGTATTTTATCCTGACATCTTTCGTGCTATAATACAGATACAAAGATAAAAACACATCCCGGTAGGTAGTCCGGGAGCAGCATAAATATATGCTGTCAGTAACCTGCCTCCTTGGTTGTCCGTTCTTTGTTTATTAATTCTTTATAGGAGGGAATTTAATGAACAAGGAAGAAACAACGGCTATCACCGGAATACTGCAGATTTTTTTTGAGGAACCTTTCTGGGTGGGAGTATTTGAACGCACTGAAAATGGAAGATTATCTGTCTGTAAAGTGACATTTGGACCAGAGCCAAAAGATTATGAAGTTCAGAATTTTATTATGGAGCATTTTGACAAATTAAGATTCAGCCCATCGGTAGAAGTTGAAACCACTATCAAACTCTGCAAAAACCCAAAACGTTTACAACGAGAAGTTAAAAAACAGATTGTAAATGTTGGAATAGGAACTAAATCACAGCAGGCATTAAAACTTCAGCAGGAACAGGCGAAAAAGGACAGCAAGATCAGATCAAAGCTCAGACGGGAAGAGGAACAACTTTGGCTATTCCAATTAAAGCAGGAAAAAAAGAAGGAAAAGCATAAGGGAAGATAGCAGAAAGGATAGGCATGAGGAGTCATGGCTATCCTTTTCTCCATAAGGGAAATATATCAAAATTATTAATCAAATTTGGCATATATTCAATCCAAGACATGTTCAATCCAAGATATATTCAATCCAACATAGACCCAAATCCAAGATATATTCAATCTAACAACACAAATTTTAGGAGAAATCTTATGACAACAAGAGAAGAAGTAACATTATATTGCAAATCATTTCCAGACGTATATGAGGACTACCCATTTCACGATAATAACTGGGCTTTGATCAGATGCACAGCCAGTAAAAAAAGTTTTGCTTTTATTTATGAAAAAGACGGTCATATCTGGATGAACCTGAAATGTGATCCCCAATGGGTCCAATTTTGGAGAGATGCCTATCCATCTGTTATACCGGCATATCATATGAGTAAGAAGTCATGGAATTCTATTATATTAGATGGAACCATTCCAGAAGATGAGATTAAGCGTATGATAGCAGAAAGTTATGATCAGGTTAAAGGAAAGCCACGTTTTTCCATAGGCTTTGCAAAAATATCGGATGCTCCTGACGTTTTTGAAATTATGGAAGAAGTTCATAAAAATATGGAGCATCAGGAATTTTACGTAATTGAAGACTATAATTATGTGTCAAATCATATTAGTGAGAATGGGTTTACGGTTCTTTCTATACTGGATAAAATAAAAATTGCAGGTTTTTTAATTGTCCGGTTCCCAAAAGATGAAGAGTATAATCTAGGAACTTACATGGGTTTAAATGATGAAGAGTTAAAACAGGTTGCAATTATGGAATCTGCCGCAGTTCTACCGGCTTTTCGGGGATATAGTCTCCAGAAAAAAATGCTGAAGTTTGCGGAAGAACAGATAAAAAAATCAAATCAGTCAGATCAGTCAGCAGGCAGAAAATCCAAGCCCCGTAGATATCTGATGTCCACTGTGGCACCCGAAAATACTGCCAGTCTTAGCAGTCTGCAAAAGCTTGGATATAAAACTATCTGCCAGAAAACGATGTATGGTGGCTATGACAGATATGTTATGTGCAAAAAAATATAAAATTGCAGGAGGAGATAACAGATGAATTTTACGATTCGGTAGATTTATATGGAAATAGACAGACAACTTTCCTGTAAAGGTATCATTTATACTCCAATGGAACTTAAAATATAAATAAAATCTATAAAATTTCTATGAAATGCGGGAAATATTTTTAATTTAGTGCTACACTGACATTATTCCAAGAGAAATCTTTATTTTAGGTAATTTTGTTTTAGTGAGCGCGACACTTTTTTAAAAGATACTCTTGAAAATCAACTTGTACAAATAAATTTTTCAATATCACTTTAAGGAGGATATAGAATGAGTAAATTAAAAATCAGTCAGGTAATAGGTAGAGAAATTATTGATTCCAGAGGAAATCCAACAGTTGAAGCCCAGGTGGTTTTATCAGATGGAACCATCGGAATTGGATCGTCCCCAAGTGGTGCTTCCACAGGTATTTTTGAAGCACTGGAACTTCGTGACGGTGATAAGGCAAGATTTGGCGGTAAAGGAGTTTCAAAAGCCGTTAAAAATATTAATACAATCATCAATACTCAGATTACAGGTATGGACCCAGCGAATACTTATGAAGTTGATCAGGCAATGATTGCAGCAGACGGATCAAAAGATAAATCTAATCTGGGAGCAAATGCCATTCTGGCAGTATCCATAGCAGCAGCGAGAGCCGCTGCAATAGCCAGTGACACTCCACTTTATCGTTTTATTGGAGGAGTAAATGGCAATACACTCCCGGTACCAATGATGAATATTTTAAATGGTGGTGCTCATGCAGCCAACAATATAGATGTTCAGGAATTTATGGTAATGCCAGTAGGAGCAGCTTCCTTTAGTGAAGGTCTCAGATGGTGTACCGAAGTATTCCATACTCTCGCAGGAATTTTAAAATCCAAGGGACTTGCAACATCAGTAGGCGACGAAGGTGGATTTGCACCCAACCTCGCAAGCGATGAAGAAGCAATTGATCTGATTTTGGAAGCAATCAAAAAAGCAGGTTATGAAGCAGGTAAAGATTTTGCTATTGCAATGGATGCTGCATCCAGCGAATGGAAAGGCGACGGAGTTGGTAAGTATCATATGCCAAAGAGTGGAGAAGACTTTACTTCTGCCGAACTGATTGCCCATTGGAAGAGTTTGTGTGATAAATATCCTATCGTTTCTATTGAAGATGGTTTAGATGAAGAAGACTGGGAAGGCTGGCAGGCAATGACTCAGGAACTGGGCGATAGAATCCAGTTAGTTGGAGATGATTTATTTGTAACCAACACAGAAAGACTGAAAAAAGGAATTGAACTTGGTTGTGCAAATGCAATTTTAATAAAATTAAACCAGATTGGTTCTGTTTCTGAAACACTGGATGCAATAAAAATGGCTCATAATGCCGGGTATCGTGCAATTGTTTCACATCGTTCAGGAGAAACAGAAGATACTACCATCGCTGATTTATCAGTGGCTTTAAATGCCGGACAGATTAAGACTGGGGCGCCAAGCAGAAGCGAACGTGTTGCAAAATACAATCAGCTCCTAAGAATCGAAGAGCAGTTAGGCGCAGCAGCAGTATATCTGGGAATGGATACATTTTAAGATAATAAAAATGTAATTACATAAAAAATGCAATTACATTAAAAAACATATTGACATACAATACGACCAGTGATAAACTCAGTTAAATAATAAACCAATCATTCCTACAGAGATACTATGAAATGATTTTGGCTTAGGAAATATACTATTAGCTGATTAGAAAACTAAAGGCTGTACACTCTTATACAAATAGGAGTGTGCGGCTTTTTTTATGAGTTGTCTGCGAGTGCAGAACACCTCATTCGCATTTTTCCAGAAAGGAGACACCCATGACAGCAGATAACATCATCCGAAATACTTTTGAGAAAGCACCACATGTTACATCCGCAGCTGACCCTATACTCTCAGGAACTGCCTTTGCTTCTTACTATACCTCTTATGATGGTGAGAAGATATTTTATAAAGAATGGCAGGCAGAAAAAGAGAAAGCAGTGATTCAGATAGCTCATGGGCTTGGAGAAATGGCGGATTACTATGAGGAGTTTGCACGGATTGCAAACCGTAGTCATTTTACAGTTTATTTAAATGAAGCCAGAGGACATGGAAGAACCGGTCCGGTTTTCAATAGTGAAAATATTATGGATCAGTTTGAAAAAGATTTGTTGCATCTAAATAATATAATCAGAGAAAAACACATCAATAAACCCGTTTTTTTAGTTGGTCATAGCATGGGAACCGTGATTATACAGAGCATTCTGTCTGATAATAAAAGCCAGGATAATGACAAAAATCAGGATAATGATATTCAAAGAACCTGGGCGGGAGTGTTACTTTCTGGGATACCATATCAGGAAAATATGGAAGAGTTAATTAATGAAGTGTATATGGAAATTTCCCTATATGGTGAGGATGCTCCAAGTGTAACAACTTTTACAAAAATGTTTTCCAATGTAAATGATTCTTTCTCACAGGAAGAAGGAGCACTAGCCTGGCTCACCGGTGATGGTGA
>Ga0302296_1002364_pt1 | contig 12736 bp, 9 predicted proteins | sample III_Fen_N3_1_FD_194546 | JGI IMG/M metagenome (GOLD analysis project Ga0302296, IMG submission 194546) | Peat permafrost microbial communities from Stordalen Mire near Abisko, Sweden - III_Fen_N3_1 | ecosystem: Environmental > Terrestrial > Soil > Wetlands > Permafrost | place: Sweden: Abisko... | reverse complement strand
AGTAAAACTATCACCCGAATTATCTTTCTTGTCAATTAGCACAGGCTAGGACTGCATTTTCTTTCTCTAACTCAACCATTTGCAGAAAACTAAACCTACGGGTTCTACAATAGCCACTAACGGGTAGCTAGGGCGCGGGAAACCAATGTATTTCATTTGTTTACTGTGGCTTAGCTGGTGTTAGGCGGCGTGTTTTTTTTTAACTTCACTGTTTTATAATCAGAAATTTAATACTGAGCCCTCCGCATCGATAACACTATTTATTGATCTATGTGCCCAAAAAATTATCAATTTGTAGGTGAAACTAGTACTCCAATTTCCCCGGTCTTTGTAACCGTTTCTGCACAAATCTTGATAGATTTGCAGTTGCTGTTATTGTAAAAATGGACAGTGGCAGAGCCAGAGCTGTCAGTACATACATCCGGATTCCAATAAAGTGTGCGACGAAAATCTTTTGTATCTGGCAAAAGTTTATTCACATAACTTGGGCTATAAAAATCTTTCGAGAACGAGAAACCTTGCATAGTTGTAAAGCGCAAACCAGATTCATTGGCTTGACGACTGTACTCATTACCATATGTGTTAAATGAGACAAGTGATTCGGGAATATCACTTTCAAATTCTGTACTATACTTTCTTGATTCCTGGTCGACATAAATCAATATTGATTCAATTCTTTCTGGGGACAAAGAACCTGACTCTGAAAATGAACTTTTAAATAAATCGTAATTATTTAATCTTAGCGATATATCCCCCCCAATCAGTCCACGTCTAAGTAAATTAATTAAAATACTTGGTATATTTAATGTATTTAACATCATATAATACTCACCATTGTCAATTTGAAAATCAATTTGGTTCTGATAATTCAGGCACAAATTAGGTATGGAATAATTAAATCGATATCGGGTTTTCTTTCTGGCTTTGACTGTAACCTCACGTAATTGTCGTCCTTTTATTACGCCCATAGAGGTAATGGTATCAAAGTGTTTAGGCTGCAAGTCATCAGACAGTGCTGTTTCATAATATGAATATGCTCGTGATTTTGGCGGAAAAACTCGTTTTAATGGGATAAAAATGGTTTTCTTTCTCATGTCTTGTTTAACCTGAAGTTTTAAATCAACTTTCCCATGAAAATCATTCAATACAAATCGAAACCTACCATTTTCATCGGTCCTGCAGGAGTCATGAAAAGTTAGGCTGTCACACTTAATTTCTGCGAACACTTCCATGTTACGTTCTTTTTGATATGATGAGAAATCCCTTTCAATGCTAGTGACTACAAAGCCTTCGATCAAAAGCCCTTTTTCAACCGGTCGTTTCAACTCAAACAGAGATATGCCTGCTTCTTCTCTCCAGGAATACCGACGCCAACCCTGTATCATCATTAACAGATCAAGTTTTTGTATTCGTTGAGAATCGTCCTTATTGAAATATTTAGATGGTGTTTCGATGTACCCTTTTAAATCAGAAGATAACAGCAGATTTGACATGATGCTTCCAACATCACCGGTATTGTCTTCGGTATCCTCATCCCTGACAGCTAGGGAAAAATCTGTTTCTACCGGCAAACCTTTAGGGTCACGAATCTGAAATTTTAAGTCGATCGGTTGATATGGTTGATATGATTGACTGCTTGGGGTTACTTGAAACGATAGTTGTTTTTCATCCGGATGATTCACAAAAAACAATCGCTCAGATAGAACCTCCCCATTAGTATTGAAAAGCGTTATTTGATTGACACCCGAAGGCAGTTCTTTTTTGGGGATGTTCAACTCAAAACAATTCGTAGTATCCACTTGAATCGGTTGGAACAGGTAGGCTTTTCCGCGACAGGACACTGATAATCCAATTGGTAGTGCAGCAAGATATTGTGACTTTTCGATCTTCACATCAGTGAATTCATTTCGAAGGTTGCCAATGTTCATAACATAACCTTCACGAAGCTCATCGGGCAAAGCAAACTTGAAATTTTGATTCTTGTATCGTACAATGGCTGTATATTTTTTTCCGTCTGGAGTGAACAAAAAATAGCCTGTACCCTTATAAAAGGTGTTAAATGTTGTAACCTCGTTGCCCATTTCATCCATAATGGATCCACTGATTTCCACATTCTCTCCCCGTTCATTGACTATCTTGAAAGCCACTTTAGACTGTAGTCCGTGAATCAAGTTGCCGCCCTCCGGAAAAAAAGTCATCTCGACTTTTTCCTTTATTTTTCTATCGGCATTCGATGGGCCTAAAATTCGGGGACGATCGCGCATTGTTTTTGTGTTGAAATTCCCAGCTTGTAGCGGTTTGTCGTACACAGGTAACACTCGTGAGAAAATACAGTCATTTCCAAAATTGAGCATGTTTGCCGTATATGCCCTGATTTCATAAAATCCGGCAAACAGGCTGTCTTTCAATAAAAACTCCCCATGGCACTGACCATTTTCGATCTTCAATTTTCGAGATTCCACCACAAAACCTTCGGGAGAGACCAACTCCACATACAGAATTTTGCTAATTTCGGTTAAATGGTGATTGTCTGCCTGAACGACATAGGCTTTGAACCAGATAAATTCACCTACAAAATAGCCTGTATTGTCGAAATGCAAATATGTTTTTTCCTGTGGAAATTGACGATTGAATGTGTTGATGTTTTTTGCGAAGGAATATAGACTTTGGGGAAATGAGAGTTCTCCGGCCGAAGCCAGTATTAAGTTAAATACGCATATAATAAAAAATAAGCACTTTTTATTATAATTACAATTACAAAAGAGATAAATTATTTTTGACATTTGAGCACTATATTGATTTTACTTGAATACCAAGTTGTATCAATTAAACTATTTGGATATTTCCATTTTTAAATGGAACTATCCAAATAGTAATACTTTATCATTTTTTTACTATTACTTTAGCAACTAGATAAACGAATTAAAAATTTAACACTCCATGTATTGGGATATCATCTGCCCATAACGATCCAGAAAATTCAATATTTGCGCTTCCAGTGGATTCTAAATAATATTTTCCTTTTCCACTAAAAGTTATTAGATCGCTATTTGGAGTTAATGTTGCTGTACTTTCAGTTTGCTCATAATATGTATATGGATTGGGACTATTTATGAAAATACATTCGGATTTAACAGTAGTATTTGCTATTGATGATGTAATAATGTCCCATGACACTGTAACACTAAGTTTAAATCCAGTAGCAAAATTATATTTATCTTGTGCAAATGATCCACTTTCACTCGGATTTTTTAGTCTTTTTAGAGATTTCGGGATTGAACTCACAGCAACACCCTCATTTGTTCCCACCATTGCATATGATTGTGATAAAGCATTAGAAATTTGCTTGAATTCATTTTCAATCTCCTCTATTGTAAATATTTTACCAATTTTACCATCCCTCTCATTAACATCAGTAAAGGTAAAGTTCAAACCATACTTTTCAGCTAATTTAAGAATCTCAGCTTTTTGCTCTAACGAATATGCACTTGTTGGTGATGCAGAATTGTCACTATCCTGAGTACACCCCTGAAGAATAGTGACACTTAAACTCAAAAACAAAAAGTAAATTGACATTTTAAACGCTCGATACATGGACTTTTTCATGATACACTTTTTTTTAAGTTAATAATTATTTAGGAAGAAAAGTTTCTAGATAAAGAACTTTGATAAATTTGACGTCTGTTCAAAAAAGGACTTTAAATCAGAGTTTAATTATTGGATTTGTTTATTAATTTTCATTTACATGTTCTTCTAATTATTCATTTATTTGATAATATATTTTCAACGGACTTATTCTTCTTTTTAATAATACAACTCATCTCATATTTGATTATATCTATTTCTGATGATTCTATTTTGACTGGCTTTTCAACAATCTTTTGAGCTGTAAATAATACCATAGTACTATCTTCAACAGCTTCGTACAATTTTACTAAGTGGAAAATTGGCAAAAATCGTGACGGACACATTTGTGAAGCAAGAGTGTAATGTTTTTCAGCTTGATAATAGTTTTTCGTTTTTAGATAATCGTCTGCAAGTAATAGTTGCAAATCGTAATCAGCGAAAACCTTTTCGCATTCAAGTGCAACATTAAGGCTTTCATCATAATGCCCAACTTCGTGCAATTCTGCTGCAAAATTGTATAGAAAAAGGCGATTATGACCTAAATAATTTCTTAAGTTAGCATACTCCAAAAGCATATCTGTAGATTTTCCCATTAATGATTTATTTGCGATATCACACCACTTCATTTCTACAATCATTTTCCGTGCGTAAATGTAACATAATAATGTAATAATACAAATACATGATACAATTATTAATCTAACAATGAAATGTTCCATAATAATAATAATAGATTTACTATTATAGAAAATAAAAAATATGCAAAGCAAACAAACAATCCAGACAAATGGATATGTGAAAGGATATGAAAACAATGAGAATAGGCCAATAATCAATAGACTTAATCCAGCAAAATTTGATTCTTTATCGGAACATTTGCGGTAATGTTTTAAAAGACATAAAATCAAAATTAAAAAAATAGAAAATCCTACAAACCCATAGTTAATCAATATCGATAAGTATTCGTTAAAAGGACGGTTAATGTTATCCGCAAGTAATGCAAACTTACTGTTTGGATTACTTGCAAAATAATTTGCTTGAAAAAGCATGTATTTTGCATCAAAACCACCTGAGCCATATCCAAGTATTGGTCTTTCCATTATCATGTTCATTGAACACTTCCAAACTAATAGGCGCCCATCTGCAGATTCTTTTTTTAGGAAATAAAGAACGCCAATCAGCATTATGAAAACAATTAAAAAAAGAACTCTCGTTTTTTTAAATTGAATTGATGATTGTCTGAATAAGAAAATTCCGCTAACAACGACTATGCACAATATTCCGGTTCTAGATTCAGATAGAATGATAGCCAAAATTATTGTGAGGGTTGAAACTAATGCTGAGTATTTTAGTTTTTGATTTTTATCCAGTAAGAAATATAAACAAATTGGATAGCTGGCACATAAGCAGGCAGCAAACCCAGCTGGATTATCGAAACTCCCTGTCTCTTTGTAGATATAATAAGCTTTAAACAAGCCGACATACTGTAGTAATCCAAATAATGCTTGACATACACTTGTGTACATTATAACCGCAAAGGCAATTCGAATATCTACAACACTGTTTTTGAGGTATATTTTACCTCTTTTAGCAATATATTCAACAATAAGGACAATAATCAAAGCCGAGCAACAGAATATCGAAAAATACCATTTGGGGCTGGTATATGAATCAACAAACTTAGATGAGGTAAGAAAAAGTGATCCAAAGCATAAGATTGTAAATAATGATACCTTTAATGCTTTGTCTAGATTTAACGCCATATTGTTGCTATCAGATTTACCACCAAACTTGTTGATCATTTTCATAAGTAAAAATTCTTTCCTCTATACCAGTGGTTTTATTATGCAACCAGAATAATGCATTTCTCGGGACTTTTTCAAAATCAAGAAAACCATACTTACCTCCAGTCTTAACTCCCAATGAAACCCAATGCCGATCCCAATAAAACAATTCATAAATCTGATTTTCACGTATAAAATTATCATCATTTCGTGGCAAGTATCGAAAAGATTTAATTGTAGTAGGCTTTCCAAGGTCAAGTCCTACCCAACCTTGTTTACGACCATAATATTCATAATAGCTTAAGACATCAGAGTCAAAAACATTTTCATTTCCATTTCTTTTTGGGAAGTAGTTACCAATAACTGTTCCATTTAATATGTTGAGCAGATCAGCACCAAACAATTCTATTTCAGCAATATTTGAACCTTTGGGGCTTGATACGTAAAAACGGAAATAGCGATATGGTTTATCCATGGATAATGGAATATCGTTATAACAAACATTTGGGATAGATTGAATAGTGTAAACTGTAATCGAATCTGAGAAATCCGCATTATTTGCAACTTGAAATTTACCGTTTATCATAGCTTCCGCAAAATTGCTAAATCTTATTGGCAGTGGACATTTTCGAGATAAATGTATCGTTTGCAAATTTGACAAATCGGGCTTGTATGAAATGATTGATCCAGAATCTGTTAACAAAAAAGGAGGAGAAACGCCAATCATCCTTTCGTTTCTATATATCATCGGAAGATAAACAGCCCCTCGACCCATCTTTGTGAATGACATTTTTGAAACTAATTGTTGCCTATCAATTTTTCCCCAATGAACGGGTTTCCATTCGCTATTATTGAAGCAACACAAATAAGCTAAATTTCTTCCTTTTGTTACTATTGTATCTTCTATAGAAAGAACCGGATCAGAGGTTTTAATATATGAATCAGTAACGTCTTTTATGCATGTGTAATCCAATTCACTTGGGACATCTTCACTACCTTTATTGTTGCCCAAAGCGGTTGGTTGTTTTGAGTACATCTCTCTATAAATTTTTGGAATAACATTTACCCAATCTGATATTCTTTTTTGTATATGCATACCCAGAGTATCACTCTTAGCACTAAAGGAATAGTCTAGAGCCTTTTCATTTTGGCAAAATAGTACATTCCATCCATGTCCCGAACGCCCATTTGCCCATTGAGGTGTATAATCTATTGTTGAGGCTATTCCTAATGAACGATAGAAATATGTCCCAAGAGTTGAATAATTGTAACATGATCCTAGTTTCATATTTAATAGCAATGGTGCGGGGAAACCTCCAAAATAAATCGGATCGTATGTAACTTTAATACTATATTGCTGACTGATAGTCGTTACCAAGTCCTGAAGTCTTGAATTTAAACCAATACCAACTATTGATTCAATTTCTGAAATATGAAGTGCTCGATTATAAACTCGAAAATCATCTATCATTCCTTTAAAAAGAGGTGAATTCGAGCTTAATGATTTGCCTATCAAACAACTATTATAATGTCCAGGGGTATATGAACCTTTTGGCAAAGTGCGCCGACTAACCTGTTTACCATTTAAATACAAAATAACAATCTCATCAGCTATTGAAATTGCCACATGGACCCACTTATTGGCAGGCAGTTTTATTGAGCTTAGAACTATTTCCTTTTCACCGTCATTTTTATAAACAAAACTACTTATACCTTTTGAAGAACATGGTGTGAAATACATATATGACAAAGTATCTTGCCCAAATTCAAAGAGTCTTGACGATTCTCTGGTTTCATCTTGGTTTAGCCATGCAGAAATAGACATTTCTCTTTTTTTAGAAATGTCATTTATTTTATAAGATATAAAGTTATCTATTCCATTGAATCGTATCGCGGTTCCATTTATGCCTTTATCAAAACACGATTTACCAGATAATGCAACATCTTGGCACATCTCGGAGGTTGATTTGATAGACTTATCAAAAGAAAAATGTACAGACATATCTCTATTGCAACTGTTAAAATCCATTATATCCACAATTAAGGGATTAATGTTGTCATAGAAAGCCTTTCTCCAAGAAACAGGTTTTTCATCTACTACCCTATATGGTAATAAAAATTCACAGAAATTTTCAAAACTTAGATTCCTGGCCCACGGACTTTTCCACACCTCAAATGATTTTTCAATATTCTCTATTAAAAAATTGGCTGATACATATTTTAAATCAGGCATCTCAATTTCATGAATGAAATCAAGTTCTGGCAAAGCTTTTAATAGAGAATCTTGTTGTTTATTAATTGGGTCTATAGAACGATTGAGTTTGAATATTGTATCTAATGCCGAAAAATATGAATCCAAACTTTTTGATTGAAAGAATGAATGTGCATCCATATTTTCAATTAAAAACATGGCAGCCCTCAATTTAAGTTTGTCTTCCGGCTTCTTTTGATAATAATTTAGAACCTTATCCAACTCTTTGCGATTTTTACCAGAATTAATTAGGTTATTATTAAAATCATTCGCAAATGTGAAATCGCAAATAAAAAGGAGAACAAAAAATGCTGCAAATATAAACTTCATGTTAATTATTATTATCAGGTTTAAATTCCATATGCATTGTTAAAACTTACTATACTTAAACACAACAATTCAGTTGACTGATCGTCCATATAATTATCCGCCGCAAAATCCAATGAATACTTTTTATCAATCGAAATGTCCAAATACTTTCATGAACATTGCACAACTTCTGAGGCAGTTTCTTTTCTTTGATTCACAATTGCAAAAGCCTAAACATGCGGGCTCTAACATGCCGCCTAACGGGTAGGTAGGGCGCGGCGGGCTCATTGCGAAGCTTGAGCCTGCTGTGGCTTACCTGGTGTTAGGGGCAGCTAATTTTTATCTATCAATCGTGGTATAATACTCATCATAAGAACCTTATCATCAACACTATCGTAGAAGTTTAACATCATAAAACGTCTTAAACGTGTAAATTACTATAAGTAATACTAGACAATCCAGCTATCAACTATCATAACCCCATAATATGCATTGGTTATCAGCGAAAAGGTGATAAGTGTTACTAATATTCATTTTTGAAAAGTTGTTGTATGAACAACTTCTGTATGTTTTGTATCGAGAGTAAAGAACCCAATAAATCCAAACAACGAAATGAATACTATTATTGAAGTCAAGATTCCAGCCATCCAGCGTCTCTTTGAAAATTGATAGATGATCGAAAATGTTAGCATCAAAAATCCTATCACAAAAATAAGGGAGCATATCAACATGATGATATTACTTTTAAAAACTAATCCAATAACAAAAATGCAAATTGATAAAATAAAGAAGAATATTGGCAATTTCCAATCATCAAAAAAATGCCAAATGCTCTTAACCGTTGGGTGATCATGACCAATCTCAATACTTTGCAATTCAACAATCTCTTCAGTAGAAACTTGAAGTGCTATTGCCAATCGAGAGAGAGTATTACCGCGTGGAATGTTATGCCCACTTTCAACACGCTGAACTGTTCTCAAACTCAATCCAGAGATGTCAGCAAGTTGATCTTGCGACATTCCTCTCTTCAATCTTAATTCTTTAATTCTCTTTGATAATTCGGTATTAGCCATTGTTGAAATTTATTATAATCCAAAACAAAAGTATGTTTTTAGATTCTATGAATTTACGACTTCAATACGTCAAATCCATGACAAACTTGAAATACGCAATATATTTGTTCCCTAAAGAGTAATCAAAACGCTTGCATTTCATTGCGAAGTAATCTTACCCCTTAATAATCGATCACTTGCTGAAGTCAAAAATACGTTCTATCCATCGTCCGGTAAAAAAAACCACGTTCTGTTCTTTCATGATTCATGATTGCAGATAACAAAATACGTGCGTTCTTTAGTTGCCCCTAACGGGTAGCCAGACCGCGGCGAACCCATTGCGAAGCATGGGTTTGCTGTGGTTTGGGTGGTGTTAGCTGCCGTGCTTTTTATTCTTGACTATCCTTCAAAGGTTCATTACCAACTTCTCTTCAACAGTTTACTACTGTTCGCTGTTTCTTTCTTTCTCAATCTGCCGAAACCGTAGTCAGCAGTCTTTCTTTAATGAACATTGCAACGTTTCCGAGGCTGTTCTTTCTCTTGGATGTTTGTTTTACAATTACAGCTGTCATATATAAGGCGTCTTTCCCTATCGGACGATACCTGAATCTGATTTCTTTCTCTCATAAACATTGCACCACTTCTGAGGCTATTTCTTTCTCTTGGATGTTTGTTCTACGATTGCAGCAGTCAAATATCAGGCGTCTTTCTCTATCGGAAGAAACCGCAATCTGATTTCTTTCTTTCATAAACATTACACCACTTCTGAGGCTGTTTCTTTCTCTTGGATGTTTGTTCTACGATTGCAGCAGTCAAATATCAGGCGTCTTTCTCTATCGGAAGAAACCGCAATCTGATTTCTTTCTTTCATAAACATTGCACCACTTCTGAGACTGTTTCTTTCTCTTGGATGTTTGTTCTACAATTGCAACAGTCAAATATCAGGCGTCTTTCTCTATCGGCAGAAACCGCAATCTGATTTCTTTCTTTCAAAAACATTGCACCACTTTTGAGGCTGTTTCTTTCTCTTGGATGTTTGATTCAAAATTGCAGGAACCTAAACTTATGCGTTCCAGCATGGCAGCTAACGGGTAGCTAGGGCGCGGGCGGAACGATGGCGTAATCGCCTGAGTGGCAGCCTGTGGCTTAGCTAGTGTTATACGGCGTGTTTATTATTCATGAATATCCTTCAAATGTCGATTACCAGAGGATTCTCAACAACACTACTATCGTTAGCTAATTTCTTATTTATCGTAATGATATCGGCAGCTGTAAATGATTATCTTATCATCTGTTACTTGATAAACCAATCGATGTTCTCTGTCAATCCTCCGAGACCAATATCCGGCCAAGTCATATTTTAAGGGCTCTGGTTTACCTTTTCCTTCAAACGGCGTTCGTTGAATTTCCTTGATCAATTCATTGATCTTCTTCAACATGTTCTTATCTTCCGTGAGCCATGATGTATAATCTTCCCACGAGTTTTTGGAGAAAATGATAATCATTTTACCTCGATTAAATCTTTGGTCATCCCGGTGCCGTCCTTGATCTGTTTGATCGAATCATACAATCTATCAGCATTTGCTTTTGAACTCAACAAATGAACTGTTTCCATTATGGAATTGTACTCATCCAACGATATTAGAACCGACCCATTCCCTGTTCCACGTTTAATAATCAGAGTTTCGTGGTTATCCTCAACATCATCTAGGAATCTTTTTAAACCTGTCCGGAATTCACTATAGTTTGCAGCAATCATATTGTACGCGTTTAAGTTATTAATCAAGTACAAATATACGTACTTTATAAATATCGCCAATAATTTTTCGAAAGTATTTTTATCCTAAATTTACCGTATGAAAATTCAATGAAGAAACCAATCAACAGATAACTGTATGAATCGGCAGAAACCGCAGTCTGAATTCTTTCATAAACATTGCACAACTTCTGAGGCTGTTTCTTTCTCTTGGATATTTGTTTCAAAATTGCAGAAACCAAAACCTACGGATTCTAACATGCCGTATAACGGGTAGCTAGGCGACGGGAAACCAATGTATTTCATTGGTTTACTGTAGCTTAGCTGGTGTTAGCTGCCGTGTTTTTTCATCATGAACATCCTTCGATTGTCGACTGCCAGATGTTTTCAGCATCTTGACTGTTCCTTGCTGTTTCTTTTCTTCTTCTTCATCCATCAGCAATCTCCATCGTAAAAATCGATCTTTGATTGCCAAAAATCTGTTGTCTGAAATCGAAGTTGTCATCGTCCTGCTTGCGAATTATTGGAGCTATTAATGTCTGCCAACACCATTTGCACTCAGCTTATTTGCCCACTTTCATGGCGAAGCCATTTCTTTTTCATCCAATCCGGAATCAGCAATGAACCGGTGAAGTTGAAATCTGTATGAAAATCCGATATCAGCAATTTGGGTCTTTCTTCATCCTGAAAATTAAATATAAAAAGTAAATTACATTGAATCCTACAGCCAAATAAATAATAAAATATTGTTCTTCTGATAAACAAGGAGGGCAATCATTCGATAAACATGGCTCACAGAAAGGTTGATAATATCTAAACAGTAAATATAAAAAAATATCTACCACAGCCCAAATGATTAATTTATTGATTGTGAAAGTCTTGGCTTTTTTCATGGATTAATTTCGTAGTAAAAAGTTTTACCTTTATTGTTTCCGTCTTTTGACCAAATATCATATGCATTAATTGTTCTTGGCCGAATCCTTCGATTTGATTATCTGCAATTCTGTTTATCCACCGCTAATCTCGATCAGTCTTTCTCATAATCAATTGCAGAAATCAAGTATCAGCTGTCTTTCTCTATCGGCCAAAACCGCAATCTGAATTCTTTCTTTCAAAAACTTTGCACAACTTCTGAGGCTGTTTCTTTCTCTTTGATGTAAAATTCAAAATCGCAAGGACCAAAACCTACGCGCTCCAACATGGCAGCTAACGGGTAGCTAGGGCGCGGGAAACCAATGTATTTCATTGGTTTACTGTGGCTTAGGTAGTGTTAGCTGCAGGCATTTTTTATCCATATGGCCATCAACAATTAGGCTCTACTGAATTCATTGGCACTGTTGTAATCGCCCGATGTTAAGTTCACCAACGTGAAGTGGAATTAGGGCTGAACTTCGATGCTGATGACATCCTGATGAAGACATTTCTCGATATGCCCAGATATCCTACGGCGTTAAGTCTTGGCCATCTTCAACTCACTGGCGCTCTAACGAATCCAGATGTTAAGTTCACCAACCGGAAATAGACATCAGCACTTTTGACAGCCAGATAAAGCTAGTTTTTAAAACAACAGGCTGCCCATCTAAAACTATGTCTTGGATCACTACAAATCACCCGGCGACCTTAAGTATCCAGATGATGGGTTCAACAACCGGATTTCGACTTAAGCTCTCTTGACAGCCAGTTGAAGATATTTCACAAGATGCCGCACAGACCAACCACAATCAGTCTTGATGAACAAGAAATCACTTGACGCTTCATGCATCTTGATGTTGGGATCCAGAATGGTATTTTGACTTTAGCCTGTCTTGACAGCGGGACAATGTTAGCCGCTGGGTTTCCCACTCTTAAACTTTTCACTCTCCAAGCAACTGACATTTATCCTGATGAACTGCTCGACACCTGAGGAACCATCGAATCAACGCCGACTTCCACATTTGACAACCTGATGAAGGTCGCT
>Ga0302296_1002360_pt1 | contig 12754 bp, 16 predicted proteins | sample III_Fen_N3_1_FD_194546 | JGI IMG/M metagenome (GOLD analysis project Ga0302296, IMG submission 194546) | Peat permafrost microbial communities from Stordalen Mire near Abisko, Sweden - III_Fen_N3_1 | ecosystem: Environmental > Terrestrial > Soil > Wetlands > Permafrost | place: Sweden: Abisko... | reverse complement strand
CAAGTGGCGAGGGGGCATTGAAAAAAAGTTTCGAACTTTTAAAGGCTAAACTTGACACCGAGGGTCTTTTTTTGCAGGACCGCAAGCGTAGCCTTCCGTCGCTACCAAGTCACATAGGTGTTATCAGCAGTACCCAGGCTGCCGGTTACGCGGATTTTATAAAGATAGTTAACGATAGGTTTGGTGGTCTGAGAATCGATGTTGCCCATGTGCAAGTCCAGGGTCAGGATGCGCCCGACCAGATAATTCGTGCAATAAATTATTTCAATGAACTCAATAATCTACCAGAGGTAATAATCATCATAAGAGGTGGTGGAAGTGCAGATGACCTATCAACATTTAACGATGAGAAATTAGTTAGAGCGGTGGCATCAAGTCGTGTGCCGACATTGGTTGGTATAGGTCACGAGATAGACGAAAGCTTAGTAGATTTAGCGGCTGACGTAAGCGCATCTACTCCAAGTAATGCGGCGCAGATTATCGTACCAGATAGAAATGAAACGATACGCGCAGTTAGATATCAGATTAAATCTTTGATTCCAAGAATGGAAAATAATATTGAGCGCCAGTCGACAGAAATAAGGTCGTATCTAATAGACATGCTAGACAAGACCGAAGTTTCTATGGATAGTTACGCTAGAGATCTTGGGCGAATAAAGGCGGTCCTAAATCAATTGAATCCGAAAACAGTACTGGAACGAGGCTATGCGATACTTCGTGGGGTATACAAGGTTGGAGAGAATATAAAAATTGAAACTAATAAAGTTATAATGGAGGCAGAGATAAAAGATGTCAAAAGAAAGTAAATCAATTAAAGAAAAAGTTACTGAATTATCTGGACTTGTTGAATGGTTTGATAGTGATAATTTCGAGTTAGAGCAGGCGATTGATAAGTTCAAGAACGCTGAGATATTGGCCGAAGAAATCGAGAACGATTTGAAGGCACTAAAGAATGATATCGAGATTGTAAAGAAAAAATTTGATAGCGAGTCTTAAGTGTTTTGGAATTGGTTAATTGGCATACTAGTAATAACTTTTGGATTCGTAGTTATTAGAGGTGCACCGTATGTTCCAAGTAGAACCAAGTATATTAACAGAGCATTCGATAAGCTGTATAAACTTGGGCGTAGCGACGTTCTTATAGATCTTGGGAGTGGTGATGGGATTGTTCTTAGACTTGCTTCAAAGCAAAAAGCAAAAGCGATTGGCTATGAAATGAATCCCATACTTGTGATAATATCTAGACTTTTGTCGATTCATGATCGGAACATTAAGATTAGAATGACTGATTTTTGGTTAACAAAATTTCCGGACGACACAACGATTGTCTATGTGTTCATTACGACAAATCATTTAAAAAAATTAGCAAAGAAAATGCAACAAGAATCAAATAGGTTGAAACGACCATTGAAATTGATGACGTATGGAGGTGTTTTTACCGACATAAAGCCAGACGATGAACTAGAGGCATATAGGCTTTACACGTTCTCTCCTTTACAGACCGATGAAGCATAAGTATAATTAACACATGAATAAGAAAAATCAGAGTGGCTTTGCTAATAATTTACTAATAGCAACAATCAGTCTTTCGGTGCTTAGTGCTCTTGCTATTGCGGCGGCCGTCTGGGGGATTATCAATTACAACGACCAAAAGACTAATGCCGATAGCAGAACTATTGAAGCTGTTGCTGTTGCAAAAAAAGAGCAGGCAGATAGTGATGAGGCAAAATTTAGCGCTCGTGAAAAAGACCCAAATCGTCAATTTGCGGGTCCAGATGATTATGGCTCGCTAAGCTTTGATTATCCAAAAACTTGGAGTGTTTATATTAATAAAGATACTTCCACTGGCGGTGGTTATGAGGCATATTTAAATCCTTTAACTGTTCCAACAGTTAGCGCGTCTCAGCAGTATGCTTTGCGAGTAACTATTCAAGATAAAGATTATGACCAAGTAATCGCAACATACGGACCTTTAGTAAAGAACGGCAGTTTGAATTCAAGTTCAGTTGCCGCTAATGGTGTAAACGGCACAAGATTTGATGGAGCTTTCTCGAAAGATATTAGAGGTTCTGCAGTGATATTTAAGATTCGCGATAAAACATTGACGCTTCGCACTGATGCTGAAACATTTAAAAATGACTTTAACACATTAATTCCGACAATTAAGTTCAATCAATAAATTAATCTGCGATTATTTTCTAACTCGTTGCGTGTTAGAATAGATTCAGTATGAGTCGTGAGAGAGGGATAAACGAGAAACTTCGTGGGGGAGTATTTCATGATGGTTTGCCATCGATTATCGCAGCTGCACATGAACTAAAATCTCCACTTGCGTTAGTTAGACAGCTTTCATTGATGCTAGAGTCTGGTGATATATCAGATTCTGAGGCAAAAAGAATGTTGCGACAGATAAGTCTTACTAGTGAAAAAGCTTTGCGTCTTACTAGTGACTTGACTCGCTCGGCAAGGCTTGAAGATGCAATGTTTAACGTCGAGCCAATTAACCCACAGCAATTATGTGAAGATATCGTTCATGAACTTTCGCCACTATTTAGAGCGCATGGAAGAAATGTTCAATTGACACAGCGTAAGCATCCTCTTTTATTAATAGCTAATCGGGATTTACTGCGAAGAATAATTATGAATTTTAGTGACAACGCATTGAATTATGCAGGTACGGACAGTACCGTTAGAATTCAGATAAATGCCATAAATTCAGGCAAGACGATAAGACTTGGCGTCAGAGACTATGGCCCAGCACTATCTAGCGACATGTGGAGGACGTTAAGGTCTAAATTAGCATCTTCGCCTCAGTCTGTTCACGCTAGGCCTCAGAGTAGCGGATTAGGCCTTTATATAGCAAGTCAATTTGCTGAGGCTATGAACGGTTCTATCGGTGCAATTAGGCACCATGACGGTGCGACATTTTACGTAGATTTACATGCGTCGAGTCAATTGAGCCTTCTATGAAAACAAAAGTTCTAGTTGTAGAGGATGATAAGTGGCTGGCCGAGCAACATGAAAGAGTTTTAAAGACAGACTACGAAGTTAAAGTATCATTCAGCGCAATATCGGCGATTGGTGATATTGACGATTTTCATCCTGACGTAATTATCTTGGACGTTTTACTTGCTGGAAATACCGCCTTTACGTTACTTAACGAGCTAAAATCGCATAGTGATATAGGTTCAATACCAATTATCTTGTGTACGAATTTGGCAAGTGATATTGAGATGAGTGACGTAAGTCACTACGGCGTGAAGAGGATTCTAGATAAATCCTTGATGGAGCCTGGGGACCTTGTGGGCGCGGTAAGGAGTGTAACCTAAATGCAGTCTTTGCGAACACGTGCAATCGTGCTTCGCCGAACTAATTACGGTGAGGCGGATAGGGTAGTTCAACTTTTAACACCCGAAGGAAAAAAGAGCGTTATAGCAAAAGGTGTGCGTCGTGAAAAATCACGGCTTGCCGGTGGTATCGAATTATTTGCTATTTGCGATGTAGTAATTGGCCAAGGAAAAAGTGAATTAGGTATTCTGACCTCCGCTAGACTAATAAAATTTTATAGCCATATTATGAAAGACTACGACAGAATGCAGTTTGCTTATGCGGCTATAAAACTTGTAACAAAATCAAGCGAGATGGTTGACGAACCTGAATGGTACGATATTTTATCAGAGGTATTCATGGGCCTCGACGTTGATTCAATAAAATTAGAACTAGTACAGACATGGTTTTATTTGCACTACTCGGCGCTTATGGGTCATGAACTTAGCCTTTGGCACGATACATCGGGCGAAAAACTCGTTATTGGTAAGAATTATCGATACGTAGAGTCGGATCAAGGCATGGAACAAATGGATAACGGCGAACTAACGACTGAACACGTTAAACTTTTAAGGCTTATATCGACTAGACCGCTTAAAACTCTGGCGCAAATTGGTGGCATCGATACAATTATTGCCGAGTGTTTATTGGTCGCTCGTCAGCACGTGGCGATTTAATTTCAAATTACTGGTATAATAAACCGTAATTATGGATGATAAAAACAACAAGAACGAGAAGATGGAAGCGATTGTTAGCCTAGCCAAAAGGCGCGGATTTATTTATCAAGGTAGCGATGTTTACGGTGGACTTAGCGGAACTTGGGACTACGGCCCACTCGGAGTTGCCTTAAAGCGCAATATTATGAATCTTTGGTGGAAGATGTTTGTCGAAGACCGTGACGACATGTACGGCGTTGACGCTGCGATTTTGATGAACCAACGCGTCTGGAAGGCTAGCGGACATGTTGATACATTTACCGACCCTCTTGTTGAATGTAGTAAGTGTAAGGGGCGTTTTCGTGCTGATAAATTAGACGACGCAAATAAGTGTCCAACTTGTGGCGAGGTGGGAAGTTTTAGCGAAGCACGTCCATTTAATATGATGTTCAAGACGAATGTTGGGCCTGTTGATGATGAGTCAAGTATTAGTTATCTTCGTCCAGAAACTGCACAAGGTATTTTTACTAATTATAAAAATATTTTAGATAGTTTTTACCCTGATTTACCGTTTGGTTTAGGTCAACAAGGTAAGGCATTTCGTAATGAAATTTCTCCACGTGACTTTATATTTCGCTCACGCGAATTTGAACAAATGGAAATTGAATATTTCGTTGATCCAGCCAAATGGGAAGAGTCATTTGAACATTGGCGTAGGCAAGTTTGGAAGTGGACTCAAGCGCTTGGCCTGCCAGACGAAAATGTCCACGAACTTGTAGTAGAAGGTGCTGACAGGGCGCATTACAGCGAGAAGACAATTGATTTTGAATTCGATTTTCCAATAGGTAGGGAAGAACTTTCGGGACTAGCATATCGAACTGATTTTGACCTGCAAAATATTGCGCGCGAAGCTGGTAAGAATATGGAATACACAGTAAAAGGAACGAATACAAAGTTTGTTCCGCATGTAATCGAGCCAAGTTTTGGTGTAGAACGTGCGATTATGGCGGTTCTTTCGACGGCGTATACAGTTGATGAAGTAAACGGTGAGCGACGTGAATATCTAAAGCTTCCAGCGCATTTGGCGCCTGTAAAATATGCCGTTTCTCCACTTCTAAAAAACAAGCCAGAACTTGTTGCAAAGGCTCGTGAAGTCTATGATATCTTGAAGCGAAAACACGGAACAGTTATGTGGGACGATAACGGAAATATCGGTAAGCGTTACAGGCGCCAAGATGAAATCGGTACGCCTTTCTGTGTCGTTGTTGACTTTACAACACTTGAAGATAATACAATTACTGTACGTGACAGAGATACAACTGAGCAAAAAAGAATCAATATCTCGGAGTTATAAATTAACAAGAGACGGAGAAGAAGATGATAGCAGTATGGAACGGACAAATTGTAGCAGAAGCAGATAAAGAAGATTTGATTAGAATTGAAGGAAATTGGTATTTCCCGCCAAAATCTGTGAATTGGGAATTTTTTAACGACAGCGACCATCATACAACTTGCCCCTGGAAGGGCGAGTGCAGTTACTACGATGTAGAAGTGGACGGTATGACTAGCGAATTCGGTGCTTGGTATTATCCTCATCCAAAGGATGGTTCGATTGAGCGAGTTAAGAAGGATTTTACAAATTACGTAGCATTTTGGATGGGAATAGAGGTTAGTGAATAGCTATTATGGATGACACAAGGACATTACCGAAGAACGCACACTTGATACCGAGTGATGCCAAACAAGTTTTTAAAGGTGAAATCTTTGAAGTCTATCAGTGGCAACAGGAACTTTACGATGGAACATTTGAGACTTTTGAGATGTTAAAAAGGCCCGATACTGTAACAGTAATAGCGTTAGATGGTGATGATGTTATTGTCCTGGACGAGGAACAGCCTAACGGAATAGTCAGAAGAGACAGTCTGCCGGGCGGTAGAGTCGACCCTGTCGAAACGCCAATTGAAGCAGTAAAACGTGAATTAGAAGAAGAAACAGGCTACCAATTCAACGATTGGATATTATTAAATGTTGTTCAGCCCGAGAAAAAACTTGAATGGTTTAGATATTTATATGTTGCGTATAACAAAACTAGTGAAGTAGAAACTCGACATGGTGCAGGCGAGAGGATAGAAGTGAAAAAAATTTCTTTTGTTGACTTCAAGAATAAATATAAGGATGATATCCATGAACTGCGAGGGATAGACACGGCCCAGCAACTGACTAAGGTGCTATCATATAAACATGACTGAATCATTACCAAAAGTGAAAGCAATTGTATTTGACTGTTTCGGCGTACTAGTAAGTGACAGTTGGCTACCTTTCCGAAAAAAACATTTTAGTGATGACATAGAGAAATTTACCAAGGCTACTTTTCTAAGGAAACAAGCTGATGGTAACAAGATTACCCGAGACGAATTTTATGAACAAGTCTCTAGTATGGCAGGGATGACTGCCGAGGAAATGAATAAAGAAATTGATTCTCGTTCTAATTTTGTTAATCAGGAAATGTTGGAGTATATTTCTGAGCTTAAAAAGGATTACAAGATTGGATTTTTGAGTAACGCTAGTCAAAATTGGCTTGGTAATTTCTTCACACCAGCTCAGGAGGCGCTTTTCGATAAGGTTTCAATATCTTGTGAGACTGGATATGTAAAACCAGATCCTATGGCGTATCAAAGCATTGCAGATATGCTAGATTTACCAATCAAGGAGTGTTTGCTAATTGATGATCAGCCTACATACTGCGAGGGAGCAAAGGAACTAGGTATGCAGGTTATTAATTACAAAGACTTGGATACCTTAAAAGACGAGTTAGCAAAAAGACTAAATTAGTTTTTAGTTTTTCTTTATCATTAATTCGAGATTTGAAATATACTGTGATGGATTAACGGTCTTGTGATTCCGAAGGTAGGCAAGATGTATCTCAACAAACGGAAGACGACTGCCGGGCCACTGGGCAGCTGTAGGGCTATACATACTCGTTGTATGCATTGCTGGGTCATCTTGAAGTGCTTGAAGTTTTTCTGTTATTTCTTCAACTGTCACGATACAGCCAACTTAGCTTTTTTTGGCTTTTTTACTTCTTTACGTTTATCTTGGCCTTTAGACATAATGCTCCTTTTTGTGTACCTATAGTATGCGCTTAATGGGGGTAAATAGCAAGTTTAGCTGACTTTCAAGATGATTTGCTGTTACAATAATTGTTAATGATTATTTACTATACCGACGGAAGTTGTAGCCCAAACCCTGGCCCTGGAGGCTATTCAGTTATTAAAGATATGAAACCAGCGTTATTTGGCCATGAATTAGACTCTACGAACATACGAATGGAAGGCAAAGCTCTAATTGCTGCGATGACAGATGCAGGTGGCAAAGAATGCCAGATATTTACCGACAGCGAATTTTGGATAAACGTTATAACTAAGTGGGCGCCAGGCTGGGAAGCTAAAGGCTGGAAGAAAAAAGGTGGCGAAATTAAGAATCTAGAGATTGTAAAAGATGCTTGTGAGTTATATAAAGACTCATCAGCAACTTTGATATGGGTACGTGGACACGAAGGCGACGAAGGAAATGAGCTTGCTGATACTTGGGCAAACAAGGCTCGTGAACAAAAACTATAGTTTGCATGGCATTTCTTTAAGTTAACAGTTCTATCGTCTATACTAAAATGATGAAACAAGAGATTGCACTGGAGGTGATGCTAACTGGCGAAAGCGTGCTTTTGACTGGTCCTGCTGGTGCAGGAAAAACATATGTCTTGAATCAGTTTATTAAAATCTCAAAAAGTAACGGCAAACATGTATCCGTTACCGCTACGACAGGTCTAGCGGCTACACATCTTGGTGGTACGACAATTCATAGTTGGAGTGGCATTGGTGTGAGTGACGAAATTCCACAAGGCTTCGCTGAGCATTTATCAAAAGGCCGCCGAGAGATTATTGAAAAAACAGATGTTCTTATTATCGACGAGATTAGCATGCTACATGATTTTAGGTTAGATATGGTTGACACAGTTTGTAGACTTGTTAGGTCTAAAGACGAACCGTTCGGTGGAATTCAGCTTATAATGAGTGGCGATTTTTTTCAATTACCTCCGATAAATAGGGGAGATTCACGTGCAGGTGGTTTTGTCGTTAATAGTAATGTCTGGCAAGAACTTGACCCAGCAATTTGTTATTTAGAAGACCAGTATCGACAGGACGATGAAGAATTACTAGATATTCTTAATTCAATTCGCTCGGGCACATTGCGTCGTCATCATGCAGAAAAACTGCTTGAAAGAGTAGATACACAGCCCAAGGATGATGAATTACTAACTGAACTTCATACGGTTAACGTCGACGTCGACAAAATAAATGATAAGAAATTAGATGAACTTGGTGGTGACGAAATATTTTATACACAGTCAACAACAGGATCGCAAAATTATATCGAAAATTTGCAAAGGTCTGTCTTGGCGCCCGCTACGCTGAGAATTAAAAAAGGCGCTCTCGTCATGGCTGTAAAAAATAGCATGGATAAAAAGTATGTTAATGGAAGTCTTGGAACAGTGATTGATTTCGAACAAGATACTGAATATCCAGTGGTGGAATTCAAAAACGGTAAAGTCGTAAACATGGTTCCAGAAACCTGGGAGCTAAGAGACGGAGATAAAAAACGAGCTAGCATTAGTCAGATACCACTTAGGTTAGCATGGGCTATAACGGTCCATAAATCTCAGGGAATGACACTCGATGCGGCGCGAATTGACTTACGGAAAGCGTTTGTTGAAGGCATGGGGTATGTTGCACTAAGCCGAGTAAAAAATTTGCGCAACTTGTTTTTGCTGGGAATAAATCAGATGGCACTTCGGGTAAGTGAAGATGCTCAAAATATAGATATATTACTTCGTGAACACGCCGCTAGAGACAATAAAAGGTATACCTATCTAGTAGAAAACGCTAAAAAAAGAGCAAAAAGCGCCCCTGTAAAAGTAAAAAATGAGTCAAGTGGATGGGCTGAAAAGATTGAAAAAATGCGCAAAGACCATCCGAACGCTTATAGGCCATGGGAGGCTTTGCAGGATGCCGAGTTAAAGGAGAAATTTCTTAATGGTGCAACCGTAAAAGAACTTTCTAAGATTTTAGGTAGGCACGAGGGATCAATTAGAAGCCGTCTTCAGAAGCATTTCGGTGAAGATATTATTCAGTAATACAGATACGGAAGCTATAATTTTAATCTTATGGAGAGTATAGTATAAATTTATGGACGAGCCATTTCGAAATAGTACTGCAAGTAAAGATGTAAAGATAACCGTCATCGGTGGCGGAACGGGTAGTTTTACGATGTTATCTGCCTTAAAAAAGCATACAAAACAAATTGCTGCTGTTGTTAATATGGCCGATGACGGAGGTAGTACGGGTGTTCTTCGTGATGAACTGGGTACTTTGCCTCCGGGTGACGTTAGACAATGTCTGGTAGCGCTAAGCGATTCTCCAAAGATTCGTGATTTATTTGACTATAGATTTGAAGAAGGTACCCTGCAGGGTCATTCGTTTGGAAACATACTTCTTACTGCACTCGAGAAGGTAACAGGGAGTTTTTCAGAGGCGGTTGCAACTGCATCAGATATTCTTCGCATTGATGGAACTGTTATTCCGGCAACTCTTGATGATGTGCGTTTGAAGATGGAGTGGGAAGAAACAAGCTTGATATTGCAAGGAGAAAGACTGATAGATGCTGACCACTTTAAATACGACCCACGAAAGGCAAAGCTCTCCCTTGTACCTGAACCAGATGCCAATCCAATGGCTATTGAAGCAATAATTAGGGCGGATATTATAGTAATTTCACCCGGTGATTTATACACTTCACTTGGACCACTCCTTGTTATTAACGGCATAGGCACGGCGCTTCAAAACAGCAAAGCATTAAAGATATATGTGTCTAATCTGGTAACAAAAGACGGACAAACAACAGGTTTTACAGTTAATGATCACGTTAAAGAGATAGAACGTTTTGCAGGAGTTGACTTTATCGACTGGGTATTATATAATAATGGCAAACCAACAGCCAAAATAGCTGAAAAATATGAGCAAGAAAAGGGATATATAACCGAAGTGGATAAAGATTTGCTAGATAAGGCACACTATAAATCATTAGGTGGTAATTTTCTTGGTGAAATGGCCCAGGAGAGTAGCGCTGATACGCTTCCTGTTACTCGTTCACTAATCAGGCATGATGCTAAAACGGTAGCTGAGTCGATTATGGAGATATATAAAAATGCCAGAAAGAGCTAGAGAGACAACTGCATTTTCGATGGATCTAGATAGGTTTGTCTTGAATACTGAACTAGGAACAGAAATTTATGTATCTGTAGTAAAAGATTTTGACTCGGTGATAGGTATGTTGACAGAGCAGAAGTACAAAGATTGCGTTGCGATAGGTGAATCATTTGATGCTCGTTCTTTTGTTGCTGGACTAGTTACACCAGAAAATTTGAAGAAGATTGACGATGCAAACTCTGATGCTATAAAGGGTGTTGACTTGTTAAACCCTGGTGCAAGGGAGCTTATTAAATATGCAGCAGATGGTTCAATGGGTTTTATCACAACATATGCCAAAAATCCTGAAACACAAGTGCGAAAAATGACCGACGCGGGTATCGTTGAGCATGTTCCGTACCTTGTTACAGAACATCTAGATAAAGGGAGCATATTTAATGCATGGAAGGATCCAAACGGCGGATTTAATATACCATTAAATGAAATTACATTTCCGGTGTCACAATACAGAGATATGGATGCAGCGATACATGTTGATAGGATTGCTCACGGTGACGACAAGGCAGGTTCTTTTGAGGGAGCCCCAAACGAAGATTTTACTGGATATTTGTATAGAAACCCTGACTACGAAGTTTTACCATCACAAAATGGTGAGGTTCCAGACAGTGTGATTGTCGTTGCTGGTATTCGTCAAATAATTGAGATAGAAAAAAATCGAAAATCTTTACAATAGAAGAATAATTATTTGCTAAAAATACCACAGATAAAAATTCTGCGGTATTTTTGATATCTACCTCTATAACCATAAGTACTTATCCACAGAACTGTGAATAACCATGATACAGGATGATAATTATGTCAAAAATAGGGGTTGTAGTGGGTAATTGTGGGTAGTATAGTTAAATCCAGTGGAAGCAGTGGCTAACACCACCAAAAAACAAAAACCACTAAATTAAAAATAACCTTAGCGGAGCCGAAGAGATAGAACAACATGGCAAGCGTAGATTATTTTCAGCGAAAGCTCGACGAAAAACGTCGGTTAACCATACCGGCCGAGCTTAGAACTGAATTTATGAGCGGGGTCGTGCTAACTCGGGGTTTCGGCCAGTATCTTCATCTTTATCCAAAGGTAACTTGGGATAGGGAAGTTGAAGCAGCACTTACAGGAAGCGGAAATATTCTCGATGAGAAGACGGCCGACCTGAATGTTCAGTTTCGACGAGGCAAGACTGAAGCAGAGCTTGACCAAAAACAAGGTCGAGTGACAATCGAGCAACACTTGCTTGATTTTGCAAAGATTGACTCTGAGATAGTGGCTGTTAGAGCAGGCGCCTATTGGCGACTGATGAAACCTGACACAGAGTAGGTTATTAACTAAGTACATTAACAAATCGGCGAAAAAGAAAACTCTCGAGATCAACTATCTGGTAGTAAGGCGTGGAATCGGAACCACATTAAAAAGTTCGCGCACCTTCCTCAAAACACACCTCCCAAAAAACTCCACCTCACACATAAGTCTCTCAACTGAAGAATTGACAGGATTATGAGTCACATCGTGACGCACTTGTCGCTAATTATTCAGCAACTTATAAAAAACAAAAACAAATAAAAACAAACAGCTTTACTATCAGTTAGGTGATCTCGAAATGCCAACCATGTTATATTGGTAGGCATATGAGTATTAAAGAACATCCACCACAATCAAGTGACCCGAAAGGTTCACATGCATTACATGTTCCGGTGCTTCTTGAATCATCTTTGCAATTGCTAGACCCAAAGAAGGGCGAGACTTATCTTGACCTGACTGCTGGATATGGCGGACATGCAAAAGCATTTCTAGAAGTTACCAAAAACTATGACGACGCAGTACTTGTTGACCGTGATGATTACGCAATTGAGCGTTTGAAGCCACTTTCAGATCAAGGTGCAGAGTTAATTCACTCGGATTTTGTAACTGCCGCAAAGCAACTACAGGAAAAGGGTCGAAAGTTTGACATCGTACTGGTAGATTTGGGGGTTTCATCACCACAGCTCGACCAGAGCGAACGAGGCTTTTCTTTTACAAATAGTGGACCACTCGATATGCGAATGGATCGTCGCCAGGAGATTAGTGCTAATACACTAGTTAACAGGGCATCAAAAGACGAACTAATCCGTATCATTACCAGTTATGGCGAAGAGCCAATCGGGTATGCAAGAACTATTACTCAGGCAATAGTTATGGCAAGGCCACTAAAAACAACAGAAGAACTCGCCGATTTGATCAAGCAAAATTATCGTGGTAAATGGAAGAAAACTCATCCAGCCACGCGTACCTTTCAAGCACTTAGGATTGCGGTTAACGACGAGCTTCGGCAAGTCGAAGAACTTCTACCAATTCTCCCAAGATTATTAAATCCTGGCGGTAGGGTAGGGGTGATAAGTTTCCATAGTCTTGAGGATCGAATAGTCAAACACTTCCTTAAAGAACAGTTTGAATTTGGTCTTGAAGCAGAATTAATGCCGATA
>Ga0302296_1002359_pt1 | contig 12757 bp, 10 predicted proteins | sample III_Fen_N3_1_FD_194546 | JGI IMG/M metagenome (GOLD analysis project Ga0302296, IMG submission 194546) | Peat permafrost microbial communities from Stordalen Mire near Abisko, Sweden - III_Fen_N3_1 | ecosystem: Environmental > Terrestrial > Soil > Wetlands > Permafrost | place: Sweden: Abisko... | reverse complement strand
CACGCTGAATCATGAAATAGACCGACTGAAAATACTTCATCAGAAAAACAAAAACATCAGACCGGAAGAAATTCAGATAGCACTTGATGAGCAGATAACTTTGACGACGCTCATTCAGAATGCGCAGATTAGAATGGATGCCATTCAACTTATTCTTTGTCAGTGAAGAGTCAGTTTCAAATGAATTTTTTGAACGCAAATTACACAAAATAGGAATTACACAACAATGCAAACAACAAAACTAAGTCTTGAAGATAAATTACCGCTCACTTGCTCACGAAGGGGAACTTGCTGTCATGGCAACCTTGTGATGCTTAATCCCTGGGAGTTGTTTTGCCTGGCCAGAGAGAAAAAAGTGAGTCCTCGTGAATTTCGTGATCTGTATTGCGACTCTGGAGGAATTCGGTTACGCTTTGATGGTAAACCCGGTTGGCGGGAGAAAAAAGCCTGTAGTCAGTATATAGATAATTTTGGTTGCAGTGTTCATGTAGGACGTCCACTCGCCTGTCGGTTGTTTCCACTTGGTCGCCAAATACAAAGTGAAGCATTTAGCTATATGCATCAGGGCGAAGTGTTCCCGTGTTTGGACGGGTGCCCCGAAGTTACCGGATTACCGCAGTTAACCGTAGGAGAATACCTGCAAGGGCAGCAGACCGAAGCATTCGAGAATGCTCAAAATGAATATTTGAAACTGATGCAAAGCTTAGCTGATATTGCCTTTGAGCTATTGCTTGATACCGGCTTAGCCGAATCGGGCGATACCGAAACATTGCCGCTGTGGCGAAAGATGGCTAACGAGAATCCCGAAGTATTAGCAAACATCATCGGACCGGAGTGGATGGATAGCCTGACGATCCCTGAAATTACAGATAATGCAGACGATCCAGTTTTATTTGCCCAAAAACATAATGATGTACTCTTATCAAAAGCACAGGAGCAATTTGGAGCCTTGCAAACCATGCAAGAAGTACATGAAGCATCTGTTTTAATAATGGGCGTAGCGTTACATCTTGCCCGTAGTTTAGGCGCCAACCCGGAGATACTTACTGAACATTGGATTGATACAGCAAAGAAGCATGGGGCGAAGGAATGAAAAAATGAACTTTGCAATAAACAGAATAAATTGAGTGGTTGGACAAATATAAAATTGCATTTTAATTTTTATTGAAAGTTGTATTCAGTTCAATTGCTGTCCATAAATGAGATGACGAGAGAGGAATATCTAATTTCAAATTAAACAATGTTTTATGTATAAAGAATTATTTTATTTGATTAGTTCATTTGTAAAGAGGTTTAAATCAGTCAGGGAACCTGAATTTAGTACATTTGTATTCATTTCTATCTTGATAACGTTCAATATAATGACAGTTTTTGTCTTTTTGGGGTATTTCATTGATGTAAATTTATATAGAGATTATAATTTTGATTATACTTATATATATGTACCTTTAGGTGTTTTTATTATGGTCGTAAATTATATTACGATATATTCAAAACGAGAAGAAATAATTAAAAAATACAACTCTCAAAATGGAATTAATAAATACAAAGGACTGTTATACAAGTTGTATATGGTAGCTTCTTTTGTTTTACTTTTCGTTTCATTGTCACTTAATCAAACTTTATTCGAGAAAGATCAAAACTTGAAAAATCAAGAGAAAATTGAAATAACAATTCCAAAACTGAATCCGAAAGGAGATCCGTCTAAGACTTACTAACACATTAAACAATACAAATATGAAAAAACAAACAATTCTAGCAGTACTTTTAGTACTATCGGTGGCCTCGTTTGCACAACAGGCCATTTGGGGTGGACAAAACACCAGCTCTCCGCAAATAAATGCAAACAACACGGTTACGTTTCGACTTGATGCTCCTAAAGCTTCCGCTGTGCAGGTTACAGGTGATTTTCTTCCCACACAGCAAGTAGACGGGCAGTTTGGGAAACATGATGTGCCCGGCACAGTCGACTTAGTAAAAGGCACTGATGGCATATGGGAATATACAACTCCCGAAGCATTGAAACCTGAGTTGTACAGCTATTCGTTTATCGTGGACGGATTCAAAACTACCGACCCGAGCAATGTATATCTAATCCGTGATGTGGCATCGTTGACCAATGTATTTCTGATGGGTGGTGGACGTGTCGATTTGTATAAAGTAAATAACGTAGCGCACGGAACGTTAGCCCGCAGATGGTATCAAAGTCAGACGCTGAACATGACGCGCCGCATTAGCATTTATACTCCTGCAGGTTACGAAACCGGCAAGAAACAATATCCTGTTTTGTATCTACTTCATGGAATGGGTGGCGATGAAGAAGCATGGATAGCATTAGGACGTACCGTTCAGATTCTCGATAACCTGATAGCACAAGGCAAAGCCAAACCAATGATAGTGGTAATGCCCAACGGAAATGCAGCTCAAGAAGCAGCTCCCGGCGAATCGGCATTGGGCCTGTACAAACCTACTTTTCAACTTCCCAAAACGATGGAAGGAACAATGGAAACAAGCTTTCCTGATGTCGTGAAATTTGTCGAAAGTAATTACCGCACCGTGAACGCGAAGTCCGGTCGTGCTATTGCCGGCTTATCGATGGGTGGTTTTCACTCGCTGCACATCTCCAAGCAATATCCTGATTTGTTCGACTATGTGGGTTTGTTCTCTGCAGCCATCAATCCCGATAAAGATGTAAAATCGCCTATCTATGACGATAGAGATGCCAAGCTAAAGACACAGTTTAGCAAAAATCCAAAGCTATATTGGATAGCAATAGGCAAAGCCGACTTTTTGTACAAAGAAAACGAAGCTTACCGCAAGCTCCTCGACAACGGTGGCTATAAATACACTTACTACGAAACAGAAGAAGGCCATATCTGGAAAAACTGGCGTATCTATCTGACGGAGTTTGTGCCTATGTTATTTAAATAGGTTCGCGTTTATATCAAAAAAAGTTATTATTGAAGAGGATGTCCAAAAAAAATGGGCATCCTCTTTTTATTGTATAGCTTCTTTTAAACTTAAATATTCGGCTATTGATTAAAAAACAAAAAAACATTGTTGTCATAATGACACTATCTGAAAATTATTTATATATTTGCACTGAATTTAATCACGGATGGCATCAATGCAATCAAAAAGGAAGCAAATAAAACGAATTATATAATAAAGCCTTTAATCAAAGTATTATGTTTAGAAACATCAAAGCAAGTGCCCTTCTGTTAGTAGGAATTTCACTCAGCCTCTTTGGTCAGACACCAAAAGCCGTTTATCTTGACGACACAAGACCGATGAATGAGCGCGTGGAAGATGCACTTTCGCGCATGACGGTTCAGGAAAAAGTAGCAGTATGTCATGCTCAGTCAAAATTCAGTTCGACAGGAGTACCACGTTTGGGCATTCCCGAACTTTGGACAATGGATGGGCCTCATGGCATTCGTCCGGAAGTATTGTGGGATGAATGGTCGCAAGCCGGCTGGACCAACGATTCGTGTATTGCCTTTCCGGCATTAACTTGTCTGGCGGCTAGTTGGGACAAAGATATGGCTTTGTTGTATGGTAAATCGATAGGTGAGGAAGCCCGCTACCGTAACAAAAATGTGCTATTGGGACCGGGAGTAAATATTTACCGTTCCCCACTGAACGGACGTAACTTCGAATATATGGGCGAAGATCCTTATCTGGCCTCCAAAATGGTAGTGCCTTATATCAAAGGCGTACAACAAAACGGAGTGGCTGCTTGTGTCAAACATTTTGCGTTGAACAATCAGGAAACGGATCGCTTTGGTGTAAATGTAACGGTTGATGACCGCGCACTTTACGAAATCTATTTACCCGCTTTTAAAGCTGCGGTTCAGGAGGGAGAAGTTTGGACGATTATGGGCTCATACAATTTATATAAAAATCAACATTGCTGTCATAACCAATATTTGTTGAACGATATTCTGCGTGGCGAATGGGGATTCAAAGGCACTGTGCTATCCGACTGGGGTGGTGTGAGCAATACGCATGAAGCGATTTTCAATGGTCTTGATATTGAATTTGGGACGTGGACAGATGGGTTAAAGAAAGGAACCAGCAATGCCTACGATAATTATTATCTGGCAAAACCTTATCTCCAGCTTATCCAAAAAGGAGAGGTAGGTACAAAAGAGTTGGATGAAAAAGTGCGTCGTATCCTTCGGTTGGCATTCCTGACAAGCATGGATAGAAACAAACCTTTCGGTTCGTTTGGTACCGAAGTGCATGCACTTGCCGGTCGCAAGATAGCCGAAGAAGGTATCGTGTTGCTGAAAAATAAAAACAATGTCTTGCCTATCGATTTGAGCAAGACAAAACGAATTGTTGTTATCGGAGAAAATGCCTTAAAAAAGATGACGGTTGGTGGAGGTAGTTCTTCGCTGAAAGTAAAATATGAATTGTCACCGCTGGATGGAATAAAAAAAAGAGCAGGTTCTCAGACGGAAATTGTATATGCACGTGGGTATGTGGGTGATGCTACCGGAAGCTACAATGGCGTTGTTACCGGACAAGATTTATCGGAGAAACGTTCGGCCGACGAATTATTGGCTGAAGCATGTACACTGGCTAAAACGGCAGATTATGTTATTTTTATCGGAGGCTTAAACAAGAGCGAGAACCAGGATAGCGAAGGAGCTGACCGCCTGAGTCTGAGCTTGCCTTACCATCAGGATAAGGTGATTGAAGAACTGGCGAAATTAAATAAAAACCTCGTAGTCGTAAATATATCAGGTAATGCGGTGGCTATGCCGTGGGTAAATAAGGTGCCGGCTATTGTCCAAGGTTGGTTCCTGGGTACTGAAGCAGGTAGTGCGTTGGCAGAAGTGTTGGTAGGCGATGTAAATCCTTCGGGTAAACTGCCTTTCTCTTTCCCTGTGAAACTGGAAGATAATGCAGCCCATGCCTTGGGAGAATTCCCGGGCAAGGATCATCAGGTGACATATAACGAAGGCATCTTCGTGGGCTACCGTTGGCACGATAAACAAAACATTAAACCTTTGTTTAGTTTTGGTCACGGATTGAGCTATACTACCTTTGAATATGGGAAAGTAAGTGCCGACAAAAAAGAAACCATAGCCGCTGATAAAATTACCTTTACTGTTGATGTAAAGAACACAGGTAAGCGCGAAGGATCGGAAGTTGTTCAGTTGTACATCAGCGATTTGAAATCGTCACTTCCACGTCCAATCAAAGAATTAAAAGGATTTGAAAAAGTGTCGTTGAAGGCAGGTGAAACAAAGACAGTTTCGTTTACCATAGATAGTTCAGCGCTTAGTTTCTTTGATGCCGACAAACATGCCTGGGTTGCCGAGCCCGGCGATTTTGAAGCGATTGTAGCTGCGTCGTCTACAGATATAAAGAGTAAGGTTGGATTCAAATTGAAGTGAAACGGGTGTGTTCAAAACCATTGAACGCAAATTACGCAAAACTAGTCCGTCCACTGACGGAGTTACACAAATAAGTTTCTGGAAATAATTGTTGTTTAATTGACAGAAAGTGAAGAAAAAGAACCTGTTTGCAGAAGTAAACAGGTTCTTTTTTTATGAAGTATGTATCTTTTTCAATTGTCGTCCCATTTATGGAACGGAATAAATAAATGGGATTCATCTGGCTTTAGCCAAACTTTAAATGTAATTTGGCTAAAGCCAATATCTATTTTACATATCTATCCGTCCCATAAATGGGACGGCAATTAATACAAGTCCTTATTAAATTGTTTTTAATTTGCGAAGATTTGCGTTCTGTTCTTAATCAAGAGTAGTTACTCTGCCGTAATTTCCAACACCACGCTGGTGCGCTGTAAACTCAGGTCGGGGTTATATCCGCTCTTTGTTAAAAAGTCACCGTTAAACACATTCGAAGCGTTCAGGGAAGAGCTTGTGCCGGGGTAGAGGTTTATTTCTTTGATACGGTAATTCTTCGTTGCGTCAAGTCCTATCAACCGAATGGGAGTAGGGGTGTAGGTAGCATCAAAGCGGTTGGTGACCACATAACTAAACAGCACAGCTTTTGTTTTGGCATCGTTTACAAACATCGACGAAGCGTAGGCATTTTCGTAAGGCGAAGCCAGGCGATACAAGTCGCCACGCCAAACCAGTTCTTTCAGTGAATCATACACTTTCAGCGCTTGCTGACTGAATTTCAAATCGTTTTCCGACAAATGACTTACCACAATATCATACCCCATCTTGCCCATCATGGCTACATCGGTGCGGTACTTTAGTCCCACTTTACTCCAATCGGTAATGTGGTTACACGACGCAATGACCGGATAGAAATAACTGTAGTTCCATTGAATATAAACACGTTCCAACGGGTCCGTATTGTCCGATGGCCAGTATTCGGTAAAGTACTTCAGGGCTTCGTAATCCACACGTCCACCACCACCCGAGCAGAGCATCATAGGCACGTTGGGGTACGCCGCCCGCACCCGATCGAGCACTTTATACAGTCCCCGCACATAGTCCACATACAGTTGCGATTGTCTCTGTTTTGTTTTCTGGAGATAAGCTGATTGTGCATTGTAGATCACTGAATTACAATCCCATTTGATAAACGACAATTCAGGATTTTTACCCAATAGCTTATCCATTACACCAAACACATAATCCTGCACTTGCGGGTTGGTGAGATCTAATACCAACTGGTTGCGGAAATAATGCTCCGGACGCTCGGTTTGACGAATCACCCAGTCGGGATGCTTTTCGTATAGCTCCGATTTGGGGTTGACCATTTCGGGCTCCACCCAAATGCCAAATTTTACGCCTGCTTTGCCCGCTTCTTTTACCAGATAGCTCACGCCGTCGGGCAATTTCTTGGTGTTTGGCTCCCAGTCACCCAGACCGGCTTTGTCATCGTTGCGCGGATATTTGTTGGCAAACCATCCATCGTCCAGCAAGAACAAGTCCACACCCAGTTTCTTGCCATCCGCAAAGAGTTTTACTATTTTTTCCTGATCGAAATTAAAATAAGTAGCTTCCCAGTTGTTGAGTAACGTCAGACGAGTGCCGTTGCCATCGCGCAAGCGGTAATCGCGTGCCCAACGGTGCAGTTGACGCGAAGCTTCGCCTGTTCCTTTGTCCGAAAAAGTATAGATAAACGAGGGTGTTTTGAACTCCTTGCCCGAAGCCAGTGGATACTCCGACTGAAAAGGGTTGATGCCCGGAATGACCCGCAACTGATGATAAGCATCCACTTCGAAATCCATTTTAAAATTACCCGACCAAGCCAACGTGCCCAGCATTACCTTGCCTTCGGTTTCGGTGGCAGGTTTATCGAATGCGAGTACAAAAACCGGATGCTCGTACAGGTTGGCACGTGTGCCCAGTTTGGAATCGATGGTTTTAATGCCGTGGGTCAACAGTGTTTGTTCGGGCTTCATTTCCTGCGCCCAGGCGCCGTGAAAATGCGTGAGGTAATAGTTTTTAGCCGTAAAGGTGAGATTGGCCGAAGCGTATTTTCCCATGGTCAGCGTTCCCTTTTCGTTGTTGCGAATCACGCTCCATTGTTCCACCACATCTTCTTTTGCGTAGATTTTAAAGTACAGCGTCACTTCGGTTTTATATACCGGATCGGCCAACAGAACCGAAACTGTTTTTACATTCTCGTCGGTGGCTTCGGTGGTATGCGAAACGTATCGCAACTCGGTGGACACGTTGCCGTCGGCATGCGTGATGCTGAGTGCCGGCTCCACCAGGTTCCATGTTCCGGCAGGTGTGTAGGCATGATTAAAGAAACCGGTATCCGAATCGTGATAGTTGGTCTGCGCACTCACCTGGCCGTAATCGGCCGAATGGTTTAGCTTCGTTCCGAAATAAGTCATCAGCAAGCGTCCATCTTTATCGGTTTGCAGCAAGAGCGCATTGTGTGCCGTTTCCACTGGGATAAATACCGGGGCGGCTGCCGAAAGGCTCAGCACGGCCAGTAACCATACCGACAAAGTGAGTAGCAGTCGGGAGTGTGAGTGAGATCTAAGGTTCATATTGTTCTGTTTATGAGATATAACATGTAATTCATTTAGGAGAAGTTATTTTGTTTTATCGGGGCTTCCGCCCCAAACCCTGACTTACTTTTTGTCTTGCCACAAAAAGTAAGCAAAAAAGTCAAGACTGCGCCCGCTTCACTCGAAAAACTTACGCTCAGTTGGCTGAAACCGTCCAAACTCGCTCCTTTGTCGCTCAAACAGGACAGTTTCAAACGCCAACTTCACTTGTTTTTCGGTTCACCGGACGAGGTCACTCGTTGGCAAACTGTGTGCAATTGAATATCTTTTATTTTTTCTTGAAAATATTCTTTAAATACACTACGAGTACAAATAATTTTGAGTTACAAAGATAGGTAAACGATCATCATTATTCAGATACTTTTTTAGCACTTTTTGGTCATGGAGGAGTATGTTTTGAACCTTGAGGCGCTTGTATTGAACATCGGGGCGTTAATAATGAACATCGGGGCGTTAAAAATATAAATCGGGGAGCTCATAACGTTAATCGGGGAGCAAATATCAAACATCGGGGAGGCTAAAATATAAATCGGGGTCGATGTTGCAAATTTAGGGGGGCGCTTCCGCAAAGTGGAGTTCAGAAAGTAGAGTTCAGAATAGTAATAACAGAAGTTAGGAAAATGAAAACGTAAATTGGAATTGAAAAATTTTGTTGGCAGTATGCCGTTTCAAAATGTAAGACCGCGAAAAGAAATTCGTGGCTCAAAAGACTGGAGTTAGTATTGTAATTAGCAGCTTATTCCGCCGCTCGTAGCAATAAACAACTATTTTAAAAATTAATTAAAAGATACGTTGTTAATGCGATAAATTGTTTCTACCTTTGGGGCTGAATTTTAATTAAAATAGCATCAATACCCCCATATTAACAGGTTGGATATACCTAGTAGTCTGAAATTACTCTGTTGTATTATATATCTATATTTCAGTAGTATAAATAAATATTCGAGTATATATAAATGCGATATATGTCCAGTTAACTGGGTATATCCAATTTTCAACTGAGTATATACTAGTGTTAGGGACAGCCATAGAAAAAAAAGAAAGATGAGAAATTCGATTATACTAACTTGTTTGACTTTGTTACTAAGTTTCACCGCATTCGGACAGAATGAGAAATATAAGACAACTTCAGACTCTGAACTTGAATTATTCAAAGACCTAATTTTATCACTTCAGGACAATTCATTTGTAATTTCACCTTTGATTGAAGAGAAAGTAGATGCTTCTATGCTTAATTTTTCACGACTGACAAGTAAATATGGATTTACTCGAAATCAACTTAGAAATATGACAAAAGACACATTGCGAATTAAGAAGAACAAGTACTTTGAAGTTGCAAATCCCGACTCAATTATTAAGTTTAGAAATTTGGGGAGATTTTTTAAGACTAGTGATTCGACTTATATTTCTGCACCATATTATTACTTTATAGAGAAAACATATCACAAGAAATGTATTTGTGAATTTAGTAAGACTATATTCTCGAAAGACAGAAATTACGCAATTACAAAATATATGATACTCTGTGGAATGGATGACGGACGTGGAGAAACTGTTTTAATGAAGAGAACAAAAAACAAATGGGTTGTGATTGACAATCTAGCATATCATGTAAGTTAAAACGACAGTTGAAAATACTGTTTAGCATTCTGACTAACAAAACAAAAAATGGTATGCCCCTAACACACGCCTATGGGTCATTGGCTGGCTGACGTGCAATTCGCGGTCTTTGCTCCCGCATTCTCTTTGTCCGTCAACCGACGGACAGCGAATGCTCCCTCCGTCAGCTGACGGACAAATGCCCATAGACTCGGTCGTTAGCGGTAAGTTTAAAAAGAATAACAAGACATCAAAGAACTTTAAAAAATTGAGGAATGGTTCAACTGAAAAAGAAAAGAGAAGAAATTTATTCTTATGTATTATTAGGACTGTTTTTCTTTAGCATAATAAATTTTTTGTTTTTACAACCGACAATAATTGGGTGCAATAGATATTTTAACATATTTGCAGTAATGATACCAATAATTATTGGTATCATTATTTTAATAATTCTGTTTAAAGATTTTTTGATTTCCTTCTTTTCGTCCGATGAATTTATAATCCCAAAAATATTTAAAACTTTTAACCTCTTGTTTTTAGCAGTAGTAATTTCCTACATAACAATAGGACAATTCGCGAATATAACATGGAATGTTTTAAGTAGACTGAGAGCGAATAATAAACCAAAGAAAGTATTTATTTGTCAAGTAAAAGAATTAAATAAAGACATTGGAATACGTGTTCATATGGATGAGGTTGTCTTTTTATTTCAAGGTAGATGTGAGAATATTGAAACTTCACTTGGGACATTAAATAAATATGATTCAAGTAATCCTGAAAAATATAATATCGAGGTAGTGTGTCAAAAAGGCATTAACTGTTTAATTGTTAGAAACTGGAAAATAGTAGAGAAAAATCAAGAAAACCAAAGTAGTAACTGAAAAATAAAATGACATCCTTAATTATATTTTAGTCTACTGAAAATTTAAACAAAAACCTAACCGCTAACACACGCTCGTACGTTCATTCGCTGGCAGACGTTCATTCCGGCAGTCTTTGCTCCCGCAAACCGTAGGTGCGCATAGGGTCGGTCGTTATGGGCAAACAAAGAAAACAAAAAAAATATATGGATAAAATTAATTTGACAACAAAACTAAGTATTGACGATTACAACAAAGTTAACTATCACTTGTTTTACAGGAAGTTATCTAATAAACTAATGACTGGTATTGGACTCTTTATGTTACTTATGATTGCCATTTCATTCAAAACTTTCGTTGAATTCCCTTGGTTTTTATTAATCTTTGGACTTTTTTTAATTCTTGGACTACCAGTCCAGATTTACTTTACTGCAAAAAAAAATTATAAATCAAACGGACGAATCAGCGAAACAATAAATTATGAGTTTGATAAAGAAAATATTCAGCTGATTGGTGAATCTTTCAACTCAACATCGACTTGGGAAAAAATTCATAGTGTGACAGAGAATAAAGACTGGATATTAATCTGGCAAAGCCGACAAGTTGCAAATATTATTCCAAAAAGGGACTTCAGAAATGGAGACTTTCAGACATTTAAAAATATTGTGAATTCACACAGTGGACTGAAAAATAAACTGAGAAAGTAATGCAAAAATAGGGTTTTGGAGTTAATACGTGCCTATGTCCATTGGCTGGTTGACCCCGATAAGTCGGGACAAGATGTGCATGCAGCAAGTTTTGCTCCCGCATTCCCTACCTCCTTTAGCTGACGACCAAATGCTCATAGCCTCGGTTGTTAGTGGCAACTTTAGAAAAAAACAGACAACATGAATACAGACAACTTGATAAAAATAAAGGGTGGTTCATACGACGACATAAAAAAAGCGTTGCAACAGTGGATTATGCTATATTCAAGGGATTTGGAGAGTAACATAAAATTTGAACTCTACAAAATCGGACAGGAAAACTATTTAATTGCTGCTGACAAAAGACTAAATAATGAGAAATTCAATTTTCTAATTAATTACTTGCGTTATCCGGAAGGGATTAAATATAACATTAGTATTGAGGGCTATTCAACAGTACGAGACGAAAAATTATATCCTAAAAACCTATTGAATAAAAAAATAATTGTTTACGTGCCTGACAATGATAAAGAATACGACAATGTGTTTGTGACAACAGAAGATAACGAAACGTTTAAAATCGACTTTGGTGGTAAAGTTATGCGACAAAATGAATCAAAGACATTTTTTATTCAAGACATTGACACAACTTTGCTTCAGCGACCGGAAAAAATTGTTTTAAATAAACAGGAACTTGCCGAAATAGAAAAAGAGAGATCAGAGAAAAACCTTAAGAAAAGGTTCAGAATCGTTCTTGCACTTATAATTATTGTCGCAGCAATCAATAGTTTATCTCTATTTGTAATACCACATAGTGAGATTGCAACAATCTCGACATTTATACTCGTTTTTTTTGTAGGAGCTTGGTTTCATTGGGATTATAAAATGTTACGAACAGACAAATATTATATCTACAGTTTCATAGTTGCTATTGTAGATTTATTTTATGGTCTTTTGATTAGAGAGCATTTATCTGACAATGATATAATTTTATACTACGGGTTTTATTTTCCAGTAATATATTTAATCGTACAGAAACCATTAAGGTTATTTTTTATACGAAAATTTGATAGAGAGCCTATTATCGAAAGAGATTCTTCATTGTGGGATGGAGCTTACGGAATAGCACTCATTTTTCTGACTGTTGGGATAGTTTCTATAATTGCTAATTTGACATAAAAAAAAACGACCACCTAACATGCTCTTGGTCATTGGCTAGCCGAAGTGCAATTAGCGGTCTTTGCTCCCGCATTCACCTTGTCGCGCCTTAGTCTGAATCAGAATTTGCAGAATAAAAGAATTTACAGAATAAGAGTCCGGGTGTAAAAAAAATAGATATTCAAAAGACATATTTTTATTATGTGAATTTAAAAATTCCGAGAAACTTGTCCGTCAACCGACGGATTCTGATTCAGGCAAAGGTGCAAATTGACGAAATGAATCCGCCAAACAAGGGAAATTAAAAGAAATATATACATGGAGAAATTAGAAATCACTGGTGGAGCAAGAATTGGGTTGGCACATGCAACCTGGCCTTTTGCGAAATTTAAAGTAAGTAAAGACAAACTGGAATTAAACGCTTCAATTGT
>Ga0302296_1002356_pt1 | contig 12771 bp, 13 predicted proteins | sample III_Fen_N3_1_FD_194546 | JGI IMG/M metagenome (GOLD analysis project Ga0302296, IMG submission 194546) | Peat permafrost microbial communities from Stordalen Mire near Abisko, Sweden - III_Fen_N3_1 | ecosystem: Environmental > Terrestrial > Soil > Wetlands > Permafrost | place: Sweden: Abisko... | reverse complement strand
TCTGAAGAGTGGATCATACTGTCTGCCAGTGATATATTAAACAATATATGCAATAATTGAAGCCTCGATGAATAATCCATATTCCCTTTTATCTGAAGGCATACATCTCTTACTGGTATTTCTTGTTTAAGTATGTCTTTTAGCATCAGAAGAGCCTGTTTGGCTGATTCCTGTCCAAATTGTCTGATAAAGAACTGTTTAACATAGTCAAGTTCTGATTTAACAACTTTACCATCGGCTTTCATAACTGCTGCTACAAGAACAAGAAGGCTCATTCCGAAATCACCTTGGCTTGTCCTGGAATTAGAAGATGTATATGTGGAAGTATGCTCGGTACTGCTGTCTATCATGGAGCCTACAAGGAAACCCAAAAGTCCGCCAATCGGACCTCCCATAGCAAAGCCAAGTCCTCCGCCAAGCCATTTTCCGAATATTCCCATAATCAGGTTTATAAATTAATAAATGTTAGTATCTCTTCATGGATCTTAAGTATCGCAGGTATGATCATATCATTCTCAGAGTTATAAATTATATAATCGGATAGCTGTATCCTGGCCTCGTCATCCATCTGATTCCGCATCCTCTCAATAACCTGTTCTTTGGTTAATTTATTTCTTAAGATGACTCTCTCCACTCTCTGGTCGGCTGGGGCTACAACGGTAGCTACTTTATTTACATATTCTGATGCACCGCTCTCAAAAAGTATTGCTGCCTCCATTATCACATAGGGTGATGTCTGGTCGGCCGACCATTTCCTGAAGTTATCAAAGACAAAAGGATGAACCAGAGCGTTTACTTTTTCAAGAACAGTTTTATCATTAAAAATAATCGACGCTAGAGCCTGCCTATCCATTCTTCCATTGGTATAAAGATCTCTTCCCGCGATAGAATTCAGTTTATCCTGTATCCCGCTTTCATTCTCCATGATTTGGCTTGCTTCCCGGTCTGCTGAAAAGACCGGGATTCTCAGGACGGTAAAAACTCTGCAAACCGAAGTTTTACCGCTTCCGATTCCACCGGTTACGCCAAGTTTAAATCCTTTTTTTTCTTTTATTGTCATCTTAACATCCCCCAATAAAAGATATCATCTCTTTTTATTGTAAGATTCCGGTGAGGAATTAGCAATCACTTTATCAAGAGTAAAAAAGAGGGTGTCGGGTTTAATTGAGGTTATCTCACATCCTGTTCTCATCTGAACATTAAGGCTTTTTGTAAGTCCCGATGTGATAATAAAATAATTTAATGCCTTCCCGCCCGGAGCTCTTTTATAATTGACTTTTGAAATGTCAATTATTACCGGTGCCTTTCTGTTTGAAAATTTCAGTTTAATTATCGAATAGCCCGAACCTTTAAGAAACAGGTCCAGATCAACTGGGGAACTCTCAGTAATAACCCTTTCTCTCGGAATGTTTGTATACTTTACATGGTATTGAATTCCTGTCTCGAATTCTTTTCCCAGAAAATTAAGATACCAGAAAATAAAAGAAAGAAAAAGGAAGAAAGTAAAGACAGCAACATCTCTGTTGATACCTCTTACTCCCTTTTTCGTAAGATTTTCTTTCCGTATTCCATCTTCCCTTTTCACTAAAGGTTTGTAAAGAATTTAGGTCTTATTCTTCAGCTGAAGGATCTTTAAGAAGCGCGTTCTTGTCAATTTTCAGTCTGATATCTCCACCAACATCAACGGTTACATAATTATCTTTTACTTCATATACTCGGCCGTATATTCCACCTGTCGTAATTACTTTATCGCCTTTTTTCAGAGAAGATCTGTAATTAGTCATTTCCTTCTGCTTTTTCATCTGGGGTCTGATCATGAAAAAATAAAAGACCACGAATACAAGAATAAGCGGAAGAAAAGTCACCAGAGGGTTTGTCTGTCCGGTTGCCCCGGCAGGCTGACCCATTAAATACAAAAAAGCAAAATTGGTCATTGTCTTAATTATTAATTAGTGTTATTTATTATTTACTACAACTTCTGCTGTAATTTTTACAAGAACAACGGGTTTTGAAGCATTTGATTTTACTGTAATGGTTTTGGTCTGCATCCCGTCCCTGCCTGAAGTGTTAAAAACGACTTCAAGATTTCCGTTTTCACCCGGAGGTATTGGTTTTGTATTGTATTTTGAAACCGTACATCCGCATGTTGTTGAGGCTGACGTGATTATAAGATCTGAGGTCCCTTTATTATCAAATATAAATGTATGATGTATCTTCTCTCCTTCTGCTACTTTCCCGAAATCATACTGGTATTCCCTGAAGACAATCTCACTTTTGCCTGTGCCGCCGGGATCTGAACGGGAAACTGATGATTTATTTCCTTTCCCGTTACCACAGCCTGCAACAATTACAATGATCAATATCCATGAAATAATAAAGCCATTTTTCATAAAGCTGGATTCATTTGAGTATTCAGTTTTCATCTGTTATTGTCTCTCCAACAAGACCCCGACCGAACTTATTAAAGAGTCCGTCATCGCGGATTTCTTTCACAATATTATCAAGAATTCCGTTGACAAAGGTACTGCTTTTTGAAGTACAATAGTATTTCGCAATCTCAATGTATTCATTCAGAGTGACCTTAACAGGGATTTCAGGAAATTCCAGAATTTCAGTTATTGCAAGCTGCATTACCAGAATATCCATCAATGCAATTCTGTCGACCTCCCAATTGGTTGTATTTTTATCAATCAGTTCGGAGCATTTTTTTGAATGAAGAACTGCCTTTCTGAATAATATTTTAACAAACTCCTCATCTTCAGCATTTTTGAATAGTGGCATCAAGGGAGCTGTCTCACCTGAATCGGTCTTAAATTTCTTAAGAGTTTTCTCGAGCATAGATGAGATATATTCCATATCGTCATTCCAGTATATGCTCTGTTCTTCAAGGTTTGAATGGAGATCGTCAGAATTTGAAAACAGTTCGGTGATAAGCCTGATAATGTATTTCTTATCAGAAAGATAATTGGGATGTTCTGCACCCATATACTCATCATACACTTCCCAGACAATCATCTTATTATAGAGCAGCCTGGGAATATGCGAATTATTCACCCAGGAAAGTTTTTTAGATGAGATGTAGTTAGTGAATTCAGTATTTTTTCTGAGTTGTGCGATAAGGTGATTATCAACAAACCGTCTTCTGGGATTAAGGTCCTCGTGAGAAGGCATCCTTTTCTGAAGAGCCTGATCTATCTTTTCCCCTGCAATATCAGCAATTTCAAGAACCAGCAACAGCAAATAATGGTACAGATCGTAACTCTTACCAATGCTGAACATTAACTCAGTCTCCGCCTGGACAAGATTTGAATCCTCTCTGCGGTTAAAAGCATAAAGAGCCATCAGAGCTTTTATACGTAATAATCTTCTGCTTATCATTTATAAAGAACCTCAATTTTCCGCTGCAAAAATACTCTTTTTCCGGTAGCCTCAAAACAACTAGTCAAAATTAAGGACAAAATATCTCGCTGGTTTTGATTTGATAAAATAATTGTTACATTTGACAATACAAAAGGAAAACCTGAAACTAACTGTCCTAAATTCAAAACAAAACCCTAACACTAACTGACTTATAAATGGAAGAAGAAGCCGGAATACAGGAAGTCATAAACGGGCATGATGAAAAGATTATTAAAGAAGAAATTTTCACCAAAGTGGTACGTGCCGGTAAAAGAACTTACTTTTTTGATGTAAAAGCAACAAGAAAGGACGATTATTACCTGACCATTACTGAAAGCAAGAAACGTTTAGGTAAAGAAGGTAAGGTATTTTATGAGAAACACAAGATCTTTCTTTATAAAGAAGATTTTGAAAAGTTCTCGGAAGGATTAAAAGATGCTGTTACATATATTGGTAACGGCAAAATCGTTTCAGAGAATTCTGAAATGACAGACTTTCATGAATCTAAGGATGAAAGAACCACTATAAAAGCCGAAGAATTCACAAATGTCGAGTTTGAAGACCTTGGCAAAAAGTGATAAGTATAATCTAAATGTCTGATTATATTCTCCTTATTCTGGGTATCATTTTTATGATCATTGGGATAATCGGATGTCTGGTTCCTGTATTGCCCGGACCTCCGCTTAGCTTTTTGGGAATAATATCCCTGCATTTTTCAAAGTTCGGTCAGTTTACGTCTGCAACCTTAATAACCCTGGGTATTATAACTGTTATAGTAACAGTGATGGATTATATCGTGCCAATATGGGGAACCAAACGATTCGGAGGTTCAAAGTATGGCACCAGAGGAGCAACTGTCGGACTTATTATTGGTTTTTTTCTTGGTCCTCTGGGTATAATATTAGGACCTTTATTCGGAGCCTTCGTGGGAGAAATGATATTCAAGGATGATATGTATTATGCATTTAAGGCAGGTTTCGGAAGTCTTTTAGGATTCCTTACAGGCATCGGGCTAAAGCTTGCTGCTTCGTTTGCAATGACTTTCTATTTCGTGAAGGAGCTGATTAAATAATCCTTACCCCCCATCCCCCCTAAAGGGGGGCTTGTTCTCGTTTTTTAAGAAAAATCAGTTCATGTCCGAGGACATACCCCCTTTAGGGGGGCAGGGGGGCGACTACATTCCAAGGGTTGCTACCATAACTGCTTTAATAGTATGAAGCCGGTTTTCTGCTTCGTCGAACACAATTGAATGTTTGGATTCAAAAACATCCTCAGTCACTTCCATACCGTCGAGACCAAATTTTTTAAAGATATCCTCTCCCACTTTTGTATCCCTGTTATGAAAAGCCGGGAGACAATGGAGAAATTTAACTGAAGGGTTTCCAGTCATCTTTAATACATTCATATTCACCTGGAATGGTTTTAGTAATTTTATTCTTTCTTCCCAGACAGAATCGGGTTCACCCATCGAAACCCATACATCAGTATAAAGAAAGTCTGCACCCTTAACGGCCTCCGCAACATCTGCCGTAATAGTGATTTTTGCTCCTGTTTCATTTGCGATGGATTTACATTTTGCAACTAATGCCTCTGCAGGTTGATACTCTGTGGGAGCAGCAATTCTGAAGTCGATACCCATCTTGGCTGATCCTACCATAAGGGAATTCCCCATATTATATCGGGCATCTCCAAGATAGCAAAAGACCATCTTATTCAAAGGTTTCTCCGAATGTTCGGTCATCGTGAGAAAATCGGCGAGGATCTGGGTCGGATGAAATTCATTGGTTAATCCGTTCCAAACGGGAACTCCTGCATATCGGGCAAGCTCTTCGACAATATCCTGACCAAATCCACGGTATTCAATTCCGTCGTACATGCCGCCAAGCACTCGTGCAGTATCCTTCATTGATTCTTTCTGTCCAATCTGCGAACCTGAAGGTCCAAGATAAGTCACATGCGCCCCCTGGTCATAAGCAGCCACTTCAAATGCACAGCGTGTTCTTGTAGAAGCCTTTTCAAAGATCAGGGCTATGTTTTTTCCTTTAAGATGCTGTTTTTCAGTGCCTTCATATTTAGCTTTTTTCAGTTCTGCTGACAGGGCCAGAAGATGTTTTATCTCAGACGGAGTAAAATCGAGCAGTTTAAGAAAATGACGGTTGTGTAAATCTATAGACATTGTTTTAAGGATTTAAAGATAAAAGACAAAAGTAAGAAGACAAAAGTAAAAAGATAAAAGTAAAAAGGTAAAATATGAGTACTAAAATTTTAAGCAGCGGATTTTCAATAAGTTTCAACGGAGTTACACGGATTTTTTCTCCTCTTCCCCACTTCTCCCCATTTCCTTATTCTTATCGCCTGTCATCTTCATATTCCATAGTGATCTTAGATCCGTATTTCTTGTCTGCAAGTTTAAACGCTTCAGTGATAACGCTTTTGGTTCCTCCCTGTTTAATAAAATTAAGACAAGCCTGTATTTTTGGAGCCATACTTCCCTTAGCAAACTGGCCTTCGTTGAGGTATTTCAAAGTATCGTTATAATTTAGAAACTCCTTGATCTCCTGATCAGGTTTTTTGTAATTTATGTATATATACGGAATATCGGTAAGAATGTAAAATTCATCAGCTCCAATCTGCGCTGCCAGCAATGCTGAGGCAAGATCCTTATCGATAACTGCCTCTGCCGGTCTTACATCTTTTTTATCGTCTATATAGACCGGAACTCCTCCTCCTCCGGCAGCAATTACAATATTTCCTTTACCGGCAAGATCTTTAATTATTGAATCATTTAGTACTCTAACTGGTACCGGTGATGGCACTACTCGTCTGAAACCTTCCAGCAACTTGACTTCCTCCCTGAATATCCATCCTTTTTTGGAGGCAAGGTCATCGGCTTGTTCTTTTGTATAGATCTTTCCAACTCGTTTCTGCGGGTCTTCGAATGCAGGATCATTAATATCAACCAGAACCTGGGTAACAATACATATGACATTTTTCGAAATTCCATGTTTATTAAGAACATTTCTGAACATCCGCTCTATCATATAACCGATTCCGCCCTGGGAGTCAGCCACACAAATATCGACAGGCATCTGGGCAATGCCGTACAACTGCTCTCCGGCATCGTTTCTCATAAGGATATTACCGACCTGGGGTCCGTTTCCATGTGTTATAACCAGGTCGTAACCTTCATTAATCAGGAAAACAAGATTTTCAAGTGTTTCAGTAGTGTTCTGTTCCTGTTCATCAATGGTTCCTGCCTGATCACCTCTCAAAAGAGCATTGCCGCCAAGGGCAACTACTGCAAGTTTCTTTTTCATAGAATTTTATTATAATCATCGAAGAAGATCACAAAAGTATCAAAATTCAAAGAATTTCAAGCCATACCGAAGTTCCGGGAAATTTGAAGATCTATGCATTATAGCAGACATCGCCGGGAGGTTGTTATAAATATCAGGCTATAGAATTGAAGTTAAAAAAAAATACTACATTTACACAATTCAAAATACTACCAGATAAGTGAGATTCAGCCAACTATTGTTCATTGCGGTAGTCTTCGCAATAACAGGTTTCTCCTGTAAGGAAAGGGGAGAAAAGTATATAAATCAGGGGGAAATCCATTATACCGTAGAATATAAAGGTAGTTTTGGACCGATGCCAAAGGAGGTACTGCCTAAAAATCTCGTTGTATCATTTAAAGAAGATAAAATTCTGTTTGAAATGATTTCCTCATTCGGAAATTCCGGAATACTAAATCTTACAAACCCGAAAGAAGGAATTCTGGACACATATTTCAGTCTTTTCACATTAAAATATTTTTATCCGCTCCAGCCGGGTGAACAATTTCCCGGTTTTGAAGCAATGAATGGAATGGTGATAAATAAGACCTCAAAGACATGTGTGATTTGTGGATTCAATTGTAAAAATGCCGTGGTTACATTTCCTGATGAGAAGGATAAGGTTTTTGAAGTATGGTATACAAATGAAATTGATGTAAAGAATCCAAACACTGCTACCCCTTTCAAAGAGATTGACGGGGTTCTCATGAGTTTTTTCTTTCTACTCGGACCAGCAGAGGTGCATTTTACTGCTGAAACTGTGTATAAAAAAGATATACCTGATGAACAATTTGAGAGGAGACATAAATTCACCAGGATCTCCAGGCAGGAAATAGATAAGTTCATCAATAAGATGATAAGCCTTTAGGGCACAGGGCTAAGGGCTAAGGGCTCAGGGCAAGAGCAGGGCTGCAGGATAAAATCTTAGAATCATTTAGTTTTTATAATCCATAAAAACTTTATTTATCAGCTTTTTGAGTAAGTCTCAAAATTATTACCTTTGGATTGCGTTTAAAAAACGAATACTGTCTTGAATAAACTTTATCAAGGGATGACGAAAGAGAAGGAAGATACCGGTAAGAAAAACACAAAAAAAGAGAAAGGATCTGCAAAAAAGAGTTCATTTCTGACCGACGAAAGGATTAAATTTATATTTGGAATACTCATCAGTGGTTTTGCAATATATCTTCTGATTGCTTGTGTGGCATATCTCTTCTGGTGGAAAACAGATCAAAGCCTGCCTGATTCGGATATACTTTCAGGTGCTGATATCGCAGTAAAAAACTGGTCGGGCAAAAGCGGTCATTTTCTTGCCAAGATGATTATCGGATATGGATTCGGATTTGGTGCCTTTTTTATTCCATTTATCTTTGGTGCTATCGGCTTGTATCTGCTTAATTTCCCAAAAATCAGACCTGTTAAGCTTATTGCTCAGTTCGCATTTGCAGCTATAATTCTTTCGCTTTTACTGGGGTTTATTTTTGGACAGGCAAAGGGATATCTCATAAGCGGTCCTGGCGGTGCCCAGGGTTATGTTGTTACAAGGTGGCTGAATGCATTCATGGGTATGATAGGGACCGGAGTCGTTCTTGTGTTCATCACAATATCATATCTTATTTTTGCGCTCAGGGTTAAGCCTCGGTCATTCGGCATAAAGCTCCCTTCATTCCTGAAAATCTCAAAAAAAACAGAGATTAATTCAGATATCCCCGGATCTGATATAATAGAGAATTCAGACAAAGATGAAGAATCAGAGACCAATCTTTTAATTCCGGAAATAAAATCTGTCAATGATAAATACCGGGAAAAAGACAATGTGGAATTTGTGGTAAGAACCACGAAGCAATATGAAGAAATCGAAGATATGGATGATGAGATTCCTGATCTGGTTCCGGCAGGGTCAATAATCAGGGATTTTGATAATGACAGGTCAGCAATTCCCCATGCCGAGGAAATACCATTAAACATTACTCGTCCGGAGGCTGTTGATACTCTTCCTGACCATGAAGTTGACAGAATAATGGGAGACTACGATCCGCGCCTCGATCTCTCGAGATATAAATTTCCTCCTGTCTCTATTTTGAAGGAGCATAAATCAGAAAGTGCATTTGATAATAATGAAGTTTTTGAAAACAAGGAAAATATTATCAAGACTCTTGGTGATCATAAGATCAGCATAAAAAGTATATCTGCAACAGTCGGACCAACAGTAACATTATATGAGATTGTACCCGAACGAGGTGTGAGGCTTGCTCGTATAAAATCACTCGAAGACGATATCGCATTGAATCTTTCTGCTTTAGGGATCAGAATAATCGCTCCTATTCCGGGACGGGGAACAGTTGGGATTGAGGTTCCTAATAAAAAACCGGAAATGGTCTCTATGCGATCACTAATTACTTCTAAAGCTTTCCAGGAGACAAAATTTGATATTGCACTTGCTCTTGGTAGAACCATAACTAATGAACCATATATTGTCGATTTGACAAAAATGCCTCACCTCCTGGTTGCCGGGGCAACCGGTCAGGGAAAATCAGTGGGTATCAATGCCATTATTACCTCAATTCTATATAAAAAACATCCGGCCGAGGTTAAATTTGTTCTGATCGATCCAAAAAGAGTTGAATTACCGCTTTATATGAAGATTGAAAGGCATTTCCTTGCAAAGCTGCCTGATGAAGAGGATGCAATTATTACTGATACTCAGAAAGTAATTAAAACCCTCAATTCCTTATGTATTGAGATGGACAACAGGTTGGAGCTGCTTAAAGCTGCACAATCGCGTAACATAAAAGAGTACAACGAAAAATTTATCTCAAGGAAACTGAGTCCCGAAAAAGGACATAAATACCTGCCCTATATAGTTTTAATTATCGACGAGTTCGCTGACCTTATAATGACTGCAGGAAGGGAGATTGAGGGACCAATAGGTAGGCTTGCACAACTTGCCAGGGCAATAGGGATACATCTGATTATCTCAACTCAAAGACCCTCAGCAAATATTATTACAGGATTTATAAAAGCAAATTTCCCTACACGAATTGCCTTCCGTGTATTTTCATCCATCGATTCACGCACAATACTGGATGCTACCGGAGCTGACAGACTGGTTGGACGTGGTGATATGCTGGTATCATCCGGGAATGAACCGGTGAGGGTTCAGTGTGCTTTTATTGATACTCCTGAAATCGAAGAACTTACAGATTTTATCGGATCTCAGAAGGGATACGCCGATGCTATGCATCTTCCTGAATTTGTCGACGACAGCGACTCAGGCGGAGGGGAAGTTGATCTTCGTAAAAGAGATCCCATGTTCGATGAAGCTGCCCGCCTGGTAGTTCAGCATCAGCAGGGTTCCACTTCTCTTATCCAAAGAAAATTGTCTATCGGGTACAACAGAGCCGGAAGAATTATTGATCAGCTTGAAGCTGCCAGGATAGTAGGTCCGTTTGAAGGAAGCAAAGCCAGGGACGTTCTTTGCTCCGACTTTATAGCTTTGGAACAGATTTTGAAGAGTCTGGAGTAAACCCAATGTAATGAGAACAAAAACATCTATTCTATTATTTCTTCTTCTTTTTCCTCTGAATATTTTCGGACAGAAAGATGAGGAAGCCGTTAAGATTCTTGATAAGTTCGCTGAGAATGCCCTGAAAGCACCTTCAGTGTCAATGAAATTCAAACTTGTAAATAGAAATCAGACAGATAATACAGTTGACACACTGGCAGGATCAGTTATTCTCAGCAAGGATAAATATAAACTTGATCTGCCTGATAATATCATCTGGTTTGATGGTGAAACATCGTGGAGTTATCTTCCTGCTGAACAGGAAGTAACCATAACCAAAGCCAGTAAAAAGGATAATTCATTCCAAAGCCGTCCTTCGATGATATTCAGTATGTATAAAAAAGATTATAAGTGCAGGCTGATAGAGGAAAAATCAGATTCATATACTATTGATCTGTATCCCGAAGATATTAAGAATGAAATTCTGAGAGTAAGACTTTCAATCGGGAAATCACTTTTTAATCTTATAAGTCTTGAATACAAAAGAAGAGATGGTGTTATTGCTACCCTTATAGTTAATGAATATAACCTCAAAACCCAGCCTGAACAGAGGACATTTATTTTTCAGAAGGAAAAGTTCAGGGGAGTTGAGATTAATGATATGAGGTAATTTGCACAGGGCTCGGGGGACAGGGCTCAGGAGAATGAGCTGGAAATCATTTTCCCCCTCGGGGGAAAATGAAAGGGTGTATACAAACTTGTAGAAGATTAATTGTTACTCTTAACGCTCTCTATCCGGATAAGCAATCCTTACATGATAAATATTTGAAAGCCTTTTCTTGAATGCACTTTTAATATCAGAAATATCCTTGAACGTAAGAGGTATATCCGAAAATTGACTGTCCTGTTCCTGCATGTAGACTATCCTTTCAACCAGCTCGCTTATAGTTTCCTCAGTATATTTAATAAGACTTCGTGATGCAGCTTCAACAGAATCAGCCATCATTACTAGAGCTGTTTCTTTCGAAAATGGTTTTGGTCCGGGATAGGTAAACAAAAATTCTTTATTGGTATCACAAGGGTGGAGATCAGTATATTTTTTAAAAAAGAAATAAGCAATAGAAGTGCCATGATGTGTTCTGATAAAGTCAATTATCTGGATAGGAAGTTTGAAATTCTTTGCGAGGATAACACCGTTTTTCACATGATTTATAATCACTTTAACACTGTCTTCAGGATCAAGCGTATCATGAGGGCTATATCCGTCATCCTGGTTTTCAATGTAATATTTCGGATTTGCAATTTTTCCAATATCATGATAAAGTGCACCTGTCCTCACAAGAAGAATATTTGCGCCGGTAATTCTGGCAGCTTCTTCAGCCAGATTAGCTACCTGAAGTGAATGTTGAAATGAACCGGGCGCCTCTTCCGCAAGTTTTCGCAATAACGGTTGATTTGTATCTGCAAGTTCAAGGAGGGTATTATCAGATAAAAACAGAAATTTTTTTTCAAATAAAAATATGACAGGATATCCTATAAGAATCAGGAGTCCATTTCCTGCAAACAGATAAAAGTCGGACACGTTGATACCCTCTAAACTCCCATATTTCATTATGTTCAATCCAACATAAATAGCTGAATAACTTATTATTACCATGAATGCAGTAAAAAAGAGCTTAGCTTGTCTGTAAATATTTGACAGAGTAAAGATGGCAACCATCCCCGAAAGAAAGCTCATAAATATGAATGGAAACTGATCCTGAACCATAAATCCTGACAGCATTATGGTAATCAGCAGAATGAAGAGAGCGAGCCTGGCATCATAAAATGTCCTGATAATAACCGGAATAATCACAAACGGTATCAGGAATACTATTTTCTGATTTGCATAAGCTGTTACAAGCCTTGTCAGTAAAACGAATGAAAGAATAATAAGAATTATAAAAAGTGTTTTTCTGGTAACCAGTAGTACCTCTGACCGGAAATGAGAAAGGAATAAATAAAGCACGAGGTAACACGACGAAACAAGAATAATAACACCTGCATATCTGAGCCATCCTCCGCCTGATTCGCTGGGCCAGATAGTTACAACTATTACTGTGCTCAAAATGAAATAAATGAGATTTAATATATCTTTCCTGGTTGACTTCCAGCCACTCCTGATTTCCGGCATTGGTTTCGTAATTTGATAACCTTATTGATAGGGCAAAAATAATTTAAAATTTCAGTGTTTTAAAACTAATATAGATTTAATGGCATAAACAGGATTTTGATGGTAGAGACAGGTCTGAGACCTCTCTCAACAACATTATCCGGGATATTTACTAATTTTGAAGCAAATATTCATATTATGGAAAACTATATATGTGAGAATGTTTTTGTCCCCCTCAGAGCAGGACCCTCGCATAAGACTGAAATGCTGAGCCAGATACTCTTTGGTGAAAAATACTCAGTTACGGATAAGGCAGGAAGCTGGATTAAAATCGAGACTTTTTTCGACAAATATCAGGGATGGATCGATATGGATCATTT
>Ga0302296_1002354_pt1 | contig 12782 bp, 7 predicted proteins | sample III_Fen_N3_1_FD_194546 | JGI IMG/M metagenome (GOLD analysis project Ga0302296, IMG submission 194546) | Peat permafrost microbial communities from Stordalen Mire near Abisko, Sweden - III_Fen_N3_1 | ecosystem: Environmental > Terrestrial > Soil > Wetlands > Permafrost | place: Sweden: Abisko... | reverse complement strand
TCATAAATTTTATGTATATTTGCACACTTTTCATGTTTCTGTTTCATGTACTCAATACAGCTGGATATTTATGATGAAATTTTACGCTAAAGTTCTTAAATACATATTTACAAACGTCTCCTTAATCATATCTGTGGTTAAGGGTGCTTTTGTGCAAAAAAAATCGAATCTAGTCGACCAAATTGCTTTTATTTTTGTGTTGTGTTTACTGCCTTTGTTTGGTACTGCTCAGGTATTCACTTTTTCTTCTACTAACCCCGCAGTTCCATCTGCATACTTAGCTGTTGGTGCCACAAATCAGCCGATTTACCATGCTGCTATTTCTGCTGACAACTCCACGTGGCTAGGGTGGGGTCAAAATATCAATCAAATCACATTTACTCCTTCTGGTACCTTTGTAGCAGGAGATTTTGCCAATTGTAAATACTGGTATAATACAACTGATAATTTTGTTGGAGCTACTTTATATGGCACTACAGTAACACCTACGGTTTCGGGTGCTACACTCACAATCGATCCATACAATACTCCTTATATAAATGCAGGAACTACATTATACATTTGGATTACAGTTGATGTATTGTCAACAGCTACTGTAGGGCATACGCTTACCGTAGGGGCACTTACGACTGGTAATATTAGTCTTACTGGTGGTACAAAAACAGGTTCTATGTCTATAGGAGGTACTCAAATAATAGCTTCTCAACAGCAATTTAATACAACTGGATCATTTACAGTGCCAAATAATGTTTACTTTATTCAGGTTGAAGCTTGGGGTGCTGGTGGAGGAGGAGGTGGCTCTACCGCTTCTGGTTCCGGTGGTTCTGGTGGTGGTGGTGGTGCTTATTGTATTAACATAAGGTCTGTTATACCAGGGCAAGTTATAAACTATACAGTAGGAACTGGTGGAGCTGGTGGAAATTATGGAACTGGTGGACTTGGTGGATCATCTACAATCTCATCAACAACAGGAGGTTTTACTACATTAACAGCCAACGGAGGTACAGGGGGTAAAGGAAATAAAGATACAGCTGGAACTGGAGGAACTGCAAGTGGTGGAAGTACTAATACGAGTGGTGGAGCTGGCACTACAGGAGGTTCTTCTGGTGGTAATGGAGGTAATGGTGCATACGGCGGAACAGGTGGCAATGGTAGTACGAACAATTCGGGAAGTAACGGGAATGCGCCAGGTGGCGGAGGCGGGGGTGGCGAAGCTTCTTATTCCTGGTGGTCTGGAACCATTAACTATTCCGGTGGATCAGGAGGAGATGGACAAGTCGCAATTTCTTGGATTCCTTCATCTATTACCACTTCTATCTCAGCCTTGAGTGGATTTAATTATATTTATGATTTTGGTCCATCTGCTGAACAATCATTTTCTGTTAATGGTTTTTTGTTGGGAAACAATATTACAATAACTCCTCCGGTTCATTATGAAATTTCTACAACATCAGGTTCAGGATTTCAATCAACTCCCATAACGCTGACCCAAACGGGTGGTGTGGTGAATAATACAACCATTTATGTTCGTTTAAAAGCAGGTTATACAGTAAATACTTATGGTCCAGAGAATATTGCATTATCTGCAGGACTAATTTCAACTAATGTAATTTGCACAGGTTTTGTTTCTGCCGTCACTCCCTATATCACTGCAGGTGGAGGGTACACTTGTACAGGAAATACAATTGCTTTAACCAGCACAAGTGCTGCTAATATATCAAATCAATACTGGACAGGACCAAATGGATTTTATTCTACGTTGGCGAGTCCAACTATTGCTTCTCCAACTGGAGTAAATTCCGGAGTATATACTGTAACCGGTAGTATTTTAAGTGGTGTCAATTTGGTAACAAATGGTGATTTTGAAGCAGGAAATACAGGATTTACTTCGGAATATACTAATTGGCCTATAGGTACACCGGGAGATATGTCTGAAGGAAGATATTCAGTTGTCAAATTGCCATCTCAGGTGCACGCGAATTTTTGTTCAGGATGTGGCGATCACACATCGGGAACAGGTAATCAGATGGTTGTTAATGCTGCAAGTTCAGAGAAAGTGATATGGTCGCCAACCCAACCAATAGCTGTAACTCCTAATACAGACTATCAATTCACTTATTGGGTTCAAACTGCAGTGAATGGAAACGATGCTTCTCCTTCACAGTTGCAATTGTTTGCTAATACTGTTCCAGTTGGTCCTAAATACGTAGCAAATGCAACTACCGGGGTTTGGAAACTTTTTATTTACAATTGGAATTCGGGTTCAAACACTACTGTAAATTTGCAATTAAAAAATGAGAATTTTACTCCTGGCGGTAACGACTTTGCGCTCGATGATATCGTTTTTCAATCGCTTATACAAGTATCGTCTAAAGTGAATGTTACTGTAGGAGGCGCTGCTGCAACATTATCAATTGCTGCGTCATCAAATCCGGCAACTGCAGGAGCAAATGTAACCTTTACTGCCACTCCAGGTAATGGAGGTTCTGCACCTTCGTATCAGTGGAAAGTGAATGGTGTTAATGTGGGAACAAACAGCCCTACTTATAGTTATGTGCCTAATAATGGAGATGCTATTACTTGTGTAATGACATCGAATAGCTCTTGTGTGACAGGCAGTCCCGTTACATCCAATACAATAACAATGACAATGAACGGTACCAAGAACCTTTGGATTGGTACTCCCACAAGTACACAGTGGAATGTGGCAAGTAATTGGAAGAAAGGAGTAATACCTTCGCCGGGTGATGATGTGGAATTTGCTACGGCAGGTAATAATGGAGGTGCTGCTGCCCAAAATGATCTGGTAGTTGATGTTAATCACACTGTTGGAAATCTGATTAATCAAACGACCAATCGTACGCTGATTATCAATCCAACCAATATTCTTTTTGTAAATCAAAGTGTCACTACCTCAAGTGCCGACCGGATTTATATCAAATCGAGTTCGAGTCAGCCTAATGGTTCATTGATTTTTCACAATGCTCAGGCCAATCCAGCTACCGCTACCGTTGAGTTTTATATCAAGGGCGTGCATTCCAATACTCCGGCTGTAGCCAATAGCATAAATTACTTTTACAGCTGGCAATTTTTCGGCATTCCATTCAGGAGTGGCACAGCCAGTCCAAGTTTCGACGGTTATTATGTACGCTCGTACGATGAAAGCAAAGCAGTGGTGAATGGAAAGTGGACTGCATTAACGAACTCTTCAGTAATGAATTCGTTTGGAGGTTATGAGATAACCCAGACGAGTAACAGCCCAACTACTGTAGCCATTCAGGGAACCTTAGAGAATAGTAGTCAGACCATACCTTTGCCATATACTGCCGGTGCTTATGACCCTGGACAAAATATATTATCTAACCCCTACACAGCAGCTATTGATATCCGACAGCTTGTTTTTACAAACGCCGAACCAACAGTTTATTTGTACAACACAGGTTCATTCGGGAATTGGTATAACGCCAATGGCGAAGGGTTATACAGTACCACTTCATCCGCTCCGGGAACATATATTGCGATACCAAAGAATAGTGCCGGTACAGGAGGTATCCCATATGATATTCCATCCATGTCAGGTTTTCTGGTAAAATCTACCGGCTTATTGGGTAGTCTGAAAATAAATTACAGTTCGGTAATAACCAAGAATGTAAGCCAGCAACGTACACCCCAAAACCGGGATTCAGAGTCTCCCAAAACTACCGATAAGGTTTATCTTGCTATTGCACTTCGTGGAGAGTATTCTGGGGATAATATGTGGTTGATAAATGAACCGGGCACCACCCACGGATACGATAACGGTTGGGATGGTTATAAACTATCTGGATTTGCAGGCACTCCACAGCTATTTGCCATGGAAGAAAGCGGTAACTATCAGGTAAGTGTATCCGAGGATCTTAATAACACATATCTGGGCTTTCAGGCAGGTGCTGATCTGGAAGACACACTTACGTTCCACAGCGAAAATCTGGAAAAACAATATTCGGGTGTTTACCTGATAGACCTTGTAGAAAAGAAGGTAGTGAATATCACTCAATCGGGAAGTAAGTATTCATTTAAGAGTGAGTCAACACCATCACCTGTAAAGCGTTTTAAAATAACAACTGAACCTTATATCAAGGACGCTCAAGATTTGAACAGTCAGATCAAGTTGTTTAATGATAATGAAACCGTTTTTGTAGAGAACCTAAGTAATGAAAAAGGAGAATTGTACGTATATGATATTATGGGCCGTTATTTGAAGAAAGAGACTTTCGTCCCTAACAGTATTTCTTCCTATTCATTTCCCCTGACAAGCGGAGCTTATGTCATCAAGGCTCAGAGTGCATCAGAGAAAGTAAGTAAACGAATCATCGTAAAACATCAAGGTGAGTAATAAAAAGAAAAACATATTAGTTTGGATTTTTACATGGGCTGCATTGCTCCTGGTGGTACTTTATTCCCCTCTGGGAAGTCCTGATTTATATTCTTCTTCGGATGGATTCTACACTGCAGTTCCTAATGCTAACCTGAGTGGCAGCAATCTGGGAAATGGTAGTTCCAATTTCAGTACCACACCGGAATATAATGAGTTGAATGTTCCAGATTATAATTCATCTGAAGTAACAAGATTGTCTTCTGGAAACTATAATTACACTACTAATTCAGGAGGCTCAACAGCCTCTACATTGCACACTTCTTACGCTGTTTCGCAATCTAATCCTATTCAGGGTGTCAAAGAAAACAAATCATCGGCAGGTGTAAATGGTGGAGCTAGTACTTTTATATCCAACAATTCGTCCAAGAACAGTGATGCCAGTTCGTCAGTGACAATGAATAGCGGTGGGGTTACTACTATGTCGTCCGACTTGGCCACACCTCCAACAACGAAGCAGGCTGTAAATTATGGTGCTAACCAGGGAGGAACTGATCCTGGTGGCGATCCTGATCCTACTGGTCCACCTCTTCCTATAAGCGATGGTTGGGTATTTTTATTACTCTTAGCTGCAAGTTATGGTATTATAAAGAAGCGATTTTTTGCACATTCATAAGCCCCGGTATTTATTTATAAACCCACGTTATTTCCTGAAAATAACGTGGGTTTTTTGTGTTTAAATATTCAGATAAGGTCGTATAAAATCCGTATAATATGAGTATAGGATTAGCATGAGATGAGTATAGCATGGATATAGGATGGATATAGGAAAGATACAGGAAGGATACAGCTAAGGACTACCCGAATTTTCGATAATATTGAATATTTATCGGTTTATGTAAACTATCTGCTACACTTAACTCGACTGATACTTCATTTATTACGCAAAATATTGTTTTTTATTCATTTATGCGGATAGTCATTGTGCTTATTTATAGGTTATTACTGTATTTTGAGGAATGATTTAGTCATCCATGTAGATTTTTGTTCTAATATCTTTATAGAATTTATTAGTACGTTTTTGTAATTTCTGCTATTTCTAACAACAAAGTTGGCTAATATTGTATCTGAAATATGTATATAGAGTTAAATATACTTGTTTAATGATTAATTAATGCTAATATATCGCTTTAAGCTATAATAAAGCATAAAATATTTTCAATTTTCTTCCCATATATCTGTTCGCCAATATTGCAACATTAAATACTGACAGATGTATGTTTATATTAGTTGTAATACTAATTACTATAAATAAACGACTTACTAGTATTATTGCTACATATTATTTATCACTCCTTCCCTTTTTCCTTTATACCAAGCGGTTTCCAGAGTTTTCATACATAGTAATGTGCCAGCATTACAGAATCAGGAATAGAATATTTCATAGTATTAATTACTACACACCTAAAAATAACGCTACAAAGCACTGTATATCAGCAATATAAAATATTTTCATTAAGTTTGTCATGTACAAAACAACAAAGGAATTAATTTAAAAGATAAACTTATGAAAGCAACTACTATTAAACTATTACTAGCGAAGCTGGCATTAATATTAGTAGTGTCTAATGCTTCTGCTCAGGATTTGATTGGTACACGTATTGATGTAAATAAAGGCTCTAACTATACCGATAAATTGTGGCTTTATACTATTGGAAGTTGCAAAAGCAGCTTTGATAATGGTTGGGATGGATTTAAAGAAATAGGAAGTCCTAAAGTTCCTCAGCTATTTGCTGTAGAGAAAGACGGCGATTACCAGATTGATGCAACAAATAATGTAAATAATACAGTACTGGGATTTATTGCAGGACAAGATTCAGTTTACACGCTTACATTTACCCACCAAAATATGCAATTGGGTTATTCTAAATTGTATTTGATAGACTCTGTAGCCGAGAAAACAATTGATGTATATGCTGACGGATCTACATACACTTTCAAAGCAACTAATAAAAAGGCTGTAAAACGCTTCAAAATAGTAAGTGAACTACCGTTGACAGCAACAGTATTGAAACCAGATTCTATAGACTCTTCTAATGCTAATGAAGGTGCTATAGCTTCTACAGCTATTGTTTCTTCCGGTTTTGCAGTTGATAATTCTAAAAATGTTATCACTCAGTCTAATACCGGTGATGCCTCTATCGTTAAGACCAAGAAAATAAAAGTATATACAGCTCAGAAAATGATTGTGATTAACAATGCAGATAAACAAGTAGGACAGTTAAACGTGTACAATGCAAGCACAGGAAAGCTGGTTAAACAATCTACATTTGGAAGCTTTGCAACTACAGTGATTCCAACAGATGAGTTATCCGGTAGTTATGTGGTATATGCAAAAACAATTAACGAAGAACTTTCTAAGACAGTAATTTTATAATAGAGTTTAAATTTGATTGAGGTTATTGATTTGATTGCAGGGTGATGTGCAGTAGAATTATATTTTACTGCACATTTCTTTGTATCCCTCAAAAGAGTTTGTAGCCAAAAACAACCGAAAATCCTTGTAGGATATCGTTTGACTTAGAATCGGGGTAGGGAGGCTTAAAGCCATCCAGATAATCAGAAAAGGAGTATCGCAAATTATACTCTATCCCAAAACTGAAATTATTATTGAATTCATATTGGTATCCAATGCCGTAAGGAATAATTGCCGAAATATCGGTTTCGTTGTTTTTTTGAGTCTTGTAATTATAGTCAATGCGTTGACAGTAATTTAGATTGGCGTTGGTATTAATCAAACCTATACCGAGAAAAATATAGATAGAATTAGGTGAATATGACCGGTTGAAAATCTGACCAAGATTGACTGTGTATTCACCATGTATGGATGCTTGCCAGATTTTTGATGAGAAGGTATAATTCCGGATTTCGGAAGCACCATCTGAACCGGTTACGGTAGTATAATTAATTTGTGCTCTATAGCCCAGGTTATTGGAGTATTTTACTTTGTATCCTAAAGAAAATTCTTTATTGCCCGAGATACCTTGAGAGAATGGAGATTTTTTGGTGTCGGCAAAACAGTATTCTGTGCCTAACGAGAGAAGTATAGTTCCGCTGTTTGCATTGCTTTTTTTAATCAGCCCATATCTACGTTGAGAAAGAAGGGACAATGGAATTAGAATAATAAGCGAAAAGAATAGAAGTAGTTTTCTCATTCAGCAGTGCTTCAAAATACTTTTAATGAATTTACGCGAGAACAAATGAGAAATTTTAGGCATAAAGTTAAGATACAAATCTGAGATTAGGTATAAAATTTTCATGATGCCCAATGCCGGCCAAACGACGTAAATACTACCCTGTCAATATTTAATTGTCAGAGAGACGCAATTTACAATGATGCATGGCATGCATACACCCAATAAACCCCTGGACATCAGTTGTTCATGGCTGATTAATCGGGATTATAATAATAGTAAAAACAAACACGGTAAGTTTCTTTAGAACTGTGTCTGATAAAAGAGATGGTTAAAATGAAAATGGATTAATACACTTGTAAATAGGAAAAACAAGTGTACAACTTTTGTGTATAAACAAATTCGGGGCAAAAATAGGAAAAAAAACCACATTCTAACCATTTTCTGCCCGAGCTGCAAGATTATTTAATAAATATAAGTTTTTTCAGTATCTGAAACTACTTCCCCCAACAAACTCACGAAGCAAAGAAGTCGGTGGAATTTCACGGTCTAATATCGGAACAAAATAGTTCAGAAACTTAATCAAACGATGCGTTTCGGTATATTCATCGCAGTATTTTGGTACTTCTGCCAAGATAGGTTCGGCATATCTTTTTAAAACGGCAAGTTCAAATAATAGAGCCGAGTTAAAAAGCACATCGGCATTTTCCTGATACGGGAATATCCACTTTTCCTCACCTCTGCGCACGCTTGGCCAGCGATTAATAGTTTCCCTGGCGGAGTAATTTCTAAAGCGAGAATCGCGAATAATACGGCGTAACAGCCTTGTATCGGTTGTGGGTATCCAGTTGTGATTATCAATAGGGATAGTTGTAAGGGCTGAAACGTAAATTTTGAATGTAGTTTCGCTCGGAATATCCGGAGTAAGTGCAGGATTCAGTGCGTGTATGCCTTCCAGTACAAGAATGCTGTCATCGTTCAGTTTTAGTTTCTCTCCTTTGTAGTATCGTTTACCATCCTCGAAGTTGAAAAATGGGACTTCAATTTCTTCTCCGGCCAGTAATTGTTTGAGATGTTCATTGAATGTGATTAAATCTAGTGCGTGCAGGTGTTCAAAATCATATTCCCCGTTTTCATCCAGTGGTGTTTCATCTCTATTCACAAAATAGTTATCGAGTGATACTGCGACGGGTTTTAATCCGCTAACCATGAGCTGTACCGAAAGGCGTTTACTGAAGGTCGTTTTTCCGGAGGAAGATGGACCCGAAATAAGTACAAACTTGACTTTTTCTGCTCGCTGAGATATCATATCGGCAATAGAGGCTACTTTTTTCTCGTGTAATGCTTCCGATACTTTAATCATGTTGAACGACAGATTGTTGCGGCAAGCAATATTAAAGTCTCCAACATTGTTTATTTTCATGATTTTGTTCCAGCCAACGTACTCTTTGTAGATGTCGTACATTTTGGGCATTAAAACCATTTCTTCGAGTTCCACCGGATTTTCACGGCAAGGGATGCACAGCAACAAACCATTATAATACCGGATTAAATCGTAAATTCCAAGATAATCGGTAGATGGCAGCAGCACTCCGTTGTAATAATCTATATAATCATCTATTCTGAAAAACCTGAAATACGGATTTCCAAGAGTTTCAAATAGTGCTGTTTTGTCAGATTGAAGATTCTTGTTTACGAACAATTCCTTTACTTCTTTTGTTTGCTTTTCCTCGCATATAATGCGCTTTCCCTGAGCGATAGTCTGGTTTACACGTTCTTTTATCTTCGCAATGATTTCAGGAGTTATTGGCTCGTTCAGATTCTCGAGTTTGCAGTAGTAGCCTTTGGAGATGGGATGTTCTATCTGAAGAGTAACATGTGGATACAGTTCGGAAATAGCTTTGGACAGCACCATGCACAAAGTGCGCACATAAACTCGCATGCCCGATGGAGTACTTAAATCAATAAATTCAATGTCTTTGGGTTTATATACCAGAAAATTCAAATCTTCCACCTTGTAGTTTACACGGGCAGCCATTACTGGGTATTTCAACTCTATTTTCAGATCCTGATATATCTCGATAAGTGATATTCCTAATGGATAATTATGATACGATTGTGTGTTTTTGCAGTAGATAGTAACCGACTTGTCCATAAAATAGATGATTATTATTAACGATATTTTTGCATAAAAGCGGTGTAAAATTACATTATTTTTTTTATATGTATTTGTTTGAGTGTCTCTAATTTTTGAATTACTTTTGTAGTCAATTTTCAGGAACTTTTGATTGTGGTCTAAATGTCTTGTAAACTGAAATATATATATTATCACTAAATCTTAGATGTATGAACTTGTTTAATGTATATCCGCTTTTTGATATCGAAATAGCGAAGGGAATCGGCTGTAGAACGTATGACAACCATGGAATCGAATACCTTGATTTGTACGGTGGACATGCTGTGATATCAGTAGGACATTCCCACCCGTACTATGTTCAGAAACTGACTCATCAGATAGAAAATCTGGTTTTTTATTCCAATTCGGTAATAAACAAGTTGCAGGTGGAACTGGCTGAGAAATTGGGTAAAATGTCGGGCTACGAAGATTACTTCCTTTTTCTTATAAATTCAGGAGCTGAGGCCAACGAAAATGCGCTCAAGCTGGCTTCGTTTCATACCGGTCGCCGTAAAGTGATTGCTTTTGATAAAAGCTTTCATGGAAGGACTTCGGCAGCTGTGCGAGTAACGGATAACCCCAAAATAGTTGCACCGATAAACGAAGGATTTGAAGTAGATTTTTTGCCTCTAAACGATATTGAAGCTGTACGTAAATCGCTCAATAAAGGAGATGTTTGTGCTGTTATCATTGAGGGTGTTCAGGGTGTAGGCGGAATTCGTACACCGGAAAACAAGTTCCTACAGGATTTAAGCGAAGCATGTAAGGCTGCAGGAACAGTTCTGATATTGGACGAAGTACAGTCTGGCTATGGACGTAGCGGGAAATTCTTTGCGCACCAATATGCAGGCATTCGTCCCGATTTGATAACCGTGGCCAAAGGCATGGGAAATGGTTTTCCTATCGGAGGAGTGCTTATCAGTCCAATGTTTGAAGCATCACACGGCATGTTGGGTACTACTTTTGGAGGAAGTCATCTGGCATGTACTGCCGCTATCGCTGTGCTCGATATTATCAAAGTAGAACACCTGGTTGAAAATGCTGAAAAGATAGGAAACTATCTGATAGAGGAATTATCTAAAATTCCTCAGATAAAAGAAGTCAGAGGTTTGGGATTGATGATAGGCATTGAGTTTGAACAGCCGGTGAAAGAAATACGTAACCGCTTATTGTTCGAGAAAAAAGTGTTTACAGGTGCCAGTGGTACTAATACCATTCGGTTATTGCCTCCATTGTGTTTGTCCAAATCGGATGCAAACATCTTTTTGACGAGCTTCAAAGAAATTCTCCAATCGGTTTAATCCGGTTGGAGTGCTTTCTTATTTTTTCAATAGAAATTTACATGCATCACTGATACATTGCTTTATAGGTGTAAACGCAAATCCTGTGGTCTGAATTATTTTCAGGTTTGAATAGTATTCCCTGCTTGTGGCTGAACGTGCCGTTCCACGATCAATTACCGGAGTGAAATTAAAAATCCGTCCGGCTAGTTCGGCGATAAACCCTGCTAGCCAAAGTATTCTTTTACCGATTGGAATAAATGGTCGCCGTTTATTAAAACTACCGGCCATCCAGCTGAGAATATCTTTATTGGAACAATTTTCGCCAACCAGAACGTACCTTTCGCCGGATATATCGGAGTTTGTAAGCAAGATCATTGCTTTAGCCACATCGCTGACATCTACATATCCGCTTCCACCGTTGGTGTAGAAGAGTAATCCCTTGCGCACTTGCGAAAATAGTTGCGCACTTCCGTTCTCATTTCCTGAAATTCCCAGAATTACTCCCGGGTTGACTATCACTGCTTTCAATCCCTGACTGATTCCTTTCCACACCTCTTGCTCCGACTCATATTTACTTTTTGAATAAAACGATCTTACAGGGAAGTCTGTCCAGGTTGAATTTTCATCAATTTCGGTCTTGTTTTTATCCTTTCCGCACGCGGCAATAGAGCTTACAAAGCAAAATCTATCGACTTTAGCTTCAAGAGCAGCCGTGACAATGTTTTTTGTGCCCAGAATGTTGGTATTCAATATTGTATCTGAATTTCCGCCGAGTGAGACCATGGCTGCGCAATGATAAATTGTAGTCACTTCGCAAAGTGCTGCTCTGATGGAGTTGATATCCAGCATATCTGCTATCCTCCAATCAATACGTTCTAAAAATTTATCCGGCTCCGGGCTGTAAAAACTGAATATGGTGCGCAATGCTTGTACATTGCTTGAAGGTCGGCGTATGGCTACAACTCTTTCGTTCTGCTGTAACAGATACCACAATAAATTTCCTCCCACCAAACCGGTGGCTCCGGTTACCAATATCATTTTTCTGTAATTTTTATTTGAACTTCAAAAATACGGAAAGAAAACAGTATTTTTGCATTTAATTTCACGAAAAAAATTGTTTCCCCAAGTCATGCAAACTATTTGTGTCTATTGTGCTTCAAGCACGCAGGTAAAGCCGTCTTATTTTGAAGCAACAGCCTCGTTAGCCTCGATATTGGCTAAAGCAGGTTTATCGGTGGTATACGGTGGAGGCTCTAACGGACTTATGGGGCAGTTGGCCGATAGCATGTTGGCATCGGGCGGTAAAATAACCGGTATCATTCCGCGTTTTATGTGTGAAGTGGAGTGGAACCACACAAATCTGACAGAGCTTATTCTGGTAGAAACTATGCACGAACGGAAGGAGAAGATGGCTCTAATGGCCGATGCTGTTGTGGCACTGCCCGGCGGATGCGGTACGTTGGAGGAACTGTTGGAGGTTATTACCTGGAAACGGTTGGGGATATTCACTAAACCGATAGTGATTGTAAACCTTGAAGGGTATTTCGATGCATTGATAACGATGCTTAACAGGGCAGTAGATGAACACTTTATGAGAGATGAGCACCGGAGGATGTGGGAAGTGGTGGAAACACCCGAAGAAGTTCTGCCTGCTATTCAAAATTCAGTAAACTGGGATTCGAACGCCAGAACCTTTGCCGCGTTATAAAAGATACTTATGCTTCAGCCCGATTCATTACATACCTTAACCGAAAGTGTCAAAGTGCTGCCTGATA
>Ga0302296_1002352_pt1 | contig 12784 bp, 16 predicted proteins | sample III_Fen_N3_1_FD_194546 | JGI IMG/M metagenome (GOLD analysis project Ga0302296, IMG submission 194546) | Peat permafrost microbial communities from Stordalen Mire near Abisko, Sweden - III_Fen_N3_1 | ecosystem: Environmental > Terrestrial > Soil > Wetlands > Permafrost | place: Sweden: Abisko... | reverse complement strand
TTCAGGTTCATAATCGGTATTGGTAAAAACAGAATGAATAGAATATTTAGCTGCCAGTTGCCCAAAAACAACTTCCGGAGATGAAACATAAACCTGTAAACTACTGTTGAATTTGCGGAATTCGCGATCAAGTTCAGTCAGGCAGCGGTGAATGAAAGTGAGCCGGGCATCGTTTGGATTGGGGAATTGAGCCAAAATTGCCGGATCGAAAATAAATACCGGAACAGCAGGTAACCCGGCATTCAACGCCTGAAATAAGCCATGATTGTCGTCAACCCGTAAATCGCGCCGAAACCAGAATATGTTTACGCTTTCCATAAAAGAACTGAATTACTGAAAGATTGAAAAACTGACAAATTAAGTGGCTGCCACAAAAACAGCCGTCTGCATCATTTGAATCGCTTCCTGAACTGCTTTTGAAACTGGAGTTTCCGGTAGATTTTTCAGAAATCTGGCTGCTTCTTTTCGCTGTGCCCGTTCAGGAAAAATTCGCGATAATAAATTTGATTTACCAACCATCATGGCCAAAATAATGGAATTATCAGTGGGTTCTCCTTTGCCGATTAGCGTTGCTTCAACTTCTTTCTTAATATTTTCAACCAGATCACGATCCATCAAATAAACTTTTTCATGAGGAATAAATAGAATCCGCTTTTCTTCAGTACGAAGTACATTTTTACGCACCAGACTGCGGATAAAGTGCTTTCGAATTTTCCGACCCCGAACATTAAAATATGAAATCCAGCTTCTCAGTTTTCGATCTTTCCCCCTGAGCCGAATCTTGTTCAGAAAGAATTCATGAATTTCATCACTCTGAATAGTTGGATTTTCCAAATGGACAATCCCTTTTTCAATCGAAACCAGTCCTTTATTCATTAGTTCGACGAATACCGAACCTGTCAGTGTCATCGAGATTGAAGTGGATGCATTCAGCAAAATGCCACCATTTTTAGGATTGACTGTCAGGCAAAACAATTTTTCGCTCAGTTTTAATGACCTATCCATTTTGTTTGGTTTGAATTTTTGAGTTCATTTATACCCAGTAACAATCTATGCTAAATTACAACTTTATACGATGAAACGAGGTTTTGCAAGCGACAATAATTCAGGTATACATCCTGAAATTTTAAATGCTATTTCGGATGCTAATGAAGGACATGCAGTTGGTTACGGCGGTGATGAAATTACAAAAAAAGCCATTGACCGGTTCAAACAAGAGTTTGGCGAACAGACGGAAGTTTTTTTCGTTTTTAATGGAACCGGTGCCAATGTGTTGGGACTTTCAACGTTAACTCACTCATTTAATGCTATAATCTGCGCCGATACGGCTCATATACAAACCGACGAATGTGGTGCACCCGAAAAATTTACCGGCTGCAAGCTGCTTCCAGTTGATACGATCAAAGGGAAAATTACACCAGCCGGAATTATGAAATATTTGCACGGATTTGATTTTGAACATCATTCGCAACCCAAAGTAATTTCCATTTCACAGGTGACCGAACTCGGAACGGTGTATAGTCTCGAAGAAATTAAAGCAATCACCAGTCTGGCGCACAAATACGGACTTTTTGTACACATGGACGGAGCCCGTTTGGCCAATGCGGCCGTGGCTCTCGGTTTGCCATTCCGGGCATTTACTGTTGACGCCGGAATTGATGTACTTTCGTTTGGAGGTACCAAAAACGGCATGATGCTGGGTGAAGCGGTTCTGTTTTTCAATCCCGAATTGACCAAACTCACCAAATACATTCGCAAACAAAGCATGCAGTTGTATTCTAAAATGCGTTTCGTGAGCGCACAATTTTTGGCCTATTTCGAAAACGATCTTTGGAAACGAAACGCAACCCATTCGAACCGGATGGCACAACTTCTGGAACAAGAAGTCAAAAAAATTCCTGCCATACAACTTACTCAACAGGTAGATGCTAACGGTGTCTTTGCCATTGTTCCTCCGGAAATCATTCCTCAGCTTCAGGAAAAATATTTCTTTTACATGTGGGACGAACACCGGTCGGAAGTTCGCTGGATGACCTCGTTTGACACCGAAGAAGAAGATATTTACCAATTTGCAGCATTGATTAAATCACTGGTTTAGATGCCAATATTCGATTATTACCCCAGAAATCAGGAGCCAACCGATAAGGAAACGGAAAAGAAGATTTTCAAATACAGTCTTTTGTTTTCGGTAATTATCGTTGGAGTTTTCTGGCTGGTAAAATTGATAGAGAACTATTTGAATCTCGATTTGTCGGTATATGGAATTTTACCCTTGCAAATCGAAGGATTGAGGGGAATAATCTTTTCGCCTTTTATTCATAGCAACTACGACCATTTGCTATCGAACACCTTTCCATTCCTGATTCTATCATTTTCATTATTCTATTTCTACCGAAAACTGGCTTATCGTATCCTTTTTCTGATTTACATTCTTTCGGGATTTTGTGTCTGGCTTGGTGGCCGCGATTCGTACCATATCGGCGCCAGTGGCATCGTTTACGGATTGGCATCGTTCCTTTTTTTCAGCGGTGTGTTTCGGAAAGATGCTAATTTGCTGACGATTGGAATCATTGTAGCCTTTCTTTATGGAAGTATGTTTTGGGGAATTTTCCCACTCAAACCAGGAATTTCTTGGGAAAGTCATTTATGGGGATCGGCCAGTGGGTTGTTGCTGGCTTATTATTACCGGCATCAAGGTCCGGTTCGTCCGGTTTCGACCTGGGAAAATGAACCGGAAGACGATACGGAGGATTCAGAGGATGAAGAATATAACGAAGAAATAATTTCTGAAGATTCAAACCAGAGCAATACTTCGCACACATAGGAAAAAGAAAATAATTCTGAATAAATATCAAAAATCAGGAATGTAAAGCTTATTCAATCTATTTGATCTATTTACTTAGTTGTTAAGAAAAACCTTTCAAAGACATTAATTCATTCTCCCGATCGATGGATATAAAAAAAATCCTAACTTTGCCTCCCCATATTTAATCCGGTTCTAAGACAATGATTAGCAGAAGAATAATTCGAATCAAGGTATTACAAATATTGTACGCGTTCTTTACTTCACCTGAGACTTCGATCAACAACACCGAAAAAGAACTCTTTTTCAGTTTGCAAAAAACATACGATCTTTATCACTATCTCATATCACTTGTTATTGAAATAGAAAAGTTTGCAGAAGATCGGATTGATCTGGGTCTTAAAAAACATCGTCCAACGAGCGAAGATCTCACTCCCAATACCCGTTTTGTAAATAATCTGCTTATTCATCAGCTAAAAGCCAATATTTCACTTACCAAATATCTCGAATCGGCTAAATTAAACTGGGCTGAAGAGGACGAACTTATACGCAAATTATACCTTTCGCTATTAGATCAGGAATTTTATCAGGAATACATGTCATCAGATCAAAACAGCTATGCCGATGATCGTAAACTTGTTGAAGATATTTTTAAATACCTTATTCTTGACAACGAAGATATCGAATTGCTGCTTGAAGAACAGAGTATTTACTGGAATGACGACCTCGATTTTGTGGTAAGTATGATCCTGAAAACTTTCAAGAAATTCAAAGAATTCAGCGACGACCACCAGGCATTACTACCAATGTATAAAGATGAGGAAGATCGTCAGTTTGCAAAAGACCTTTACCGCAAGGTTGTACTGAATCATAGTGAAAACGTGATATTGATTAAACAGCACACTGTAAACTGGGACATCGAACGTATTGCTTTTATTGATAATCTGATTTTGGAACTGGCTTTAAGCGAATTTTTGTATTTCCCTTCGATACCGACTAAAGTTACGATGAACGAATACATCGAACTCTCGAAATATTACAGCACCGAGAAAAGTCGGAACTTCATTAATGGGATACTTGACAAAGCCTTGAAAGACCTAAAGAAAGCAAATAAAATTTTGAAAGCAGGTCGCGGCTTAATTGGGGAAGACGAGGAATGAAAATAAGCCAGAAGTTAAGACAATCCAGAATCGTTCTTCTTTTTTTCTGGCTACTGCTTGGTTCATGTCATTCAGGAGCACAAAAAACACCTTCAGCCGTTAAATCAAGTGAATCAGGTGTCGCTAAATTTGTCTTTTCAGAAGAAATCCATAATTTTGGTTCGCTTAAAGCCGGTGAGGTTGTATCTTTCACCTTTACTTTTAGGAACGAAGGAACAAAAACTTTAACCATCACCGAAATTGACTCGGGCTGTGGTTGTACCGAAGTTAAAATGGAAAATAAAATCATTGCCCCAGGGCAAGATGGTCGGATTGAGGTAATTTACAATTCAGCCGGCGAAGTTGGAAGGCAGTTAAAAACGATTACGCTATTCTCGAATGCCGAACCTGCTCAAAAGCAAATATTTATAAAAGCAAATGTAACCAACGAAATAATTGAAATAAACAGTTAAATTAAAAACATACAAATGATGAATTATTTATTAATGGCTCAGCCTGCAGCTGATGGTGCTCAAACCAATCCAATCATGGCATTTCTTCCGATGATTCTTATCATTGCAGTATTTTATTTTTTCATGATCAGACCTCAGATGAAAAAACAAAAGGAAGTTACGGCTTTTCGCAATAGCCTTGCAAAAGGAGATAAAGTGGTAACTACTGGTGGTATTTACGGAAAAATTCTGGAACTGAAGGACAATTATGTGCTTCTTCAAATTGACGACAATGTAAAAATCAGAGTTGACAAGTCTGCTTTGGTAAGAGACATGTCTGACGTTCAGACGAAATAATAGTTCAATCTACACTTGAAATGGAAAAGGGCCGGCAACATGTCGACCCTTTTTTTTATATTTGATGCCGTAAAACGAACATGCCGCCCGAAATGATCTCAATGATGGCAGCACAGAAAAATATGAAAATATAAGTCGAAATGGAAATCTTGATGCATAAGAGTTCCACAAGAACGTGCAGAGATCCATTTTTTTAAACAACATATTTTCGAGTGATAGCAAACTGGATATATAAATTCGTAAAGTACCTAAAAAAGGTATACTTTAAAAGTGACAAGCGCATAGCTGCCTATCTGGTGTGCGTTGCTATTGCTACAGGATTTTGGTTCCTGAATGCCCTAAGTAAAACTTATACAGTGGAAATTGTAGCGCCAGTTGAATATTCTAATTTCCCAAGAAATAAAACTTTTACAGGTAATCTGCCCGATAATTTTGAAATGACTGTCAGGGCACACGGATTCACTATACTAAGACATCAATTTAGCTTTTTATTTGGACCCCTTTCATTCGATGTAAATGAAATGACCAATAACCGGATGCTGGATAATAATAAAACAAATTTTGCCTTCCCATCCCGACAATTTCTAAACGAACTATCTTACCAATTATCGAACGATATTGAGATTTTGAGTATGTCCCCCGACACATTGTTTTTCCGATTTGGAAAGATGACTCAAAAAAGGGTAAAAATAAAACCGGTTGTAAATATTAACTTAAAAAAGCAGTTTCAGATTTCCGGTGAAAAAACGACTTCTCCTAACACCGTTGTGGTCAGTGGCCCGCAATCAATTCTGGATACTCTTCAGTTTGTATATACAAAACCAATTGAACTTAATGCAGTTGACCAACCAATAAAGGTAAAAGTTGAGATTAATCCGGTAAAAGAACTTTTCTTCGATCCACCATCAGTCGATCTGACAATTCCTGTTGAGGAATACACTGAAGGGCAGCAATCCGTTCAGGTTATTCTGACTGATGCACCTACTGACTTAAAGGTTAAATTATTTCCGGCACGAGTTAAAGTTTCATTTCTTGTTGGTTTAAGCCGATTTTCAGAAATCCATCCTGAAGATTTTAACCTTGATGTAAATTATGCGGAAATTGAAAAAGGGCAACAACGTCTTCGGATTAAAGTTGTTTCAGCACCAGCATTTCTCTACGATGTAAAAATTACGCCGGAAGAGATTGAATACCTCATCGAAAACTAACTGAATGTTAAAGATTGGAATTACAGGAGGAATTGGAAGTGGGAAAAGTACCGTTTGCAGGGTTTTCTTTGCTTTTGGTATTCCGGTTTTTGAAGCCGACCGAATTGCCAAAGATCTCATGAACACGAATGAGGAAATATATGAAAAGTTGGTTAACTTGTTCGGGGCGACTGTTTACCTGACTGATCATACGATCGACCGAAAACACCTGGCCGGAATTGTTTTTAACAACCCATCTTTACTTGCAAAATTAAATGAGATTGTTCATCCGGTAGTAAGAGAAACATTTTTCAATTGGTGCGAAAAACAGCAATCGCCTTACATTATTCATGAAACCGCCATTTTATTCGAAAGTGGCTTTTACAAAATGATGGACAAAACCATTGCCGTTGTAACAAGTGAAAATGAACGAATACAACGCGTGATGAAGCGCGACGATTTAACTTTAGAATTGGTAAAAGAAAGAATCCGAAATCAGTGGACTGATGAGGAAAGAATTAAATTAGCCGATTTTGTAATTGGGAATAACGACGACGAACTAATCATTCCACAAATCATAGAAATTGACAAAAAGATAAGAGCATATGGCAAAGTTAGGTAAATGGATCACCGGAGGACTGGGATGGGCTATTGGTGGTCCAATTGGCGGAATTTTAGGTTTTATGGTCGGGTCGTTGTTCGACAATACTCAGGTATTAACCGGACGTCAGGAATATCAACCCAGACAGCCTACCACACAAGGCGGTTATATTATGAGCTTGCTGGTATTGGTAGCTGCCGTCATGAAAGCCGATGGAAAAATTCTGAAATCGGAACTCGATTACACCAAAGATTTTTTTGTACGCTCTTTTGGACCGGCCGCTGCAGGCGAAGCCATTAAGATTTTACGCGATTTACTTCAACAAAATATTCCTGTTACTGAAGTTTGCCAACAGATCCGAAAAAACATGGATCACCCATCGCGGTTGCAATTGGTACATTTTCTCTTCGGAATAGCCGCTGCCGATGGTGTTGTTCACGAAAGCGAACACCAACTGATTGCACATATTGCTCTGCAAATGGGCATCAGTGAAAAAGATTACCAGTCGATTGAAGCCATGTTTGTTGCAAATACCGATGCAGCATACAAAATTCTGGAAGCCGAACCAACTGCTACCGATGATGAATTGAAGAAAGCTTACCGCAAAATGGCACTGAAATATCATCCGGATAAGGTTCATTATCTGGGCGAAGATGTTCAGAAAGGTGCCAATGAAAAATTCCAGAAAGTAAACGAAGCATGGGAAACGATAAAGAAACAAAGAGGGATTGTGTAAATCCTGAAAAAGAAAATAGGAAAAGCTTGTGGATTTGATCTGCAAGCTTTTTTGTTTCCCCCTACCAAGCGATAGGATTTTTTCAAAATACGCACAAACTTTTAAGTTTCATTGCGAGTTTCAAATAAATAGCTTTCCTTTGTTCGTAATTTCACGAACAACGAACAATGCAAAAAGAAATAATTACTGAAGAACAGCAAAAAGCAGCCCGCTATGCCAAAGCGATGGGTCATCCTATTCGGATGTATGTGCTTGATTTATTGTCAAAACAATCATGTTGCTACAGTGGCGATTTAACCGAAGAGCTACCTATCGTAAAATCGACCCTTTCGCAGCACCTGAAAGAATTGAAAGATGCAGGACTCATTCAGGGAGAAATCGAAGCACCCCGTATTAAATATTGCCTGAATAAGGAAAACTGGAAAGAAGCACAAGAGCTATTCCGAAAATTCTTGAAAATAGGTATTGAAGAACCAGTACAAAAATGTCAGTAAAAATAGAAATCATGGAAATCAAAATTTTAGGAACAGGTTGCCCCAAATGTAAAACGCTCGAAAAAGTGACCCGCGAAGTGATTGAACAGAATGGTATTGATGCTACGGTCATCAAAGTGGAAGATATCATGGAAATCATGAAATTTGGTGTTATGACGACTCCAGCCTTAGTTGTAAACGGGAAAGTTGAAATAAAAGGACGAATTCCTTCCGCAGATGAAATCAAACAAGTATTAACACGATAAAACATTCAGTATGAAAAAAGTTATTTTTTTAAGTTTTGCCCTGATGATAATGAGCAGCTTTTTATGCAATGCTCAAACAGCAAAAAAGGCAACAACCGTTTCTACCGCAAACAAAGTGGAAGCCTATTATTTTCACAATACAGCACGTTGTGTGACCTGTAAAACTGTTGAAGCTGAAGCAAAGGCTGACCTGGAAAACCTTTACGGAAGTCAGGTAACTTTCAAAGCATTAAACCTTGAAGATGATGCAAACAAAGCAATTGCTAAAAAACTGGAAGTTTCGGGCCAGACATTACTATTGGTTAAAGGCGATCAGAAAATAAATCTCACTAACGAAGGTTTTTTGTATGCGGTAACTAACCCTACGAAATTAAAATCAATCATCAAAGAAAAGGTCGATGGACTGTTAGATTTATAATTAATGGATTTTCTCACCAGTCTCTTGGAAAACAGTACCATGCCATGGTTGTCTGCTTTGGTGCTAGGCTTAATGACCGCCATCAGTCCTTGCCCACTGGCTACCAACATCACGGCAGTGGGTTTTATCAGCAAGGACATCGAAAACCGCGACCGTGTTTTTGTCAACGGATTACTTTATACGCTAGGGCGCGCCATTTCTTATACGGCCATTGCCCTCATCATTTATTTCGGAGCTGATCAGTTTAGATTTTCGGGCTTTTTTCAACTTTACGGCGAAAAAATTGTAGGTCCTTTATTGATTATCATCGGTTTGTTTATGCTGGATGTGATTAAAATTAAGTTTCCCGGAATGAGCGGTTTAACTTCCAAAATGGAAAACAAAACCAAATGGGGATTTTTTGATGCCATTTTGCTTGGAATGATTTTCGCGCTGGCCTTTTGTCCATACAGCGGGGTACTTTATTTTGGCATGCTGGTTCCAATGACTGTTGCAAGTGCTTCAGGCTTATATCTTCCTATCGTTTTTGCAGTGGCTACCGGTATTCCGGTGATCATTCTTGCCTGGATACTGGCCTTCTCTGTTGGTTCAATCGGTGGAGTTTATAATAAGATGAAGAACTTCGAAATCTGGTTTCGTAGGGTAATTGCAATCCTCTTTATTGCAGTAGGTCTCTATTACATTATCAGCGTATTCTTTTAAAAAAATTTGATTTTAATGTTCGTCTTTTTACGAACTAATTTTATAAAATACGAATATGAAAAATAAAAAAAATGCGATCTGGCTACCTCTCGCCCTTTTACCAATTTGGTTCCTGATTTATCACAATCTTCAGCCAATGACTGATTGGTTGATTGACACGACATTGGGAATGACAAAAGGTGTGCATCTCACTGAAGCGTTGCGGTTCTTCGTTTTCGAGTTCCCCAAAGTAATGCTTCTTCTAACGCTTATTATCTTCTTTGTTGGAATTATCCGCACTTATTTTACTCCTGAACGAACCCGCAAGGCGCTTGAAGGGAAAAAAACATTTACCGGTAATGTGATGGCAGCAACGTTGGGCATTGTCACTCCGTTTTGTTCGTGTTCAGCCATCCCGCTGTTTTTAGGATTTGTTGAGTCGGGTGTTCCTCTTGGAGTCACATTTTCTTTCCTGATTGCGGCTCCAATGATTAACGAAGTTGCCATTATCCTTTTATATGGACTGTTTGGCTGGCAGGTTGCCGCAATTTATGTAGGCACCGGATTGGCCATTGCCATCCTGGCTGGTTGGGTCATTGGCTTGTTGAAACTCGAAAAATGGGTAGAACCTTGGGTGTATCAAGCCCACATGGGAGATAGCGGATCGGAAGAAGAAAAATTAACTTTTGTCAAACGGATAAATCTTGGCTATGATGCCATTAAAGAAATTGTCGGCAAAGTTTGGATTTATGTGGCACTTGGAATTCTTGTTGGTGCGGGTGCTCATGGATATGTTCCTGAAGAATTTATGGCCGCATTGATGGGGAAATCTGCCTGGTACTCTATTCCGCTTTCCGTACTGATCGGTATTCCTTTGTATTCAAATGCTGCTGGTATTGTTCCGATTGTTTCTGTTCTGATTGAAAAAGGAGCATCGCTTGGAACGGCTTTGGCCTTTATGATGTCGGTAATTGGTCTTTCGCTTCCTGAAATGGTTATCCTGCGAAAAGTATTGAAACTCCCGTTAATATTCACATTTATTAGCATTGTAGGTACAGGGATTATGATCGTTGGATATTTGTTTAATTATATCTTCTAAAAAAATGAAAACAAAACATTTTCAACAAATGGCCATTGTATTGCTTTTACTGGCATTAGTCCAAGGAATCAGCCATGCCCAGAACACAGCACAGGATAAAACACAGAAACCGGCAACAGAACAACAAAAAAACACTGTGAAATATAAAGTGAGCTTCATTGAGCTTGGTTCAGTACGCTGCATCCCTTGCCAGAAAATGCAACCCGTAATGAAATCAATAGAAAAGAAATATAGCAATCAGGTGAAAGTTGTTTTTCACGATGTGTGGACACCTGAAGGTAAGCCTTTTGCTGTTCAATATGGCATTGAATCAATCCCAACTCAGGTATTTCTTGACGAAAATGGGAAAGAGTTCTCGCGGCACGTGGGTTATTTCCCGGAAGAACAATTGACAAAAGTTTTAAATTCACACGGAGTAAATTAACCTCATTCCAAAGTTGTAAATTTGATATAGAGAAAAAGTTAAAATCATACATTAACCAATAACAACAACAATTATGAAAACAAAATCATTAGGTTTTATTGGCGGTGGCAGAATTACCAATATATTTCTGCAAGCCTTTGTAAATAAAAAAGCCATTTTCGAATCGATTTCCGTTTTCGACACCAATCCGGAAACCCTTAAAAACCTGAAGCTAAAATTCCCCTTTATCCAAATCCTTGAATCGGCAAATGAAGCAGCAAAAAAAGATGTTGTTTTTCTGGCCCTCCATCCACCGGTGATTATGGCTACACTGGAGGCAATCAAAGCAGAAGTCTCCGAACAAACCATATTTATCTCGCTGGCGCCCAAAATAACCATCGAAAAAATAGCTGCCATATTACCAGTCCATCAGGTTGTCAGGCTAATTCCCAATGCCACCTCAATTATCAATCACGGGTATAATCCGGTAAGTTTTGCTTCCGGAATGTCAGAAATTCAGAAATGGTACATTCTGGAAATGATGAACTTATTGGGACATACCTTTGAAACCGCCGAAGAAAAGCTGGAAGCATATGCCCTGCTTTCGGCTATGCTGCCTACTTATTTCTGGTTTCAATGGAATGAGTTGGAAAAAATTGGTGGACAGCTGGGTCTGAGTGAAACTGAATGCAAAGAAACAATCTACGAAACCATGAATGCAGCACTCAACACTATGTATCACTCGGGAATGAAAGCTGAAGAAGTTATGGACTTGATTCCGGTAAAACCTATAGAAGAAAATGAAGATCAGATTAGAGGCATTTATCAGGAAAAACTGATGGGGTTGTTTCAAAAGATTAAGCCATAATAAGTTTTTAAAGCATCTGGATATAAACGCTTCTGCTCCTCCTTAAAAAAAGGATTCACCCAATTTAACGATTAATTCCTTTTTTATGTCTACCCTCAACATTTCGTTACTTCAAATGTTTTTAACTCAATACTCTTAAACTGACCTTAGGTTTGTTTTTTATTAAACAGCCGTAAGATAAAATGAACTTAAATGGGAGCAACTACTAAATCGTATTCCATCCAGCCAATTTCGGGCAATCTCGATTTTAATCAGGCGAGGCATCTGCTTAACCGCAGTATATTCGGGCCTACAAAAGCAGAAATAGATTCACTCGTTGGAAAACCTATTTCTTCGGCGTTAGAAACATTGACTCAAACCCCAACAGCGCCTCTGCCACCTGTAAATTACACTGCAAGTGATTTGGATGTTCCGGTGGGTCAAACCTGGATAAACGCGGCTTATAACAGCACGTACAATTCATATCGATTACAAAGTTTACGTGTCTGGTGGATTGGATTAATGATGCAGCAAGGTATCTCATTAGTCGAAAAAATGACACTTTTTTGGCACAATCATTTTGTTACCGAAACCGGAACGGTGACGTATGCAACGATGTTATACCAGTACAACCAATTACTCAGAAAATACGCTCTTGGAAACGTTAAACAATTGGCTTATGACATGACCATTAATCCTGCCATGTTAATTTACCTCAATGGAGAATCGAATAATGCCAGCGCTCCGAATGAAAATTATGGCCGTGAACTTTTCGAATTGTTTACGATTGGCAAAGGACCATTGATCGCAGATGGCAACTATACGAATTATACCGAATCCGATATTAAGGCAGCAGCCAAAGTATTGACCGGCTGGAAAAACGACCGCACCAATTCAAAATCAGTTTACGATACAACCCGTCACGATAAAACGACCAAGGTTTTTTCTGCAGCTTTTGGGAATACTACAATTCAGAATAAGGAAGCCGAAGAATATAAATTGTTAGTTGACATGATTTTCAGCCAAAAGGAAACGGCTCGCTTTCTGGCCAAAAAAATTTACCGTTGGTTTATGTATTTCGACATTAATCAAACTGTTAAGGATCAAATTATAGAACCACTTGCTACAACTTTATTCAATAACAATTATGAAATAAAGCCCATGTTGGTCCAGTTACTAAGCAGCCAACATTTTTTCAGTTCCGATTACTTTGGGTCACACATTAAAAATCCAATTGACTTTACTATAGGGACATATCGCAAATGCGAAATACCTCTTTCCGACAATATTTTAAATAACTATGAAATCTGGAATTCGATTTA
>Ga0302296_1002350_pt1 | contig 12787 bp, 11 predicted proteins | sample III_Fen_N3_1_FD_194546 | JGI IMG/M metagenome (GOLD analysis project Ga0302296, IMG submission 194546) | Peat permafrost microbial communities from Stordalen Mire near Abisko, Sweden - III_Fen_N3_1 | ecosystem: Environmental > Terrestrial > Soil > Wetlands > Permafrost | place: Sweden: Abisko... | reverse complement strand
ATAGTAAAGGTTGGTCAAAACGGATTTCTTGCTTCTTCGGAAGAGGAATGGTATCTTACCTTAGAGAAGTTGATTTGCGATCCGGAACTCCGGATCAGATTAGGGGCAAATGGGAGAAGAGATGCCATTGAATTGTATAGAAGGGAAGTCTGCTTCGAAACACTATTTACGACGATTAAATCAATCTGAATAAGATATTGGCATCAGGCAGGAATCTATTACCTCAAACTATTTTTTGTTGCATTAAATGAATTTTCAAAAGCTAATTTTTGGGACAAATATGTTAATATTGCAAAGGAAGCCGACCATGAAAATCTAAATAAATGAACAAACTTTTGCTGACACTGTATTGTATAATCGTTTTTGACAATTATGGAATTGGTCAGGCTCGATTTAATATTCCGGAATCAGTCTGTGTTGGTCAAAGTCTTACAGTTGAAAATACTTCAATCGGAGGATCAACCTTTTATTGGAATTTTTGTTCCGGCAGCCTTAGCAATGCACCGCTCGGAGACAATTTGGGTAATATAGGCAACCTCAATATGCCGGTTTATTCGTCAATAATAAAAGATGGGAAAAACTATTTTGCATTTATAACTAATCATATAGTGGGAACTATTTCAAGACTCGACTTTGGAAACAGTCTTTCAAATATTCCGGTTGGAACAAATCTTGGAAATTTTGGTTTTTTGAACCGGGTTGAAGGAATTCAGATAAAAAGAGATAGAATCAGCGGATATTGGTATGCTTTGATCGCTGGTTTTTCAAGTAATTATCTTGCAAGGTTGAATTTTGGAAACAGCTTGCAAAATACCCCAAGTGCAGAAAATTTAGGCAATGTTGGTAATATGATGGAGGGTGCACATACACTTTATACTTTTGAAGAAAACAACAACTGGTATACGTTAGTTGGCAATTACCTTACAGATCGACTGACACTACTAAAATTTGGAAATAGTTTAGGCAATATTCCGACTGCCGAAGATTTAGGAAATGTAGGCCAGTTAGATGGGCCAGTTGGTTTTTACCCGGTACAAGATAATGGGAATTGGTATCTGTATGTTGCCAACCAAAAAGGTAATTCGATTTCAAGATTGGATTTTGGAAATTCATTGACGAACGAGCCTACCGGAGTAAATCTTGGAAATATCGGATCTGCACTAAATGCCCCAAGATCAATTGTAATAATCAGGGACTGCGGAACTGTATTCGGATTTGTTGTTAATGAAAACAATAACGATGTTGTCAGAATTACATTTCCGAATGGATTAACCTCCCAACCTTCAGGTGAATCGCTTGGAAATATTGCAAAATTTGATTTCCCCCACCATATTTCCCAATTATTCCGGGATGGAGATTTTGTCTATGCACTTGTTACAAATGTGAGAAACAATACATTATCAAGATTAATGTTTAAAGGTTGTTCAAATCCTTCTTTGCCTTCCTCAGCATTAAAGGATCCGCCCTCAATTAAATACGACACGCCTGGCACCTTTACTGTTAGTTTGGTTGTTGATGATGGATTACCTACGCAAACCATTTTTTGCAAACAAATTTTAGTTGGAACACTTGTTATTTCAATTGACCCGGGAGCATTGGACATATGTGCAGGGAGTTCAATGACCCTAACTGCGAGCGGAGCTACATCATATTTGTGGTCACCGGCAATAGGTTTATCTTCGGTAACATCTGCTGTTGTTGATGCAAGTCCTTCATTAACTACAACCTATATAGTTAGCGGTTCAGTTGATCCAGGTTGTTCTGCAACTAAAACTATTGTTGTGAAGGTTAACCCAAAACCGAAAATATCTATCAATCCATCTTCAGGAAGCATCTGCAGCGGTAGTTCAATAAATTTGACCGTATCAGGTAATGCTAATTCATTTCTTTGGTCTCCTGCTACAGGCATTTCATCAGTCACCTCTGCAAATGTGGAAGTAAAACCTTCTTCAACAATGAATTATACTGTAGTTGGAACAGATTTGTTCGGATGTAGTGAAAAGACAAGCATTCAACTATCTGTAAATCAAAATCCAACGGTGACAGATATCCTATCAAAATGTCAACCGGATATGAAGACTTATTTAATCGGCTTAAAAACCTCCGGTGATCAGGTTAGTTCCTCATCCGGCAACATTACTCTTCATAACAATATTTTCACCATTGCTAATATACCTAAGAAGATTGCCAGTACAATTACCGCAACGAATTCTCTGACTGGGTGCAAAGAAACGGTAATCGTTCAATCCCCATCCTGTATCAATGTTCCAGTCTTTATTCCGGAAGGCTTTTCACCGAACAAGGATGGTTTGAATGATTGTTTTGAAATTTTGGGAATTGAAGATTATCCGGATTCCGAACTTACTGTATTTTCATGCTCCGGGCAAATAGTTTTCAGCAGTAAAAATTACAAAAATGACTGGGATGGAAGGTCTTATTCAATAAATAAAATTGAAAACCAACAATTACCTACAGGTGTTTACTATTATGTGCTAAAACTTGATCCAGTTGCGAAGATTATTAAAGGATTTGTATATATTGCATATTAGTTCAACAAATTAAAAAGAAGTAAAAACAAGACTTAAGGTGAAAATAAAATGATAAACGCAGAACACATTTGCAGAATATGTGGGAACAATACAAATAACCGGTCTTTTATTGCAAAGGAACGAATGCTTGGAATGAATGATGAATTTGAATATTTCGAGTGTTCAAATTGTTTAAGCATTCAAATTTGCGAAATTCCCAAAGATATCGATCGTTATTACCCGACTAATTATTATTCGTACAGGGAACCTGTTTTTGCCACAAAGCTAACGGGTATAAGGTATATATTGAAAAAAAGTCTTGCTGAATATTACTCAGGTAAATTCAATCTAATTGGTTCCTTATTGTCGCCATTTTATGAGAATCCTTTTACTTGGTTAAAACCCAATGTGGTAAATTTTACTTCTAAAATATTGGATGTTGGGTCTGGTACCGGCAGATTACTGCTTTCAATGAAAAGAAGTGGGTACCAGAATTTAACAGGCATTGATCCATATAATAGTGAAGATATTTTTTATGACAATGGAGTAAAGGTCTTAAAAAAAGATGTTTTTGAAATAGATGAAAAATATGACCTGATAATGCTGCATCATTCATTCGAACACATGCAGAATCCAAAGGAAATTTTAGGGGAAATTCGCAAACATATTGAATCTGAAGGCACTATAATTATACGAATTCCAGTTGCAAATTCATATGCATGGAGGAAATATCAAACACATTGGGTGCAACTGGATGCTCCCCGGCACTTCTTTTTACATACAGTTAAGAGTATGAATATTCTTGCAAATGAATGTGCTCTAAAACTATATAGCATTGAATATGAATCTACCGCATTTCAATTTACAGGAAGCGAAAAATATCTGATAGATATTGCTTTTTCAGAAAAGGATACTGTTTTCTCTAAAAAGCAAATGAAAATATTCGGAAAAGAAGCAAAAAGATTAAATCAGATAAATGACGGCGATTCAGTGTGTTTTTATTTAAGGACGACCTGAAGGCAATCCATTCTCATTAGTAACGAGGTTATTACCAGAATCAAATATCCGTTTTATTTTGATGTCAGTCTCAGAAACCTTAAAACCTCATCCGCTTTGTCATTTATATCGGGTGATAATTTCAGCAGATAAACCGGCAGACAGAATAAAACGGTCAAAATTGAGCTTCGAACAATAATATCTGCAATAAAATTTGGCAGTACCGGCAACAAAGACGAAATCAGATAGGCTGAAATTCCAATAACCGCAACGAGTATAAATTTCAAATTAAAGGGCTGCAGGTTAAATTTGTACCATAAATACAAAAAGCGAAGCAAGTTGAGAATTGATAGTGAGACAGCTCCTCCAATTGCAGCACCTGTAATTCCATATACCGGAATTAAGAGAAGATTTGTCATTATCAGTAATATAACAAGTACGATCAGAAAGAATGACTGCACTTTGTAACGGGGAGATGATCCAAGAATTGAACTGTTTGCACCGGTCGTCATGTCAATAAGGCTCCCCAAACCAATAAAGAAGATCACCCACTTGCCGGAAATAAAATTAGGACCTAAAATTTTAAATACATTATCGATGTTGGCCCAAAGTCCGAGGAACATGAGCAATCCAATGATAAAGAGAGTCGTACAGCTTTTTTCGTAAATATTTCGAATTGCTGCCATATTATTTTCCTTCCATGCACGGGCCGAAACGATATTTGTAATCTTGAGAATGGAGCGTGAGGGTAAACTAACCATCATCCCGAAAATCATACACGATCCATAAATACCGGTGGCACTCAACCCGATCATCCCCGTAATCATAATCGTATCAACAGTTAGTATGATGTTCGTTGTGAAGCCGTTTAAAATACTAAACAAGGCCATTAATCCCATTGAATTCAACAACGGTTTTTGCAAGTAGGCAAAATCTGTTTTCAGCGAAAATTGCCCTTCTTTGATCAGCGTGAACAAAATGAACAGAGTCGGAGCAGCCATTGAGGCGATATAAACAATGATAAACTGATGAAAATCGATCAAATCAAAATAAAAGAATCCGATTCCTATGATTATCAGTATTCTTTGAAAAACCTCGCGCAGAAATGTTCCATGAACGCTATTCAAAAGTGCGGTGTAATAACCATCTAAAAGCGTAAAGAAAATCTGAAAAAAGATCAGAACGATCAGGTAATTCAGGTATTCGATAAGCAGGGCCGAGTTCTCGCTTGTATATTCAATAAACCAGGTCTTAAAGATTAAAAATAATCCAAGGGAAATCAGAAAACCTACAAGTCCGGTTAAGAGTGCCAAAGAAAGAAAACCATGGTGGTTGCTCTTTGGATCTTTAAAAAATGGGAATAACCTGATAGTGACTCCATTAAAACCCAAAGTTGCAAACTGAGCTACAAGTGCAGCGTAGGCTACAATAATTTTAGTCAGACCAATCTGATCGGTTGAATAAATCCGTGGAAATAAAATACCTTGAATTGCAAAGCCAAGTACAACACCGATATACGTATAGATGGCTCCTTTTACTGACTGGCTTACAATAATTCCCAATGGATTTAAATTATGATTTGTTGCAAAAATAGGTAAATAACTGCAAATTATTGTCTGTTAGCCGAAACAGGATTGCCCCAACTTTCAAAAAAAATGTACTTTTGTGATAAATCTGTAAAAGTTACAATTATGACGAATTTTTCGTGGAAGAAAAGTTTACCACATTTTACCGCCATTATCCTTTTCATTCTTTTGCCAATCATCTATTTTTCGCCTGTTTTGGAAAACAAACAGCTGAACCAAAATGACTCACAGACCTATACGGGGATGTCGAAAGAGATTGTTGACTACAATAAAAAGAGTAATGATCTGGCCTTATGGACCAACTCGATGTTTGGAGGAATGCCGTCCTATTTGATTGCTTTACCAACCAAGACAGCCATCACACCGATTTACACGGTTACCAATCTTAATAATTGGCGACCAATTAATTTTATATTCCTTTATCTGATAGGATTTTATATTGCATTATTGTTATTTGGTGTGAGTCCGTGGCTGGCCATTGTCGGGGCGCTTGCCTTTGGTTTTGGCTCCTACAATTTTATAATTATTGCTGCCGGACATGCTTCGAAGGCGGTGGCCATCGGCTATATGGCACCAATTATTGCCGGTTTTTACTATGCTTTCAAAAAAGACAAATGGATCGGAGGATCGGTTTTTGCAATTTTTCTTGCACTCGAAATATATGCCAATCATCCGCAAATCGCTTATTATACTTTCCTGATTTTGCTGATTATGGGAATCACGGAGCTGGTTTCTGCCTTCAGAGAAAAACAAATTCCTGAATTTCTTAAAAAATCGGTGATTATCATTGCTTTTGGGCTTCTTGCAGTGGCTTCGAATACAAGCCGGCTTTGGACAACCTGGGAATATGGGAAGTATTCATTACGGGGAAAATCAGAACTCACACATGACCAGGCGAATAAAACTTCCGGACTCGATCGTGACTACGCAACAGGCTGGAGTTACGGACTTGGAGAAACTTTCACGATACTTATTCCAAATTTCAATGGTGGTTCTTCGGCTGTTGGTTTCAGCGAAGATTCCGAAACCGGTAAAGTTCTGAAAAGCAATAATGTTCCCAATGCAAAAACACTCGTTAAACAACTTCCCGGATATTGGGGTTCACAGCCCGGTACTTCGGGGCCCGTCTATTTCGGCGCAATTATCTGTTTTCTCTTTGTTCTTGGATTATTTCTTTTAAAAGGAACTGTCAGAATCTGGGTGGTAATTGCTACCCTACTTTCGATTGCACTTGCCTGGGGTCATAATTTCATGCCTTTCACCAACTTGTTTCTCGATTTCTTCCCTGGATATAATAAATTCAGAACTGTAACAATGATTCTTGTAATTGCCGGGTTTACGTTCCCGCTTTATGCCATTTTGACGTTGCAAAAGATTGCGAATGGAGAGATTGATCGTAAAACCTGGCTTAAACCGTTGGCGTGGAGTGTTGGATTAACTGCCGGAATTGCTTTGATCTTTGCTTTGATACCAGGAATTGCGGGTTCTTTTATCTCACCTGCTGATAGCCAGTTCCCCGATTGGCTTCAAAAAAGCCTAATTGCAGACAGGCAATCGCTTTTGCAAACTGATGCTTTAAGATCTGCTATTTTTATTTTGCTGGGAGCCGGTGCAATTTGGGCATTGGTTGAGAAAAAGCTCAAAGTAAATACAGCTATTTTAATTCTGGGTGCTTTAATTCTGGTAGATATGTGGGGAGTCGACAAGCGCTATCTGAACGATGCGAATTTTGTTTCCGCTCGTGAAGCAAAGAATCCTTATAAAGCGACAGTGGCTGATCTCGATATATTGAAAGATAAATCGATCGATTACAGGGTATTAAATATGGCGGTTGGCACTTTCTCTGATGCAAGTACCTCTTACTTTCATCAATCTATCGGAGGTTATCATGGTGCAAAAATGCGCCGTTACCAGGAACTTGTTGATTTTCATATTGGCAATGAAATGGAATTGCTAAGACAACGATTCCCAAAAATAAAATCTCAGGAGGGAATGGATTCATTGTTTCTGGGTTTGAATGCACTCAATATGCTTAATACTAAGTATTTCATATTTAGTCCCGACGCTCCCCCGATATTGAACAGCCATGCACTTGGTAGTGTCTGGCTGGTCGACAAATACAAAATGGTTGACAATGCAGATCAGGAAATTGCCGCAGTAAAACTGATCGATCCTGCCAATGAGGTGGTTATTGATAAAAAATTTCAGGAGCAGCTATCGGGCGTTTCATTGAAAAACGATTCAAGTTCAAAAATCTCATTAATAACCTATTCTCCCAATGTAATGACTTATCATTACCAAGGAGATGGGAATCAGCTGGCTGTTTTTTCGGCTATTTATTATCCAAAAGGCTGGAATGCCTACATTGATGGCAAGATCGTTCCGTATTTTCAGGCAAATTATGTATTAAGAAGCATGTTATTGCCGAAAGGGAATTACGATATTGTGTTCAAGTTCGAACCAACATCATTTTTATTGGGACAAAAAATCTCATTCTGGAGTTCACTGATTCTATTGCTGCTGATCGCAGGCCTTATTGCAAAAAAGTTTCTCCTTCCTGAGAAAAAATAATTTGAAGTTTTTGACGAACGATATTTTACTATGGCAAAAAAGAAACCACAAAAACTGAAGAAAAGCTTGTTTAGTTCTTACCTGACAACTACACTCAGTATTTCAATGATTCTTTTCCTTTTCGGATTATTGGGATTATTGATAATCAATGCACAACGCCTTTCTGACTATGTGATGGAGAATATCGGAGTTACGCTGATTCTTAGGGACGATGCAAAAGAGGCAGATGTAATGAAGCTTCAGAAAAATCTTGAAATGGCTAGTTATATAAAATCGACCCGGTTTGTTGACAAGGAGAGTGCTGCGGTTGAACTAAAAAATGAATTAGGCGAAGATTTCGTCGATTTTCTGGGTTTTAATCCTTTGCTCTCATCAATAGATGTAACAGTTTATGCAAGCTATGCCAATCCGGACAGTATGGCCATGCTCGAAAAAAAGCTGCTTGTAAATCCCGAAATCCAGGAAGTTTACTACCAGCGTAACCTTGTTAAACAGCTGAATTCAAATGTGAAAAAAATAAGTTTTATCCTACTGGCCCTTTGTCTGTTAATGTTCGTTATTTTCACGGCACTGATCAACAATACAATTCGTTTGTCAGTCTATTCGAAGCGATTTTTAATTAATACGATGCAGCTTGTTGGCGCTACCCGATCGTTTATTCGAGGGCCATTTATCGCCAAAAGTGCCTTGCATGGAATATACGGCGCATTAATTGCCTGTTTCATGCTTTTGGCCATCTTTTTCTCGTATCAAAAGGAGTTAAAATCGTTCATCGATTTTCAAAATCCGACGGCCCTTATTATGCTTGTCGGTGGCATTTTCTTGATGGGAATTTTTATTACTGTGATCTCCACTTACTTAGCTGTGAATAAATTTTTACGATTGAAGTTCGATCAGCTCTTTTATTGAACTATCTTTGTAGGTTAGAAATAATATCTTTTTTTATGGCCATAAACATCGAAAACAAGGAGGATAAGGGATTTGCCCTTGGAAAAGAAAACATCCGTCTTTTGGCGATTGGATTTCTGATTATAGTTGTCGGATTTGTTTTAATGATTGGAGGCAAAAGTGAGGGCCTCAATGTGTTCAATAAGGAAATATTTAATTTTCAGCGAATTACGCTCGCGCCGATCGTTGTTATGATTGGGTTCATTTTTGAGATCTATGCAATCATGAAGAAACCTGGATCAGAAAAGTAAAGATCCAAAAATTAATGATGCAATCAGAAATAAGAACGTTCGATTTTCAAAAAGGAGAAATATTGGTTTTTGATAAACCGCTTGACTGGACCTCATTTGACTTGGTTCATAAAGTTAGGTATATTATCTGCAAACATTTGAAAATTAAAAAATTGAAAGTTGGGCATGCCGGGACGCTTGATCCCAAAGCAACCGGAATTTTAGTTTTATGTACCGGTAAAGCCACCACTAAGATTGATTCCCTTCAGGCAGATGAAAAGGAGTATGTTGCCACTTTGAAATTCGGAGCAACAACACCGTCATATGATCTTGAAAGTGTAGAAGACAGGCAGTTTGACACATCAAATCTGACAAAGGATCTTTTAGTTGAAGTTTTAAAACAGTTTATTGGGACGATTTCACAAATACCTCCTGATTATTCTGCAGTTAAGATCGATGGTAAACGAGCCTATGAGTATGCCAGAAAAGGAATCTTGGTTGAAATAAAGCCCAAAATTTTAGAGGTAAAAGAGATAGAAGTACTAAGTTTTTCCCTTCCGGAGGTTAAACTTAGAATTGTTTGCGGCAAAGGCACTTATATAAGGGCACTTGCTCGTGATATTGGGGAAGCACTTAATAATGGAGCTTACCTAACCGGTTTACGCCGTACAAGAGTTGGAGAATATGATCTAAATCAGGCTATTAATCTTGCTGAATTTTTAAAAAATCAGCCGATAGATACTGAAATACAATTAGTCTCCAATGATATATATTAACATCCGCATAAATGTCATCATCCATGAAGCTTTCAAAATTTAAGTACAATTTGCCGGAGGAACTCATTGCCCTCCATCCGACTTTAAACAGAGACGAATCTCGTTTAATGGTTTTAAACCGTAACACAGGAGAGATTGAGCACAAAATATTTAAGGACATCGTTGACTATTTCAAAAACGACGATGTAATGGTGTTCAACAATACAAAAGTTTTTCCTGCACGTCTTTACGGAAACAAAGAAAAAACCGGAGCACAGATCGAAGTTTTTCTTCTTAGGGAATTAAATCGTGAACAGCGCCTATGGGATGTACTGGTAGATCCTGCCCGTAAAATCAGGATTGGCAATAAACTTTACTTTGGTGAAGATGACCTTCTTGTTGCTGAAGTAATTGATAATACAACCTCACGAGGAAGAACCCTACGTTTTCTTTTCGATGGATCGTACGAAGAATTTAAAGATACACTTTATAATCTGGGTGAAACTCCGCTTCCAAAGTTCATTAATCGTCCAGTAGAAGAAGAAGATGCACTCCGTTATCAGACAGTTTATGCCGAACACGAAGGCGCAGTTGCTGCTCCTACCGCAGGTTTGCATTTCAGCCGCGAATTGTTGAAACGTCTCGAAATTAATGGAGTCGATTTCGCAAATATCACTTTACACGTTGGTTTAGGTAATTTCAGAAGCGTCGATGTTGAGGATCTTACCAAGCACAAAATGGATTCTGAACAGATCTGGATCAGAGACGAAGCAGTTGAAGTGGTTAATAATGCCAAGCTTAATAAACACCAGATTTGTGCTGTTGGGACAACCGTCATGCGTACGCTGGAAAGCTCAGTTTCAACGAACGGAATGTTGAAGCCTTATGAAGGTTGGACAAATAAATTCATTTTCCCTCCTTACGACTTTACGGTTGCTGATAGCATGGTTTCAAACTTTCATTTGCCACTTTCGACTTTGCTGATGATGGTCGCTGCTTTTGCAGGATACGACAAGCTGATGAATGCCTATAAGGTTGCTATAAAAGAGAAATATCGCTTTGGTACCTATGGCGATGCCATGTTGATTATCTAATTGATAGAATAAGCGTTATAACACAACAAAGGCCGGAATTATCCGGCCTTTGTTGTGTTATACATTGAAGAGTTTATTTTTTAACTCTTTCGTAATATGACCTTTCGCGGGTATCGACGCGAATAGAATCTCCTTGATTGATAAAAAGTGGAACCATTATAATCGCACCAGTCTCAACAGTTGCCTGCTTTAGTGCTGTTGAGGAGGCCGTATTGCCGCGATCACCCGATTCTGTATATGTTACCTCAACTTCAATGAAAGGTGGAAATTCGACTGTTAAAGGGGTTTCAGTATCTGCATGGTACATGATCTCCAATGTCATTCCCTCCTTCATCAGATCTGCATTTTCAACAAGTGCAGCTCCAATCGAAACCTGTTCAAAAGTCTCGGAGTTCATAAAATTGTATCCCATTTCATCCTTGTACAGGTACTGGTATGGTCTGCGCTCGATGCGGACGGTGTTGATTTTTGTTCCGACTGAGAATGTATTGTCAATCACCTTTGCTGTTTTCAAATTCTTCAGTTTGGTACGGACGAAGGCAGGACCCTTTCCCGGTTTTACATGTTGAAACGAAACAACCTGGAATAATTGCTCGTTAAATTCAATACACAGCCCGTTACGAATTTCTGCTGTAGTTGCCATTGTCTTTTGTATTTGTGATATTTATAAACTTACTAATACCCGGAAGGGAAATTTTTTGCAAATTTAGACAAAACGATGAAAACAATGAAAAAATATTTCAATCTGCGTATTTGTCGCAATATCAATTTAATGTATAGATAATTAGGTGGTTATGATCAGTGAGGTCTTTTTGAAAATCTTTGGGTCTAATCAGCCCGATAAATTTGAGCATGAAAACACCCTTAAATTCAGCAAAACAGAAACATTTTATTTGGCTACTTTTGGCAACGTTTAATTTTCACCTCAATTAATGACCGGGTTACTTTCTTCATTTTCGTTGTCAATTGTCGATTGGGTATTGATTGTGTTTTGCGCTATTCTGATCGGCATGTCCAAAACCGGAGTCCCCGGAGTATCAATGATCGTTGTTCCAACGCTTGCATTGATTTTCGGCGGTAAACAGTCGACGGGTGTTTTACTTCCAATACTTATTATTGCTGATGTATTTGCGGTTATCTATTACCACCGTCATGCGAAATGGAAACATCTTGTGCGGGCACTCCCATGGGCTTTTGCGGGGCTTTTTATTGCTCTCTGGATTGGGAATCTTGTTAATGATGAGCAATTTAAACGGATAATTGCCATAACTGTTTTCGTGAGTATAGCGCTAATGGTATGGAAAGATTACTTTTATAAGAAAGAGTTTACGCCCGATAAATGGTGGTTTGCGGCTTTGATGGGAGTTGTGGGTGGGTTTGCCACCATGATCGGGAATGTCGCCGGACCTATTTTTGCGATTTATTTGTTAGCCATGCATTTAAATAAGAAAAGCTTTATTGGAACTACGGCCTGGTTTTTCTTCATTATCAATTTATCTAAATTTCCGCTTCAGGCACTTGTTTGGAAGAACATCAATATTAACACCCTAACCATTGATATTCTGGTTTTACCAGCCATTGCCTTTGGAGCATGGCTGGGAGTATTTTTCGTGAAACTGATTCCTGAAAAAGCATATAAATGGTTTGTAATTGTCATCACTGTTTTATCCGCGTTTTTGATTTTGATCTGAATGAGTTGATTTAAAATCAATTTTCATGTGTATTTAATTGAATATGAAATAAGTGAATAAAAAAACCGTTCTGAATTTATCAAGTAGGGTTCTGCATTTGCTCAAATTATTATAACTTTAGCCCGTGCCCGGGTTCAAAATTTTCCAAAGAATGATCGAATCAGCATGTTTAAAAGGCACTGTATTTAAAGAAAAAATGAAAACGATGATATTAAGCAAAAGGCAAAGATTGATGATCATGATTCCAGCTGGAATACTTGTCATTTTAGTCATGATTTCTATTTTACGCAGGATTATCCCAAAGGCAATAAAATCAAAAGATTGTATTACGCTTAATGTCGAGCTGGGTAGTGTATATGAGCCAATTGTTGCGACGGGTACGGTTGAA
>Ga0302296_1002348_pt1 | contig 12799 bp, 10 predicted proteins | sample III_Fen_N3_1_FD_194546 | JGI IMG/M metagenome (GOLD analysis project Ga0302296, IMG submission 194546) | Peat permafrost microbial communities from Stordalen Mire near Abisko, Sweden - III_Fen_N3_1 | ecosystem: Environmental > Terrestrial > Soil > Wetlands > Permafrost | place: Sweden: Abisko... | reverse complement strand
ACCTTATTAAGACTTCGCTTGTGGCCAGTATTGCCAAAGCCTATTACAGCCTGATTTCGTTCGACGAACAGTTACGTATTACCAACGAGACTATCGGTTCGCTAAAGCTTAGTGTCGAAACCATGACTGCATTGAAAGAAGCGGGTACGGTAAATGGTGCTGCTGTTGAACAGAGTAAGGCATTGCTGTATAGCTCTCAATTGGTAATTCCGGTATTGGAACGTCAGATTTATGAAACTGAAAATGCCATCTGCATACTACTCAACCGCAAGTCTGGCACCGTTAAACGCGATTCCATCAGCCATCAGGCAATACCTACCGAATTTAAAGTTGGTGTGCCTATGCAAATGGTGGCTAATCGTCCCGATGTGCGTCAGGCAGAACTATCATTTCGATCAGCGTTTGAGTTGACCAATGTGGCACAGGCGAGCATGTATCCATCGTTATCGATCAGCTCGGCATCGATTGGATTGGCTTCCGACGGAATATCGAACTTTTTTAAACCCGGAAACATTGCTGCAACCATTGCTGGTGGATTAAGCCAACCCCTGTTTTACAAACGCCAACTAAAGAGTAATCTGGCAATAGCCAAAGCCCAACAAGCCGAAGCGTTGTTAAATTTTCAAAATGCAGTGCTGTTAGCTGGTCAGGAAGTCTCAAACATCCTGAATGGATTCAATTTGTCGTTGAGCAAAAACAACTTGCGCGACATGCAAATTAACTCCTACAGCACAGCGGTTGATTATACCCAACAGTTACTTTCGGCTGGCGAGGCCAACTATACCGAAGTACTTTCGGCACAACGTAGCTTACTCAGCGCTCAGCTTAGTCGGGTTGATGACAAACTGGAACAGTTAACCTACAGCGTAAGCCTTTACAAAGCATTGGGTGGTGGTGTTAAATAAATCTTGAATCCAGACCTTGATGGATGTCGGGATGTCATAAATACTTGATAAATAAACATCGTATGCATGAATCGTTGTATTCAGGGGTATGATGTTTCTTTTTTTTTTGCGAATATCTGAGGCTGCTATTAGTGACTTTTTGTTTCCTCATTGCGAAACGTGGCGTATTAAACCTGGCGGTTTTTTGCGTTTAAATTTTGTAACCGCAAAGGTTCCCGAAGTATTCGCAATGTTTCGCAAAGGACAAATCGGGTATTCTAACTTTATTTCGGCTAAGTTCTTCGATCTATTTATTGTCGTATTTTTTCACCCCAAACCACGTTCGACTGAGCTCACGCTGAAGTCTAAAGGGGCTGTGGCTGTGAGCATCGCAATTGATTATCAATGAGCAAAGTCCCCTTTAGAGGATTTAGGGATAAACAAAAAAGGTCATTCCGAATAGATCTTCAGAATGACCTTTTTACTTTAATTATCGGTTTATCCAATAAGGATTAAACGTTTTAATCTTTATACTCGTCCCAGCTTTTAATTGATAAATCTTCAATTCCGTATTTGCAGAATGCATAGATAAACGCACTGGCAACCCGGGCATTGGTAATCAACGGAATACTGTAATCAATTGCACTTCGACGAATGGTATATCCATTGCTGATTTCGCGACTGGTATGGTCTTTCGGAATATTGATTACCAAATCAATTTTCTTATCCTTAATATATTCCAGTGTATTAGGATGTTTATCTTCATCCGGCCAGTACAAACGAGTTGTTTTCACCCCGTTATCGCTTAAGAATTTTTGAGTTCCACCGGTCGCATACAGGTTAAAACCACGATCAGCAAGCATTTTTGCGCTGCTAAGCAATTCAATTTTTGAACGGGCCGGACCTGATGAAATCAGGATGTTTTTCTTCGGAATGGAATATCCAACCGAAAGCATCGATTTCATAATAGCTTCGTAGAAATTCTCGCCAATACAAGCTACTTCTCCGGTTGATGACATGTCTACACCCAAAACCGGATCGGCATTCAACAGACGGGCAAACGAGAACTGAGGTGCTTTTACACCTACATATTCCAATTCAAACAACGATTTATCAGGAGATTGGAATGGTACATCCAACATCGCCTGAGTAGCAATTTCAATCAGGTTGTATTTCATTACCTTCGATACAAACGGGAAGCTTCTGGAAGCCCGAAGGTTGCATTCAATCACTTTAATATCGTTGTCTTTAGCCAGCAACTGCATATTGAAAGGCCCTGTAATTTCAAGTCCTTTAGCAATCTGACGGGCTATTTTTTTGATCCTGCGAATAGTTTCAACATACAGTTTTTGAGGAGGGAAAACGATCGTTGCATCGCCGGAGTGAACCCCTGCAAACTCAACGTGTTCAGAAATAGCATAAGCCACCACTTCCCCATTTTTAGCCACCGCATCAATTTCTATTTCTTTGGCCTGTTCGATAAATTCGGAAACTACCACCGGATGTTCCTTCGATACATTAGCAGCCAGATTTAAGAAATGTTCCAACTGATCTTTGTTCGAAACCACATTCATCGCAGCACCCGAAAGCACGTATGAAGGACGAATCAGTACCGGGAAACCAACTTCATCAACAAATCTAAAAATATCTTCAATGCTTGTCAGCTCCGACCAGCGTGGTTGGTCAATCTTCAAGGTATCGCATAGCGTGCTAAACTTCTGACGGTCTTCAGCACGGTCAATATTCTTCGGAGAAGTTCCAAGAATTGGCACATTTTGTCCGTATAGCTTCATGGCCAGGTTGTTCGGAATCTGACCTCCCATCGAAAGAACTACCCCTTTGGGAACTTCCAGATCAACAATATCCATTACACGTTCGAAAGACAGCTCATCAAAATACAGACGGTCACAGGTATCATAATCGGTACTAACCGTTTCAGGGTTATAATTGATCATGATCGAACGGTAGTTTTCTTTGTGGATCGTGGTGATGGCGTTTACACTACACCAGTCAAACTCTACCGAACTACCAATACGATAAGCTCCCGATCCTAAAACAATTACCGATTTATCGTCTCTTGGGAATTCAACATCATGTTCGTTTCCGTTGTAAGTCAGGTATAAATAATTGGTAAGTGCCGGATATTCACCAGCCAGTGTGTCAATCTGTTTTACTGAAGGCAGAATATTTTTGCTTTTACGCCATTCACGCACTTTCAGCAAATCTTCATTGATCTTCTTGTTGGTCGAACGCATCACCAAACGGGCAATCTGAAAATCAGAGAATCCCTGTTTCTTAGCCTGAAGGAGCAAACAATCTTCCAAGTTCTGAAGTGATTTGACTTTTTCCAGTTCGTTTTTGGTTACATAGATATTGTGTAGTTTTTGTAGGAACCAACGATCGATCTTAGTCATTTCGTAGATCTTATCTACAGAATAACCTTTACCGAATGCTTCTGCAATTGCAAAGATTCGGCGATCGGTTGGATGGATCAATTCTTCATCAATCTGCTCAATCGTGATCTCCTCTTTGTTTCCGACAAAACCGTGCATTCCAATGCCAACCATACGAATTCCCTTCTGAATGGCTTCTTCGAACGAACGGCCAATAGCCATAATTTCGCCCACACTCTTCATCGAACTTCCCAGGTTCTTCGATACTCCGGAAAACTTATTCAAATCCCAACGTGGAATTTTACAAACGATATAGTCGAGTGCCGGTTCAAAAGCGGCTGTTGTTACTTTGGTTACCTGATTTTTTAACTGGTGAAGTCCGTAACCCAATCCGAGTTTGGCAGCTACAAAAGCAAGAGGATAACCGGTTGCCTTGGATGCCAAAGCAGAAGAACGCGACAAACGGGCATTTACCTCAATCACGCGATAATCTTCGGAATATGGATCAAGAGCATATTGCACGTTACACTCCCCAACGATACCGATATGACGGATAATCTTAATGGCCAGCGCACGTAATTTGTGGTATTCGGAATTGGAAAGAGTTTGAGATGGAGCAACTACGATACTCTCACCGGTATGAATTCCTAGCGGATCGAAATTTTCCATGTTACAAACCGTGATACAATTGTCGAAGCGGTCACGAACCACTTCATATTCCACTTCTTTCCATCCTTTGATTGATTCCTCAACCAAAATCTGCGGAGAATAAGTGAAAGCTTTCGAAGCCAGTTCTTCCAGTTCCTCGTCGTTGGCGCAAAATCCGCTACCTAATCCACCCAGCGTGTAAGCTGCGCGAATAATAATTGGATAACCAATCGTCTTTACTGCGGTAAAAGCTTCTTCAAGGTTTAAACAGGCAATGCTTCGTGGTGTCTTCACATCAATCTCTGCCAATTTTCCGGCAAAAATTTCACGATCCTCGGTATCAATAATACATTGAACCGGAGTTCCAACCACTTTCACATTGTACTTCTCCAAAATTCCCTGACGGAACAATGCTACCCCACAGTTAAGTGCTGTTTGTCCACCAAAAGCTAACAGAATGCCATCAGGTTTTTCCTTGATGATAACCTGTTCAACGAAGAATGGAGTTACCGGCAGAAAATAAATGCGGTCGGCAATGTCTTCCGAAGTCTGAATCGTTGCAATATTCGGGTTAATCAGAATGGTTTCCACATTCTCCTCTTTCAAGGCTTTTAATGCCTGCGATCCGGAATAGTCGAACTCTCCGGCTTCTCCGATCTTCAGGGCTCCTGAACCCAGAACGATTACTTTTTTAATGTCTTTATTTATCATGATGTGTAAAATTTCAAATTCCAAGTTGTACTTCAGCTTCAAATATCAGGTATCAAGGATCAAGACTGCGTTCTCAAATCTTGATACTTTCATCTTGATACTTGTGTCTATTTTTTCGCCTTCTTATATTCGATCACATTATTGATGAAATCATCGAACAAAAACTCGGTATCAACCGGTCCGCTGGCAGCTTCAGGGTGAAACTGAGTAGAGAAAAATGGTTTAGTCTTGTGACGTATTCCTTCGTTTGTCTGATCGTTTACATTGGTAAACAAAGGTTCCCAATCGGAAGGGAGTGTTTTGGTGTCTACTGCAAAACCATGGTTCTGCGAGGTAATGAAACAACGGTCGGTTCCCTGAAGCAATACCGGTTGGTTATGACTACGGTGACCAAATTTCAATTTATATGTTTTTGCTCCTGCCGCCAGAGCCAGCAACTGGTTGCCTAAACAAATACCCATGATAGGTTTTTCAGCATCCATTGTTTTTTTGATATTTTCAACAGTAGCATCGCACAATGCCGGGTCTCCAGGACCATTTGACAGAAATATTCCATCAAAATCTTCCTGATTAAAATCGTAATCCCAAGGGACACGTATTACTGTAGCATTTCGGTTTAGCAAGCAACGAATGATGTTGTATTTCACACCACAATCAACCAAAACCACCCGATGATCACCATTTCCATAAACTTCAACTTTATCGGTGCTGGCAATAGCAACCAGATTTTCATGATTTGGATCGTAAAAATCGATCACTTCATCTTCAAACTCAATCTTTCCAAGCAAAGATCCTTTTGCACGAATAATCTTGGTTAAAGCCCGGGTATCAATCCCAAATAAACCAGGAACTTTATGCTCCTTCAACCAATCGCCCAAACTTTTGATTGCATTCCAATGGCTGTATTCAAATGAATAATCAGAGATAATTAATCCAGTAATATGAATCTTATTCGACTCATAAAAAGCATATAAATCCTGATCTTTTGAATCACTTGGCACACCATAATTTCCAATCAAAGGGAAGGTTGATACCAGGATCTGCCCCGTATATGAAGGATCTGTTAAACTTTCCGGATAACCAGTCATTGCAGTATAAAAAACGACTTCTCCGGCTACCGATTTTTCATATCCGAACGATTTTCCTTCAAATGTTGTCCCGTCTTCAAGAATCAATCTGACTTTTCTAAGCTGTGTCATTGTTGTTGTGCTAAATATTAAAAAAAATGCGTTTGACTACGGCTGTAGGGCAAACGCATGGTTGTTATCTTGTAAACAAACTTTCTTCACTATGTAACTTCGTAATTTCAACCTGGTATTTTTCAAGTTTCAATTCAGTTGTTTCTTTCATGTCGAGGGACAAAAATAGAAATAATTTCTGAAAAAAAAGTTTGTTTTATTTATTTATTGCATATTTTTGCATCGTTTTTGTATAAATATTCACAAACATGAAGAATCGCACAAAAAGGCAGCTTGCCATCAAACAAGCAATTCTAAAAAACCGGATCGGCAGTCAGGATGAGCTTTTACACATTCTAAAAGATCAGGGATATGAATTGACACAAGCTACCCTCTCTCGCGATTTGAAAATATTAAAGGTTGCCAAAATACCAGATTCGGCATTGGGTTACGTATATGTAATTCAGGAAGCCGCCAAGAGTGATAGTCAGCGTGATAATTCCCGGATCAATTTTCTGGCCGATGGATTTCGCGATTTACAATTCTCTGGAAATCTGGCTGTAATTAAAACAATGCCTGGCTATGCAAGTAGTCTGGCTGTAGTTATTGATAATGCTCAACCATACGAAGTTATAGGAACAATTGCAGGAGATGATACCATATTAATAATCATGCGTGAAGGCATCTCTCGTAGCGACCTTATTAATTGTCTTATCTTAATTATGCCAACGCTGGAAGAAAAGTTAGGCTAGAAAATTAACAGTAAAGCAGTCACCGTTGGCCGAAATAGCTGTTGTAGCATTAAAGATTAAAAGAAATTATTAAAAAATAATCAGGGAAGCGAAAATTTGGAAGGATTTTTAAATTCCTTGAAAACTGAAATTTATTTAACAACAATGAAAGATTTGAAGAACATTCAAGTGTTGGTTGCAACAACTGAGCATCTGAAATATGTTGATCAGGTAAACGACGCTATCGACATTGCCTCTAAAGAAAGAGGAACTGGGATTGCCCGTAGAACTTACGAGTATATCGCAACAAAAATGCAGGACGGGAAAGCGATCATCGCCCTGGAAAATGGAGAAACATTTGCAGGCTTCTGTTATGTGGAAACATGGGGAAATAAAAGTTTTGTAGCAAACTCGGGATTGATCGTAGTTAAAGATTATCGCGGCATTGGCCTTGCAACTGAAATTAAACGAAAAGCATTTGATCTTTCAAGAACTAAATTTCCGGAAGCCAAAATTTTTGGGTTAACTACAGGTCTGGCTGTAATGAAAATTAACCACGAACTTGGCTACCGCCCTGTAACCTTTTCTGAATTAACCGATGATGAAGAATTCTGGAAAGGTTGTCAGAGTTGCGTAAACTACGACATTCTTGAACGAACCAACAAAAGCAAATGTTTGTGTACCGGAATGTTATATGACCCAGCATGGGATCAGGATAAAAAATCAGAAAAAAAATCAGGCAACAGTTCAATTAAGGATACTTTGCTTGACATCATCAACAAATTAAAACCAAACAAAAACGGATCTCAGGCTAAGAAAGCATAAGGAGCTCCTCAATTCTTAAAAATTATACACATGAAAGATAAAGTAGTTTTAGCATTTAGCGGAGGTTTAGATACTTCATATTGCGCAAAATACCTGTCAATTGAAAAAAATCTGGATGTTTATACAGCAATTGCCAATACCGGCGGTTTTAGCCAAACCGACCTCGAAACAATAGAGAAGAAAGCTTACAACCTGGGAGCAATTAAACATGTTGCTCTGGATGTAACCAATACCTACTACGAAAAAAGTATCAAATACATGGTTTTCGGAAACGTTCTCCGGAACAACACTTATCCTATTTCGGTAAGCTCAGAACGTGTTTTTCAGGCAATTGCCATCATTGAATATGCAAAGAAAATCGGTGCAAAATATGTAGCTCACGGAAGTACCGGAGCAGGAAATGACCAGGTTCGTTTCGATTTAACGTTCCAAATATTGGCTCCTGAAATTAAGATCCTTACTCCTACCCGCGATCTGGAACTTAGCCGTCAGGAAGAAATCGATTACCTGAAAGCTCATGGCGTGGAAGCAGACTGGAAGAAAATGGATTATTCCATCAACAAAGGACTATGGGGAACCAGTATCGGCGGAAAAGAAACACTGAAATCGGATCAAACGTTGCCGGAAGAAGCTTATCCGTCACAAATGACTGCTACAGAAGAAAAAGATATCACTATTGAGTTCGTTAAAGGTGAACTAAAAAGTGTTGACGGCATCAACTACAAAAACCCGGTCGATGCAATTTTGGCTTTGGAAGCATTAGCATCTCCATACGCTGTTGGACGTGACATGCATATTGGCGACACCATCATCGGAATTAAAGGACGTGTAGGTTTTGAAGCTGCTGCCCCGATCATTATTATTAAAGCACACCAAATGCTCGAAAAACACACCTTAACCAAATGGCAACAGTACTGGAAAGAACAACTCGGTAACTGGTACGGAATGTTTTTACACGAAGCAATGTACTTCGAACCTGTCATGCGCGACATTGAAAAATTCCTCGAACATTCACAGGAAACAGTTACCGGTAAAGTAATCGTAAAACTTAAACCATACAATTTTGTACTGGTTGGAGTCGATTCAAAACACGATTTAATGCGTTCTGAATTTGGAGAATACGGCGAAAAGAATTCAGCATGGACCGCTGATGATGTAAAAGGATTTACCAAAGTTCTTTCAACTTCATTGAAAATCCATAATTCGGTTAACCATACGTTTTAAAAGCATGATAAAAGTAGGAATTATAGGTGGCGCAGGTTATACCGCAGGTGAACTTATCCGGATTTTGTTGAACCACCCGCAGGCTGAACTCACGTTTGTACAAAGCAGCAGTAATAGTGGCAATTTATTGTCGGATGCTCACACCGATTTACTAGGCGATACCGATATTCGCTTTGTTTCAGAACCTGACTTATCACAGGTTGATGTGATTTTCTTTTGCATGGGACATGGCAAATCAAAAGAATTCCTGCTGAAGAATGTGGTGCCTGCAAATGTGAAGATAATCGACCTAAGCCATGACTTCAGGCTCAAACGGGAAGGAAACGACTTCGTTTACGGCCTTCCGGAATTGGATCGTGAGACAATTAAAAAATCGGATAAAATTGCCAATCCGGGGTGCTTTGCAACCGCCATACAATTGGCTGTTTTGCCTCTGGCTGCTGCCGGTCTTATCAAAAATGAATTGCATGTAAATGCGATTACCGGATCAACCGGAGCCGGACAAGCTCCGAGTGCAACGTCACATTTTAGCTGGAGAAACAATAACCTTTCTGTTTACAAGGCATTTGAACATCAACATTTGGGTGAAATTGGACAGAGTTTTAAACAGTTACAAAACGATTTTAACTACGATATCAATTTCATCCCGGTACGGGGAAACCATACCCGAGGCATCTTTGCCTCTGTATATACCCAATTTGATGGTTCTTTAGAAGAAGCGATCAAACTCTATCAGGATTTCTACGCATCTCACCCGTTTACTTTTGTGAGCCTAACAAATCCTGATTTGAAACAGGTGGTAAATACCAACAAAGCCATTGTTTACCTCGAAAAACATGGTAATAAGCTAATGATTCTTTCGGTAATCGATAATCTGCTGAAAGGAGCTTCCGGACAAGCCGTTCAGAATATGAACTTAATCTTCGGTCTGCCTGAAACTACCGGACTGAATTTGAAATCGGTAGCATTTTAAAATAATTGTTGCGAGTTAAGGGTTGCGGGATACCAATTGAACCCCAAAAACTAAACTCGCAACCTGTAACTCGTAACATTTTATAGTATGAACTTATTCGACGTATATCCATTATTCAACATCACACCGGTAAAAGGTGAAGGTTGTTACATCTGGGATGAAAAAGGAACAAAATATCTTGATTTATATGGAGGCCATGCAGTTATTTCTGTAGGTCATTCCCATCCACATTATATCAAAAGACTTACCGACCAACTAAATCAGATTGGATTTTACTCCAATTCAGTGCAAATTCCTCAACAAAAAGAACTTGCTGAAAAACTTGGACAGCTATCTGGCTATCCGGATTATCAGTTGTTCCTGATCAACTCAGGAGCTGAAGCTAATGAAAATGCCATTAAACTGGCATCATTCGTGACTGGCCGCAAAAAAATCATCAGTTTTTCAAAAAGCTTCCACGGACGTACTTCAGCTGCCGTTGCCGTAACGGATAATCCGAAGATTATTTCTCCGTTTAATGAAACCAGCAATGCCATTATTCTGCCATTCAATGATGCGGCAGCATTGGAAGAACAGCTTAAAACAAATGAAATTGCAGGTGTTATTATCGAAGGGATACAAGGAATCGGTGGTATTCGTGTCCCTGCTGAAGCTTTTCTACAAAAAGCAGAAAAACTTTGTAAAAAACACGGTGCATTGCTGATCTTAGACGAAATTCAATCGGGATACGGCCGTAGCGGAAAATTCTTTGCCCACCAGTATGCTAATGTAAAACCAGACATTATCACTGTAGCCAAAGGCATGGGAAACGGCTTCCCTGTTGGTGGACTTTTGATTGCTCCGGAAATAAAACCATGGTTTGGAATGTTAGGAACAACTTTCGGTGGAAATTATCTGGCTTGCGCAGCTAGTTTAGCTGTTCTGGAAATCATGGAAAAGGAAAAACTGATGGAAAATGCTGCAAAAGTAGGAAGCTACCTCATCGGAAAACTAAAAGAAATACCTGGAATTAAAGAAGTTAGAGGACTAGGCTTAATGATTGGACTGGAGTTTGAACAGCCGATTACTGATATTCGTCATGTTTTATTAAATAAACATCATATTTTTACCGGAGTTTCCGGAACGAATACCATCAGGCTCTTGTCTCCGTTAACTTTGACGCAAGAGCAAGCTGATGTTTTTCTGGAAGCCTTAGCTGCGACGATTTAACCGTTTAACTAATTCCGAAAAGTATGATTGATCAGAAAATTACTATCATTGGCGGAGGAAATCTTGGAAGTGCCATCGCTTTAGGACTTATCAAATCCAAACAGATAGGACCTTCGGCAATAACCATTACCCGTCGCCGGCTGAATCTGCTGGAAAAACTTCAGGAACAGGGAGTAAATATTACCAGCGACAATATTGAAGCATCAAAAAGTGCGGACATCATTATTCTGGCAATCAAACCATACCAAATTGTAGCAGTCATTGAAGAAATCAAACCGGTTTTAAAACCCAATCAGATACTCATTTCTCTGGTTGCCGGAATTGGCTTGGAAAAACTGGAAGAAGTTGCAGGATCTAATGTTCAGGTATTTCGTGCTATGCCCAATACTGCTATTGCGATTCAGGAGTCAATGACACTGATTTCAACCAATGTAAAATCGAAAGAATTGAGCGATACCGTTGTTTACATCTTCGATCAATTGGGCAAAACAGCCGTTATTACTGAAGATCTGATGGCCGCCGCCACCGTTCTGGGATCCTGTGGAATTGCATATGCCCTAAGGTATATGCGTGCAGCCATGCAAGGTGGTATTGAAATTGGTTTTAGTGCTGAAATGGCTCAGTTTATTACTGCTCAAACAGTAAAAGGTGCTACAGGACTTATTCTTGAATCAGGACGCCATCCGGAACAGGAGATTGATAAAGTAACTACTCCAAGAGGAATTACAATCACCGGACTTAACGAGATGGAGCATAAAGGCTTTAGCTCATCTCTAATTCAAGGACTAATCGCCTCTTTCAATAAAATTGGAAAAGGATAATCAAACCGTTTTGAAAACAAATCTGAGATATAAAAAAATTACGGTCAAAGTTGGCAGTAATGTTCTTACCAAAACGGATGGCACCTTAAACGATGCCACCATTTCTCATTTGGTCGACCAGATTGCATTTTTGCATCAAAAAGGTGTTGAAATCATTCTGGTTTCTTCTGGCGCTGTAGCCGCAGGACGTGGAGAAATCGGAATCCGTAAAAAACTGGATACCGTATCGGCACGCCAGTTGTGGTCAGCTGTAGGACAGGTTATCCTGATCAACAAATACGCCGATGCTTTTCGCAAATTCGACATGTCGTGTGCTCAGGTACTTACAACCAAAGAAAATTTTAGCGACCGGGTTCATTACCTGAACATGAAAAACTGCCTCTCAACCTTAATTGAGAACAAGGTGATCCCAATCGTTAATGAGAACGACACGATTTCGGTTACAGAGCTAATGTTCACCGACAATGATGAACTATCGGGCTTGATTGCTTCAATGGAAGATTCGGAAGCATTAATCATTCTGAGCAACATCGACGGAATATACGATGGATCGCCTGAACTACCCGAATCAAAGGTAATTCGCGAAATCACCGATAAAAGTAAATCTCTGAGCGACGCTATTTCAACCACAAAATCAAGCTTCGGGCGTGGCGGCATGTTGACCAAATACCACATGGCAAAAAAAGTTGCCAAAGGTGGCATCAACGTTCATATTGCCAACGGAACCAAAGAAAATACACTCCTACGGATTATGAATCCGGATGAAGATTTCGTACATACCACATTCTTGTCGGCAAAGAAAAAAGAATCGAACGTAAAAAAATGGATTTCGTATTCTGAAAGTTTTGCCAAAGGAAAACTGATCGTTAACGAAGGAGCTAAAAATGCACTTTTGTCGAATCAGGCTTCAAGCCTACTTCCAATCGGAGTAGTCGCAATAGAAGGAACTTTTGAGAAAAACGATCTGGTAAAAATTAAAGATGAAACCGGGTTATTGATCGGAATTGGCAAAGTGGAGTATAACTCCGAAAAAGCCGGTAAATTCATTGGGAATAAAAACAAAAAAGCGATCGTCCATTACGATTATTTGTATTTAATGGAATAGCACATTCAATAAAATTCTGTACCATGACGGTAAAAGAGCAACTTAATCTGGTAGTAAAGGCCAGCCGAAAGCTAAACCTTATTTCAGTTGAAAAAAT
>Ga0302296_1002346_pt1 | contig 12805 bp, 9 predicted proteins | sample III_Fen_N3_1_FD_194546 | JGI IMG/M metagenome (GOLD analysis project Ga0302296, IMG submission 194546) | Peat permafrost microbial communities from Stordalen Mire near Abisko, Sweden - III_Fen_N3_1 | ecosystem: Environmental > Terrestrial > Soil > Wetlands > Permafrost | place: Sweden: Abisko... | reverse complement strand
ACAATCTAAACTCATCAATCGCTGAGAAAGACGTACAGATTGCTCAGATGACTGACGAATTAGGCAAACTAAACATTCAGGTAAAAGATCTTAATGTAAAGGTTACCGATCTTAATTCAAATGTCGATAATTTAAGTGCTGACAATACAAAGAAACAGGCTGATATCGATGCAAAAACTGCAGCTTTGAATACAGCTTATTATGTGATCGGAACGAACCGTGAACTGAAAGACAAAAAAATTATCACAGGCGAAGGTGGTTTTATCGGAATTGGTCGCACGAAAGATATTATGGCCGATCTGAATATGGCTGATTTCATTAAGGTTGACATCACAGTTGTGAATGAAATACCTATCATGAAAAAGAAAATTAATATTATCACTTCTCATCCTGCTAATTCTTACCGGATTGAAGGCGAAAAAACAGCTGACAAACTTGTAATTCTTGATGCTAAAGCTTTCTGGAGTCTTTCTAAGGTTCTTGTTATCTCTGCTAAATAATTACTTTTAGAATATTGTATTGGAAGGCCGGTCTTTTTGACCGGCTTTTTTTATTCAATCGTATTTTGTGCCGGGAATCTTTCACGCATTCTGTCATCAGGTTTTTTTGTCGAAATGTAACAATGGAATTAATTTGACCGAACAAATATTGTTTTAAATTTGTTTTAAGAATCTGAAAATTAGTAGCAATAACAAAATTATAATTCATTATTATGAACCTCAAATGTTCAATTTTAATGTTTCTTTTTATTCTATTTGTAACCTCTGTGTTTTCGCAGGTGAAAAGCAGGAAGCAAATAAGAGAAGAGCGTGCAACCGAAAAAAAAATTAATACGGAGGCAATGATAGATGCCAGAGAATTTGTTTTTGTCGGACAGATCGCTATGCCTACCGGATATAAATCAATAAATCTGACAACAAATCCAAACTATGTGAACTTTCATCCTGATCTGATTGAAAGTTATATGCCTTTTTACGGCAGAGCATACAGCGGTGTTGGATATGGTGGTGATAATGGATTGAAATTTAAGGGCAAGCCCGAAGATTACAAAGTTGTGAAGGGGCCTAAAAACTTTCAGATTGATGTTACAATTAAAGGAACCAACGATATTTACAAACTCTCTCTTATAGTTAGTTTCGAAGGGAGTGCCTCGCTTTCGATCACCAGCAACAACCGTAGCTTTATTTCCTACAATGGTGAAATTAATGCCCCGGAAAAACCCGGTGAAAAAAATGGGAATCCTTAGTGTGTTGCTGCTTTAAATTCTGTTTTACAATACCTGATACCTTCGGCATCATATCGTTTAATCTGTTCAAGCATCCGTTTTTTGAACCACAGATAGTTGCGGCTTTCCTTCGGGGACCACAATACCTCGGATAGTGCTGCCAATCGTGGGAAGATCATATATTCAACATATTCGGGTGTTTTCATATATTGCGTCCAAACATTTGCCTGAGCGCCTATTATATATTTGGTTTCCTGCCTGGAGAGGTCGGCGGGAACAGGCTCAAAATTGTAGACCTGTTCGAGGGTTAAAAGCCCGCCAACAGCCAAAGGTTCACCTTTTGGATCGGCCTGATACTGGTCAAAATTGCAAAATTTTGCAGGAGACATCACAGTTTGTAGCTTTCTTTGTATTGCTGTAATCCCTTCTTTTGGCCCGTGCCACGACATGACTACCTGTTTTTTAAGTAATGTGTCTTTCACTAAATCGTCCCATCCAACCATCTCTCTTCCGAGTGAATCAAGCGTTTTGTTGATTCGCCGAACAAAATAGTCATGAAGGTCATGCGTAAAACTCATACTGTCTGTTTTCATCTTAAACTGACACTGCTGACATTTTTCCCATCTTGTCTCTGCACACTCAGCTCCGCCGATGTGAAAATACTTGCCTGGAAAAAGTGCAGTCATTTCAGCGATCACATCTTTCATAAATGTATAGGTACCTTCTTTACCGGGGCAATATACATCGTTGAAAATGCCCCAACTGGTAGCAACTTCGTAAGGAACTCCGGTACAACCCAATTCAGGATAAGCGGCAAGTGCTGCTAAAGCGTGCCCCGGCATTTCGATTCCGGGAACGATTGTGATAAAGCGTTCTGCAGCGTAGTTCACTATTTCCCGGACTTCATTTTGCGAATAGAAACCGCCGTGGGGGATTGTATCGATTCCAGTCGGGTTATTGACATGCCCGATCATTGTTGTTTTTCTGACAGAACCTATTTCAGTGAGCCGGGGATATTTTTTGATCTCAATGCGCCATCCCTGGTCATCGGCAAGCTGCCAATTAAAGGTATTGAGCTTATGCATTGCCATGTAATCCAGGTATTTCAAAATAAATTCTTTAGGCATATAATGACGGCTGACGTCCAGGTGAAGGCCCCGCCACGAAAATCGTGGAGAATCTTTGATCTCGACTCCGGGAAGAATAATTTCTGAGATCTGTTTTGGTGTTGATGGCATAAGTTGAATCAACGTCTGGATACCATAAAAAAGTCCGTTTGGGGAGGCGGCTTCAATCTGCACTCCATCAGAAGCCACTTTCAGATGATAATCTTCCTTTCCAAGTTTAAGATTCTCATCTAGTTTCAGAAAAACTGATCCTTTGTCTCCCGCATCAGAATTCACGACTGAATTACTGATTCCAAAGTATTTTTCATTATGGCTGGTTAAAAATGACGCTATTCGCCTCATTTGCACATTATCGTCGCTAATTCCGATTTTGGTCGAAGATGAGAGTATAAATAAACCTTCCTGATCGGTTACTTCAGCTGGCAATGGTATAATTCGTACAACAGGGCGTGGTAGTGGTTCTTTGCATGAAAACAGGATGGAGATGATCCCTATGGTGAAAAGTAATCGGAGAAAATTCATTTTCTGGTTGATTTATGTTTTCCGGATGACAAAAGTACAAAAATCTTATTTGGATGTGAGATTAATCTTTGTGAGGGAAGAAGGAATATTTGAATGTTTTCCGGAAAAAAGAATCAGCGCATTTATCACGAAACCTATAATTATTAATAGATTGCCTAGTATATATTGTCCGTTTAATGCAATAATTTTCCCTGCTAAGGCGATTGTACCCCCAGCAATCATTGCAGTGGCACTTCTGATTTTGTTCGCCCGGAAGCCTAAAAGTCCTGCTGCCGTAGGAACAATGAATGCTCCTGAGAAGATGGTGAGTGCAATCAGCAGCGATTGTATGATTGACTGAACATTCAGTGAGAGAATAATGCTTAATATTCCTATAATCAACATTATAATTTTGGTATTCCGCAGTGAATTCTGTTGATCAAGTCCTTTTGATACCGGATCGCTGATGATTGTAGCAGAAGTGAGCAAAGCAGTTGAGGCAGATGACATTACTGCAGAAAGTAGCGCAGCTATCAGTAATCCGGTACCCCATTCAGGTAAGGTGTTAACCATTACCGGTATGAGGGCAGAACCTTTTTGCAGATGTAACCCGGGGAACTTAAAAGCGGCAAATACTCCAAGGAAAGTAATACATAATGAGAATGGGATCAATACTATCGCACTAATCAAAACGCTTTTCCTGGCAATATTTTCATTTTCAGCACAAAATATACGGGAGTAAATATCGGGGCCAACAATAAATGTTGTTGAATAAGTCAATAACAATACGATAAGGTCGAAAAAATGAAATCCTTCGTTGAACGGAAATTTCATCGATGTCATGGCCATTGGGGAAACTGGTTCAGAAAAGAGGATATAAAGCGCAGTAACCAAAATTCCTGTAAGAATGATTGCTGATTGGTAAAGATCTGTTTTTAAGACAGATATTTGTCCACCTATCACAGTATAGAAAATAAAAACAGCGCCTGAACCCCAGACTCCGATGGAATAGTCTAACCCGGTAAATCCGGTAAGAATCTTTGCAGCTCCAATTATCTGGGCCGCAATAATTCCAATCCAGGCAAAAGAGATGATAAACGATGAGATCATTTTGGCTTCAACGCCATAAAAATCACCAATCATCTGTGGCAATGTATATTTTCCGTGGCGGCGGACCACCATTGAAAAAGGAACCAGCAGAAAAAGGCCGGCAGAGGCGCATAGCAACAGCCATGAAGCTGCCCATCCCTGGGTAAGTGCCAGGTCTGCGGTTCCCAAAATTGCAGAGCTTCCCAAAATTGTTGCCAGCAGCGATCCTGTAATCTGCCATAAATTTCCGCGCTTCCCTGCTACGTAAAAATCACCTTCTGACCGTATTTTCCTTGAGGAAACAATCCCGATCAAAATCATAGAAGTGATGTAAATTATTATAAATAAATATATTACCACAAGAATATATATTTAATCTGTGAATTCAACTCGTTCTTCGTATCCCTGAACAGGTACTTGCTCGCGCCGAAAAGGGGGGAAGAATACCCAATAAATACCACCTAAAGAGAAAAGAGCTGACATCAGGAAAAACATGAAGCTAAGGGCAATGCATAATTCATTATTCAGTCCGAGGGTTTTGGCTCCTAACAGAAAAATCATTTCTCGTGCCCCGATCCCACCAATAGTAATGGGTACTGCAGTAGCAATTGTAGCAACAAAAAAGAGAAAGAGGTAATCGAACAGATCGGTGGTCTGATGAAAGGCTAAAAGGATAAAAAGAGCCGAAATAAATTGCATTATTTGCAAAGCAAGCGACCACCAGAATAAGGCAGCATGTATTTTTAAAAAACTTTTAAAAAAGAATTTTAGGACAAAATAGTAAAGGAAGTAAACAGCTGGTATGCCAATCCAGGCAGCCTTCCCAAATGCGATGTGAAGTCCTGAAAGGTAATATAAAAATACTGTGATCATACCAACCGCTACAAGCCCCGAAATCCGGTTTACAAGCATGGTGCCAATGTTCTTTTTTATTCCGTTTTTTCGGTATTTGTTAACAAGATAAACTTTAACCCCATCACCGCCTATCCCTCCGGGCAAAAACAAATTATAGAACATTCCTAACCAGAATAGCTTTATATTAAGTTGTTGCGAAAGATCTGCACCTGTATTCAGGAATGAGAGGTTCTGGCGAAATGCGGACAATACAAATGACATCACTAAAAAAAAGAAAGCAGTTAAAAGGAGTAAATAATTAGCAGTAGAAAAGACTCCCAAAACCTCCTTGAATGAAATCTGAGAAAGCACATACCAAATAGCTGCAACTGAAACAGCTAGTTTTAAAACATTTAAGCTGATTTTTTTAATTTTATGCTTCACTTGAATTCTTTTGTTTATAAAATACTGTAATAGTGGCTACCCGGAAATGACAAAAAACACTTTGTTGGCCACCTAATTACATGGCTGATGGCAAAAGTATTGAATATTGCATCATCACAACATGTTATTTAATTTATAAACAGTGACAGCAGATAAAGGCAAGATTTGGTTCTAACTTACAATTTAATAAATATTTTGCGTTTGTAAAGAAAATAACATATACCCCACATCATGGTCCAAACGGTCAGTGTCAAAGCCATTTCGATTGTTAATTCATTGAAGAGGCCGAAAAGCGCGTTTATAAATGGTTTTGCGATATCATGCAGCCAATTATTGCCATTCGTATGTGCAAACAGGTAAATAAACAAGGGGTTCATCCCAACGATGGCAAAAAATACCGCGATTTTTTTGTAATTCTTCACATCGATCAGCCAATATGAGACAGACAAAGCGATAAGGCACCATCCTCCGCTAACTATCACAAATGAACTGGTACAAATGTGTTTTATAATCGGGATATAAGCTCCCATGGCAATGCCTGCAACTATTCCAATGAATCCGGCTATTGCCATTGTCTGAATCTTTTTACGAGGCGTCCATTCGTTCATAAGAATCATCCCGGCGATTACTCCCCAAATTGTATGAGCCGTCGTGGGAATCGCATTGAAAGCAACCCAATGTCCGCCACTTAAACTGCCGGTCAATGCCAGGTCGAACCACGATCCAAAATTTTGATCCGGGGTGAATGGCTGATTGAAACCATCAACACTCCAAAACCGGTACAGCAGATCCGATATAAGGATCATTAAAAACGAAACCAATAATTGCCATTTAACTGCCTTCTGCATAATTAAGAAGGCTATCAAATAAGTTACTGATAGTTGCGCAAGAACATTTGTGAAATGAAAAGTGATCTTACCAGGACCAATACAATAAAGCGCCCAACCCATGAAGAGCAGCAATACGGATCGTGTCAATGCATGACGAAATGTTTTATTCCAGCTGTCACCCCTGTTCCATCTTCTGGTCATTGAAAATGGCATAGCCACCCCAACGATAAACATAAAGAATGGTTGGATCAGATCCCAGAAATGGAGCCCTATCCAGTCGACATGATGCAATTGCCTGCCTATGGCAGAAATAATCGTTCCATCCATCGAAGGGGCAACCAACGTATCGAAGAAACCTGAAAACTCGCCGATAAGCATAAACATCGTAAATCCCCTGAAGAAATCGATGGAGAGCATCCTGCTCTGATACTGGCCGGGAAGGACTGTATTACTCATCTATTTGAATTAAAGTAGGTTAAAGATTTATTAAATAGCTATTCAGGTGGAAGATCGATGGAATCCAATTTTTTTCTTCTGAGTTTAGTATCCTGCCTGGTGCGGTAAAAATAGTAAGAAATAATACAAAATGGCAAAATTCAGTCAATTTGGAGTAAACATTTTCACTTGGGTCTCTCTTTGTTTTTAATCGGCTGAAATTCATTGTTATAGATGTAAATGAATTTTATCTCAATAATAAATAGCAATAGTCATATACCAGCTACATGCCAATCTGGGCTTTGCAGTTCGGGCACAACTGCTGATTCTTTTGATCAATATCTTCAACGTAGTTACTAGACCTCATTACACAGTCAGTGTTATGGCAGTGTATCAATCCGAAAGTATGCCCAAGTTCATGTATAACCTCCTTTTTGAAACGATCCTGCAGAAACTGGTTGTCACCGGTCATTCCGTATCGTTCATTATTAAATCTGTAAAGTGAAACAATTCCACTGCGTCCTCCTAAAAAGGCCTGGCCGAAAATAAATGTAAGAATTGGGATAAAAAGATCAACATTAAATAACCCAAGGGTCTTTACAGAACCCGGGAAAGACATTGCGTCGATCATTTTTAACAGGTTGTTTCCATTATATTGTCGCCGTGCCTGATCATAAAACTCGCTCAAATCAATATGACCTTCTTTGATATTTACCGAACAGCGGAATTCATTTTTCACCGCTTCAGCAGTGTTCTCAAGAAGCTCCTTCTCAAAATATCCAAAAGAAATTAAAGTAATGTTTGGCAGATTCATTATACATTTTTATTGATCTGCGGGTTTTAGTTCATACTTCTTGATTTTATTATAAAGCGTCACCCTGTCGACTTTTAAAGCTTTTGCTGCACGCGAAATATTCCAACTATATTTGTTAAGAATTTGAAGTATAAATGTCTTTTCGAAATCGTCAAGACTTTCAGTTGAGTTATTTACAATAGTTTTTTCAAGCGGAAGGTCTTTCAGTGTGATTTTTTTACCATCCCCGACAACAATCGCGCGTTCAATCATATTTTCAAGTTCGCGAATGTTTCCGGGATAATTAAACTCCTGCAAACGCTTCAATGCAGTTGCATCAATTGATGCAGGTGGTTTGTTCATTGAGGTGCAGTACTTTTTGATAAAATAGTCAACAAGCAGCGGAATATCCGAAATCCGGTCACGCAATGGAGGGATTTGAATATTCACAACATTCAGCCGGTAAAAGAGATCCTCTCTGAAGGTTCCTTTTTCAACCATACTTTTCAAATCCTTATTTGTAGCGCAGATCACCCTGAAATCGGAGCTGATTTCCTTATTCCCACCAACGCGCATAAAGGTTTTTGATTCTAAAACACGGAGCAGTTCTATCTGCATTTTTGTTGAGATTGTGGCAATTTCATCGAGGAAAATTGATCCGTTGTCGGCCATTTCGAACCTTCCCTTGCGATTATACATGGCACCTGTAAATGCACCTTTTTCATGCCCGAACAGCTCACTCTCAAGTAGGCTTTCGGTCAGTGCCCCACAATGTACACTTACGAATGGAAAGAATTTTCGTGGAGAATTTGCGTGAATAGCCCTGGCAACAAGTTCCTTACCTGTACCACTTTCGCCGGTAATGATCACAGATGAATTGGTCTGGGCCACGCTCTCAACTTCTCCGAGCATATTTTTCATCGCGTCACTTGCGCCTATCAGGTCTTCCACATTTTCCAATGAGACGACTTTTTTCTTCAACGTTTCATTTTCGTCCGCTAATGAAATTTGCTTGGTTGCATTTCTGATTAAATGGGTTAAATCGTCAGGATCAAAAGGCTTTGTTACATAGTCATATGCGCCGTCTTTGAGGGCCTTCACAGCTGTATCAACAGTTGCAAATGCTGTCATTACAATGACAATGGCATCCGGTTTGAGTGATTTTATTCTTCTGAGCATTTCAAGCCCATCCATTCCGGGCATTTTAATATCGGCCAGAATAATATCAAATTGGTCAGATTCAAGAATTGTGAGCGCTTTTTTAGCGTTTTCGGCACTTTCAACGCGAAATCCGTCTTCGAGAAACCAGTTGTACAAAGAATCTCTTACCGATTCTTCGTCGTCAACGATAAGTATTGAAATCTTTCTCGCCATTTAATTTCTTATTAATTTCTAATTATAGGTGAAAGTTACATATTCAAGAAATAAGTTTTTACGGTTCCAGGAAGCAAGAGATGTACAAAACCAATAAAATACGGATCTTTTTGCATAATCGGAGTCTGGCAAATATTGCTTGAATCGATATGTCTCAAAGATAAAAAAATTCTGCATCGTGAGAGGGTTGATTGAGATGTATTAACAGGATATAATACTTTGAATATTTACAATCTTTGAAACGTTGCAAACATTCATTTTTTCTCGATAAAAAGCAGCTGTAATGGACTAAAGATGCCTGTTATCAGGCATTCTTTCCATTGTTTGATAATATAGTTAGATTGATTTAATGGGTGTTTGACACATCGTATCCAGGTTACCTTTTGAGGTAGGGAGACTTGCTGTATTTTGAGGCCAAATATTTTAACTCTAATTGGTTGATATTATAGAGCCTGATAACATTGGAATTATTACCATCTGCACGATTACAGCGAGATATTCTTTCCTCTTTTTTAAGTTGGTATGTGTCAATTTCAACTTTACTGGATTATGGTTTTGGCTTGCCTGATTTTAAAATTCAAACGAATGAAGTAGTAAAAGTTTATGTTGAAAACAAGAAAAGAGGTTGTCAGAAAAACCATCTGGTCTTAAATTGACAACCTCTAATATTTTTTGACTCGTATTATTATTAAAAATTGAGGCTGCTGAAATTCAGTAATCCTCTTTTAATTCCATTATCAGATTTTAGTCCTATGTCCAAAAATGTAAAATAAACTCAATTGAAATCCCCTGTTGGTGGAATTCACATCACCGTTTTTATTGATATTGCTCAATCCAAGATTATATCTTGCATCAATACCAATACCTGTAGAGGGATGAATATAACTGGCACCAAAACTTACTCCCAGGTCGAGGGGTTTAAAACTATTTTTAATGTCACCCGTGATGCCGTTGTTTACCGCTTTTGCGCTAACGAGTATTCCTGCCTGCGGACCAGCCTGTAATCTGAATCCATTGTCCCACATGTATTGTAGCAGGACTGGCACATTAATATAATTCAATTTATATACGTTATTACCGTTTTCATCCGTATATTTTGCACCCTGAGCGGAATATTGAATCTCAGGTTGAAGTGCAAAATGTTTGGCTACGTGGATGTGACCGAGTAATCCTACATTAAACCCTATTTTTGAGTCATAAGATAAATCATAGTTATTGTGGATGTCGTAAAAATTTACTCCGCCCTTAATTCCAAGATTTATATGTCCTTCAGGTGAATTAATGTTTTGCGCACTTGCTGCGCCTGTAATCAAAATTGCTGTTAATAATAGAAATAAAAATTTCATGGTTTTTTCTTTTGTTTAAATTACTTTTTATTGTTCCTCTTTTATAGAACAAGTTTAAATATCGCTGGCAAAGGTGCGGGTGATTTCATGATTGAATGTTATATAATTGTTTGCAATTTTTATATAATTCACACCTTAGTGAGATCCAAATTGTCTGACGGATGAAAGTGATAAACTATATGTAGCGTTATTGCATTTGGGTGCCAGTTGTAGACTGATCTTTAATAAAGCAGTTGGCTGCCTTTCCTTAAATCTGCTAAATTGTTTTAACAGAAGATTCTGACTCCACTTTTGCAGAGCAACGATTTATTAGTGATTGCTTCCAGGGCGTTCGTCTGTTATGCAATCTTGCAGAGATAAAGTCCTGTCAGCTATATTCGGCAAGCGACCAAAACATAGCATTGGCATTAGCTGACGCAAATAAATGATTTGCAATAGTTCTGGTTATGACTTAATGACAGGTAAAGTTACTGATAGGGTAGTACCATGTCCGGGTTCCGATCTGACTTGAATTTTCCCTTTATGGTTTTGAATTATTCCGTGCACAATTGCCAATCCAAGGCCAATGCCACTTACATCCTGTTTTGTTGAAAAGAACGGTTCGAAAATATGGGGGATATCTTCTTCAGCAATCCCCGATCCGTTATCTGTTATTTCAAAAGTGATGGTATCTTCATCCACGTTTTTGGTTCTGATCAGGATTTCACCGTTCTCTGGCGGTACCGCTTCAGATGCATTTACCAACATTGCTACACAGGCTTGCTTAATCTGGTTCGGGCTGCAGTATATTAAATCAGATTCAGCAGCAAGATCATTTAAAAAACTGATGTTTGCAATTTTAATTGGATGAGACATTAATTCATAGGTTTCCTGAAGAATGTTATGCAAATGTTTTGGCTCAAAATCATTCTGATCCTTTCTTGAAAAATCGAGCAAGCCTTTTACGATATCACCACAACGTTTTGTCTCATTTTCGATCAGCTTCAGATGTTTGAGCATTGTATCTCGTTTGGAAGCATACAATTCAGGGTTGCTGACTTGCTTGTACAGTAGTTTTGTGTAAATCAAAATACCGGACAAGGGATTATTGATTTCGTGAGCCACGGAGGAGGATAATTTTCCAAGCGAAGCTAACCTTTCTACGTGCATCAATTCATGTTGAGCAGCGCCTAATTCCTCTGATTTCTTCTGGACTTTATACTCAAGTTGCTGAGACCAGTTCTCGAGTTCTGTGGTAGCAGTTTGCAGGTTATCGAGCATATCGTTAAATGCCTGAGAGACCATCCTCATGTCATCCAATTGATTGGGCATTATTTCAACCCTGGTGCTTTTATCTCCGTTTGCGACTGCAATACTCACTTTTATCAGCGCATTTAACGGAGCTTTAATCTTTTTTCTCGTGAATAATAATAGAAATGAGACAAATAATAGTGTGGCAAATATAGCCAGCAGGAAAAACTCGGTCGAAGATTTTTGTATTGCGGCATCTTGCGTTTCCAGCGGAATTTTGATAACAAGTGAACCAAGAACCGTATCTTTTTCTGAATGAGCATGGCAAGAGCTTGTAGAACAGGATTTTTCGTTCAGAATTGGCGATTTAATCAACAAATGTCTGCTGCCGTTATCATTCTGATTCATCTTACAGTCGCTGTTGACATTGATTATTTTGTAAGATTTCTCCTTCCCTGGGAACATCGACTTAAGATTAGGATGGCAGCTTTTACAGTTCGGGTCGCTGTGCGAAGTGTTTGTTTCGGTAGTGAAAGACGAATAAACAAGGTTGTCATCGCTGTCATACATATTCACCTCGTCGATGCCTGGCAGTGTATTAATAATATCAAGCGTATTCCGGAGTGAACTCTTATCGTTCTCGAGCATGCTGTGATACAATGCTCCTTCAACGATCGATCCGATATTGTTACCGCTCTGTCGAATAACCGTATTCAGATATTGCTCGTTAACAGATCGAAGGATCACACTGAAAGATATAAACAGGAAAACAGACAAGACGCTGATGATCAAAACCACACGACTATAAATCGATGATCTGAATTTAACGTAGTTATTTAGAATGATTTTCCCTGCATTATCTTTGTTTTTTCGCTTGAAAAGCATGTTGACAAATTGTTAGAAATGTTGGTGGCGAGGATCATTAACCTACAGGTTATTTTTCATTGCAAAATACAAAAAAAACTGGTGTAAGGACACCAGTTTTAAAATAATCTTATCCCATTTCATTAATCGGACTTATCCGAATATTTCTTGTTGATATCTTAGGTTTGTTAGTTGTATATTAGCGATTTAGATTTAGAAATTCAGCTTCGAAATCTCTCCATATTTCATTTGGTAAAGCTGAGAGTGAGTGATCACATATTTCTCCACCATCCTGCAATATCAACATTGAGGGTTCGGGTGAGTAATTTTTCATTGATATTGCAAGGAAATCTTTGAACCGTTCAAGTTCAGCTGATGACCAATTTGTAGCTTCTTCGGCAAAATAACAGGATTTTACTTCTGCAATCCAGTTGGAAGGCTTGATTTTATAAATCCAGCCTTTGCCATACGGATCTTCATTGAGTATACCAGGGGTTTTTTGAATCATGTTATTTGTATCCATAATTTTTCCTGAAACAGGAGAATACAAACGAAGAAGTTTTCCGTTTTGATCAATTTCAGTCAACAAATCGCCTTTATTGATTGTATCACCCGGTTTTTTGTTTACTATGAATTTCACCTCTCCGGTAATATGAAGCAACAGGTCATCAAGTCCAATCCTGGCATTACCTGTTTTTTCCATGTACATCCAT
>Ga0302296_1002343_pt1 | contig 12810 bp, 12 predicted proteins | sample III_Fen_N3_1_FD_194546 | JGI IMG/M metagenome (GOLD analysis project Ga0302296, IMG submission 194546) | Peat permafrost microbial communities from Stordalen Mire near Abisko, Sweden - III_Fen_N3_1 | ecosystem: Environmental > Terrestrial > Soil > Wetlands > Permafrost | place: Sweden: Abisko... | reverse complement strand
TTTTCGCCGGACAAAACATCAGCGAAGACTACCTGTTCGAATTGCGCGAGTTGCTTAAAAATAAAGAGTATGCAATCGCAGTGATTTCCAAATCGGGAACAACTACCGAGCCTGCATTGGCTTTCCGCCTCCTGAAACAGGATATCGAAAACAAATACGGCAAAGTTGAAGCAAACGAACGTATTGTGGCCATTACCGATGAAAGCAAAGGCGCATTACGCTCTTTGGCAACCATCGAAGGATATAAAACCTTTGTAATCCCTGATGATATTGGTGGTCGTTATTCGGTGCTGACTCCGGTTGGATTATTGGCGATTGCAGTTGCCGGATTCGATATTCGCTCACTGGTAAAAGGCGCTGTCGACATGCAACATGCAACCGGAATGGATGTTCCTTTCGAAGAAAACCTTTCAGCACAATATGCGGCTGTTCGTAACGAACTGTATAAAAACGGAAAAAAGGTTGAAATCTTGGTCAACTTCAATCCAAAACTTCATTTTCTGGCCGAATGGTGGAAACAGCTTTACGGCGAAAGCGAAGGAAAAGACGGCAAAGGTATTTTCCCTGCCGCTGTCGATTTCTCGTCTGATCTGCATTCCATGGGCCAGTACATTCAGGAAGGCGAACGTACTTTGTTCGAAACGGTTCTTTCAATTGCCAGTCCCGACCGTGAAGTTCGGATTCCGACAGATGTGGCCAATCTTGACGGGTTGAATTTCCTTGCTGGAAAACGTGTTGATGAAGTAAATAAAATGGCCGAACTGGGAACCATGTTGGCTCATGTCGACGGAGGAGTACCAAATATTCAAATCGTTCTTCCAAAACTGAACGAATACTTCCTTGGTCAGCTGATTCAGTTCTTCGAAGTGGCATGTGGACTAAGCGGCTATACTTTGGGTGTGAATCCATTCGATCAGCCCGGAGTTGAAGCTTACAAAAAGAACATGTTTGCGTTGCTCGAAAAACCAGGATTTGAAGCTGCAACAAAAGCAATCAAAGAACGACTGTAGTAAGGACAAATAAAATACAAAAGCGAAATCTCTGTTGAGGTTTCGCTTTTATATTTTGTATAAATTGGTGAAAAGTATTTATTCAATTTCAAATCCAATATGAAACTTTAGGAACTCCCTAAAATCCTTTGCAATTTGAATTGCTTCGTCCCTATCTTTCGTTGTTAATTCAATTTTAATGTCCGGATATCTAATTTCAACCCCAAAAGCATTTAGTTTCATTGTGCTTTCATACAATTGCTTATTAATCGGTATCACCTCATCAAGTAAATCAAGCAAATATCTTAAATCATGACTTCGTTTAAATGGAATTGAATGCATATCAAGCAAGCACTTGATATACTTCTCGGTTGCTTGTTGACAATGAAATGCTAACGTATCAGAATACTCCGGAATGTATTGATTGATCACAATGGCAGTTCCTAAATCATGGTCAGCTTTTTCTATCCAATCACGAAATCTGGTTTCATTTGCGTTCATACATCAATTGTGCTCCTTGAATGGCGGAGTTTATAAATGAATATCTATTTAGTTTCTCATTTTCAAACTCTTCATTGGTATATACAACAATATCAACTGGAAGTTTTGAACCTATCAATAATCTTTGAATCTCAATGCTGCGTTTGTATCTGGGTTCCAAAGTTTCTTTAACAACAAGCAAATCTATATCACTATCCTCATTTGCCATGCCTGTTGCATAGGAGCCAAATAAAAATATTTTATCAGGATTCACATTGATGGCAATCCGATAAACAAGATTTGATATTGTTGATTTATCTATCATATTATCTATTTTTCACGTTATAAAGATAATCATTTTCAATTGAGAACCAATCCTTCAACGTTATGCTACAAACAGTAGTCGATGATACCAGAAATTACCATAACTTGCCGAAGCAAAATTTAATCAATGAGGTTTCTCCATTTTTATCAGAAGTATGTCAGAATTTAAATCAGAAGAGTGGAAAGGATACGTTTATGCTTTAACCGGCACTATTGCCTTTTCGAGCCTGTATATTTTTAGCAAGGCAGGTCTGAATCAGGTTGATCTGGCGCAATTCGGGCTGTATTATTTTGGCATTGGGTTTCTGCTTAATCTGATATTTTTTATTTCCTCAGGAAAGATTCGTGAGGTTAAGGCATTTCCCCGAAAAATGTTCGGTTTGCTTTTGATTCTGGCAACCATTGATCTTGCTTCGAACATCACTTTCTTTATGGCCATTCGGGCCATTTCCGACCCTTCTGTTACTTCATTTTTAGGCAACTTATTTCCGGTATTTCTCACTTCCCTGGGTATTTTCTTCCTGAACGATCGGTTTTCGTTGCTTGAAGCTTTGGGAGGCATCATGGCAATCACAGGCGCTTTTGTTATCAGTTACACCGGCGAGCTTAACTGGCAGAAACTCTTCATTCCGGGAACCGGATTAGTTGTCCTCAATACATTTCTGGCTGCCACATTCTCGGTTATTGTCAAAAAAAATGTGAACAAGGCGAGTCCAGTAGTTTTCAACCTCAATTCGAGTATTTGGATATTTCTATCCTTTATTGGATATTTTATCTGGAGCGGCCTTCCGGCAGCAATTCCAGCCAAAGCATTGCTGAACATTGCTCTGGGTGCATTTTTCGGTTCATTCATCGGATTGTTGTCGTTCTACTACTCCTACCGTTACATCTCTGCTTCCAGATCGTCCATTATCCAAAGCTTAAAAGGAATTTTTGTGCTAGCTATTGCCTGGATCTATTTCGGGAAATTACCACTGTCCATCCAATTATGGGGCGGTGGAATTACGATTGCCGGAGTATTGGTGATGACCATGGCCCAAGCCGGGTTGATCGGGATAGGGAAAAAGCAAAAAGCCTGATTCTTTAAATTTTTCAGGTGTCTTGCCCTTTGGAAACTTTAAAATAATCAGAAATCGTATTTATATACATTTCAAACGCTTCAATCCCTTTTTGTGTAATGTTACAAGTTGTCAGCGGGTAATTCCCTTTCACCGATTTCCTGATTTCTATGTATTCAGCTTCACTTAGTTTGTTCAACTGAAAACTTAGGTTTCCTTTGGTAGTTTTTGTTGCCTCCAGAAGAAAACTAAATTCAGCGGTTTTTACACTGAGTAGAACCGACATAATGGCCAACCTGACCTGCGAATGCAACAAGGGGTCCAGATCTTTAAACATCTTTATTTGTCTCTTCTATAATACATTATATGGCCTGGAATTGCCAGCGCCAAAAACCAGCCGATTCCGTCCAGGAACAATTGATCGTGCAATATCAGAAAAGAGGCGATATAGGCTAAAATTCCAAAAACAATACCTCCCAAAATGATAAGTTTATACCGAAGAATAACTCCGGTAACCAAAATAGCAAATGCGGTCAAAACCATAAACAGCGGATGTTGCAAAGCAAAGTTCACTTCGTGGGTAACATTGTATAAGATCAGATTAGTTAGAACCATGCAGCCAATAAGCGAGAACCAGACATAACGAAGTGAAGCGCCAATGTAAGTAGTCACTTTTTTTCGTTCCCTTAGAACATAGTAAATGGTAAACGCCAATGCCAAAAGTGGCAGTACAGGATCGACAAACTTAAGAAGAAACATAACCCTGTTGGGCAGAAAAAGAATTTCCTTGAAATATTTGATCAATGAAGGAAGTGATGCAGCATATCCCCAAACGATCAACAAAATGCCATCATTCCGTAGTTTTCTCTGCGATACCTGAATCATATCACGAATCACGCGGAGCGATTGGGTCTCATCAAAAGCTTCTGAATCTGAATAAGTAGGTTCCATAATGGTAGAGTTTATAAATTTGGTTTGTATTGCAAACTTAATTAAGTTTGCAATACAAACCAAATTTATTGCAGATTTTTATGGCACCAATTAACCGGTTGATCGCCTCAACAGAGTTGAAATATAATTTTGAGTTATCCCGAACGATAAATGGAGGGCGAAGCTTATTGATGAAACCTAACAGTATTTCGATTGTGGTGAATTGTCATAAAATCGAGTATTTGCTCTTTTGAGATGGGTGATGTAGCTCCAATGGTGGTAGCAACCAAGGCCCCGGCAGCATTTCCGAACATTAAAGCATCTTCGATCTCTTTTCCGTTCATGTAATAGTGAACAAATCCGGCAGAGAATGCATCGCCCGATCCTACTGTATCGCCTAAAATGATCTGATATCCCGGATCGTAGTGAAATACATTGTCTTTAGTCAAACAAAACGCACCATTTGGGCCAAGTGTACAAAGCAAAATATCCAGATTATACTTTTCAATGGTTTCCTGAGCCAGCTCTTTCAGATTATCACTCTTCAAACCAAGCAACTCTTTGGTAACAAGCAGCTCTTCGTCATTTGCCTTCAATATATTGGCCATTCGCAGGCTGTCTTCTACCAAGATGGCCGTATAGCATTTTTTCCGTAGATTAATGTCCAGAAATTTAACGACATCTGTAGCTTCATGATTCAGTTCGCGCAACGTATTTTTCGATATGCCATAGCGCTGAACCAGCGTGCCAAAACACACGCAATCGGCCTCAATAAAGGCTTCCATCATTTCTGAATTAATTTCGATATGGTCATAGGCAACATCGGTAATGATGTTGAAGTCGGGATTTCCATCACCGTCGAACTTAACTTTGACAGTACCGGTAGGAAATACGTAATCGGTTTGAATGTTTTCATCCGAAACGCCAAGATTCCGCAGCGCTTCGCGTATATCTCTTCCATTTTTATCATTTCCAACCTTACTCAGTAAGGTCCCTTGATCTCCAAAAGAATTAATACGGTAAATAAAATTAGCAGGCGCTCCACCCAAAACCTTCCCGTTTGGAAGTATATCCCACAATAACTCACCAAATGCCGCAATTTTTTTAGGCATACTTTCACGTTAAAAATCGCGGCAAGATAGGAAAAAAACAAAAAAATGTGATTACCGCAACCTGTTTACTTTTAAAACCAATAATTAACTTCATTGTTTACAGCCAGCTTGAATCTTGTGCAGATCATGCGTATCTTTCCCCCGAAAATCAGTTTTCCAAACCGAATGCTTTCAGATGAATTATTTGGCTCATATCTATTTATCAGGCGAATCGGACGAAATTAAACTCGGCAATTTCATCGGAGACTTCGTTAAAGGGAACAAATACCTTCAATACCCAGAACAGGTTGCTTACGGGATTCAAATGCACCGGAGAATCGACTCCTTTACCGATCAACATGCTGATGTGAAAGAATTTACAAAACTATTGAAATCGGGCTATGGCCGTTATTCGGGCATTGTGGCAGATATTTTCTTCGATCACTTTTTAGCAGCTAACTGGAACGACTATTCCACCGACACGTTGCGGGCGTTTACGAAACATGCCCATGGAGTATTTCTATCTAATTTCGGGCTACTTCCCTTTAAGGTCAAGCAATTTCTTCCTTTTTTGATCCAACATAAGCGATTGGAATCGTATTCCGATCTCGAAAAATTGCCTCATGTTCTGGATATCATGTCGCGAAACACTTCGCTGCCTGCCAACAGCGAATGGGCCATGCAGATACTGAATCAGGAATATGCTCAATTTGAAGCATTGTTCAAACATTTCTTTGCCGAACTCACTGAGTATGTTGAGTCTGATTTTGAAGTAAAAATCATGAAACCAGGAAATCTTGAAAAATAGAAGTCGTCAGTTTTCATCGGTATTCTGAGTGTCGTGAAACTGACTTTTATTAACTATTGAATGACTACCAATAATTTACAAATGACTACCTGAAATTCAATTATTCAATCTCTCAGCTATTTAATCCTTTCTTAGTAGCTCAACTGTTCGAATCTACTGGCATCGAGCCTGACGAATACAAAAAGAAGTAATGTGAACGACCAAAGCGAAGAACCTCCATAGCTAAAAAAAGGCAAAGGTATTCCAATAACGGGTGCCAGGCCAATGGTCATACCAATATTTACGGCAAAGTGGAAAAACAGGATACAGACCACGCAATAACCATAGACCCGGCTAAATTTTGACCGGTTGCGCTCAGCCAGGAAAATCAACCGCATGATCAGGCCTACAAAAAGACCTATAACAGTGACTGCTCCCACAAAACCCCATTCTTCGCCAACTGTACAAAAAATAAAGTCGGTACTCTGTTCAGGCACAAAATCGAATTTCGTTTGGGTACCTTGTAAAAATCCTTTTCCGAAAAATCCACCCGAACCAATTGCAATTTTCGATTGGTTTACATGGTATCCCGTACCATGAATATCGGTCTGAATCCCCAGTAATTCATTGATCCTGTTTCGCTGATGTTCTTCCATGATGTTATCGAAAACATAATCGACAGATACAGAGAAAAGGACGCTTCCAAGGTAAATACCAATTAAAATAGCCAGGCTTCGTTTGTGCAAAACAAGCGCCCATGTAAAAAACAAACCGGAAGTTACGATGGCAGCAATCAGAATAAAAAAGACTGAACTAACAGATCCACCTAAAATAAAGTTAAGAAGCCACAACGAACCGAAAATACCTGTAAATATGCCAATTCCAATCAAGGTGCGCTGTAATTTTTTTTTCAGCAGATAATTGATCACGAACGCTGCGACCGTAAGAATCGTGATTGTAATAAGCGGATCTAATATCATAGTCAGGATGAAGACCAGGACCGTCAGGAAGGTAAAGAACAAGACGATTCCGTTAAGACCTTCGCGGTAAAGCACCAAAAGAAATACTCCAAAAACAATTGCCGATCCGGTATCGTTCTGCAAAAATATCAGGCCCACAGGAACGAAAAGGATGCCAGCCAAGGCCAGTAACGATTTCCAGCTGTGCATTTTGAAGTTGTACGAACTAATATATCGGGCAAGGGCAAGCGAGGTCCCCATTTTCATAAATTCGGATGGCTGAAGTAAAAAGCCACCAATCTGTATCCACGATTTAGCTCCATTTATCGTTGTCCCAATAAATGGCACCAGCATCAGAATAAAAACGATGATAATATAAATCGGAACTGCAAACGTCACGAAGAACTTCGAATCGGTATTTATCATGAGCATTGCAATAAAGACAGAGGCACCAATCCACATCAATTGTTTCCCATATTGCTGGGTCATGTCGAAAATGCTTTTATGCTCTTCGTTGTAAACAGCTGCATAGATATTTATCCAGCCAATTAGCATCATTGCCAGATAAATGGAAATGGTTATCCAGTCGACATTTTCCAAAACGTTGTTTCTTTTTTCCACTTTAAAGTTTCTTTTTTACTTCAACAACATTTAACAAATCGGTCTCGATCAGTTTTTGCTCCAAATCTTTTCTACCCGGAGCAATTGAATCGTTCAAATACTTTTCGATCAGCAATCCGGCAATTGGAGCTGCATACGTTGCTCCAAAACCTGCATTTTCGATAAAAACTGCGATGGCTATTTTAGGTTCGTCGCGCGGGGCAAATCCTACAAAAGCCGAATGGTCGGCTCCATGCGGGTTTTGAACAGTCCCGGTTTTACCACAAACAATAATATTTTTTAGCTTTACCGTATTCTGCAATTTAGTTTCTTCGATAACAGCCTGCATCCCTTCAATAATCGTCTGGTAATATTCGGGATTAATGTCCGTAACTTTTTTCTCGTAATTCAACATTCTGAATACCCTGTTAGTATCCTGAATGGCTTTTACCAGGTGCGGTGTGATGTAATAGCCACGGTTGGCAACAACGGCACACATATTTGCCATTTGGAGTGGCGTTGCCAGGATCTCTCCCTGGCCGATAGCCAGCGAACGGATCGTCATTGCATTCCATCTGCCGCTGTGAATTTTGTCGTAATAAGCCACCTCCGGAATATTTCCTTTTGATTCAGAAGATAATTCAGTCCCTACCTTTTGGCCAAACCCAAAGCTCACAATATGGTCGCGCCAAATCTGATAGCCTTTTTCGGGGCTTGAAGCGTGGTTGATAATGGTACGGAAAACATTCCAGAAATACGAATTACACGACTCACGTATTCCTTCGCGCATGGCTAATGGGGTAACATGGTTGTGCGTACATTTAATCGGAGTAGAATTTGGGCCTGAACACGAAAACCGGTCAAATGGAGACACCGAATGTTCCTGAAGGGCAATTAAGGCATTGGCCAGTTTAAACGTGGAGCCGGGAGAATATTCACCAATGACGGCTCTGTTCCACATCGGTTTATAGATCGAATCCCGAACCAATTTGCTGTAATTATTGCCTCTCTGCCGGCCAACCAATAAATTGGGATCATACGACGGAGCGCTAACCATCACTAATATTTCGCCGGTAGCAGGTTCAATTGCCACAATTGCCCCTTTCTTATTGGTCATCAGCAGTTCGGCATACGCCTGCAAATCTTTGTCGAATCCGGTTAACAGGTTTTGCCCAAGAATGGCGATTGTATCTTCAGCGCCTTCGTTGTATTTACCTTTGATACGGTTATGCACGTCAACCATTGACTTACTGACCCCTTTGATGCCCCGCAACTCTTTCTCATACGTTTTCTCGAGGCCGCTCACCCCAATGTAATCGCCCATTCTGTAGTAATTATCCGTTTCGATAATATGCTGGTTGACCTCTCCAACAAAACCGAGTACCTGTGCGGCACTTTTACTTGGATATTCGCGAAGCGTTCGCGACTGGACAAAAAATCCGGGGTATTTATATAATTTTTCCTGAAGGGGGGCATAAATATCGGTCGAAATTTGCCCCACCACAACCGAAGGTTTGTAATACGAAAATTGCTTGGCCTTTTTAATCGCATCTCTTAAATCTTGCCTTTCGATCTGAACGATTTGACAAAGTTCAGTAGTATCGAACGGCTTAACCTCTCTCGGAACGACCCACAAATCGTAAGCTGCTTTGTTGTAAACCATAAGTTCGTTGTTCCGGTCGTAGATCAATCCGCGGGCCGGGAAGGTTGTAATTTTCCGAAGTACGTTTCGTGTCGCAAACTGTTTATAGGTTTTGTTGGTGATCTGCATCGAAAAAAGCCGAAGAATAAAAATAGCGGCTACCCCCAGAATGATACCTGCAATAATGAACCTGCGTTTCGAAAAAGTATCCACTGGTTTCTAGTTTTTAAACACAATAAATTGACTGCCAAGTATAATCAATATCGAAAAAATGCTGCTGAGAATATACCGGATAAAGGTCTCGAAAAAACCTCCAAACGAAAAAGCTTCAGCATAAAACAAGAACAGGTGATGAATCAAAACAGCGATTACAGTATATTTAAGAAAGCTGGCAAAGCCTAATTGAGTCATGTTGGGTGTACTTCCTTTTTCGATAACCTCGCGCGAAGAAATCAAACGGGCAATTCCCGGACGCAAAAAACCAAGCAAGACAGTTGCTCCGGCATGAATCCCGGGCGTATTGTTAAATATATCCATCGAAATTCCAAGTAAAAAGGCAAGTCCAAGCAATAGATATCCCGGAATTGTAAAGGGCAGTAAAAGGATGAATAAAATGTAAACGTATGGATTGATCAGGCCGCTGAACTGAATGTTATTCAGAATTAGTACCTGTACCAAGACCAGTACTACAAACATGATCACATATTTTCCTAAGCCTTTAATCATTCACCAACGTTGTTTGATTCCAGTTTTTTCAATTCTGCACTTTTCGTATTTTGAACCACCTCGATGTATTTAAGTGTTTTAAAATTGGTCGACAGTTCTACTTTAATGTTGTAAAAGTTTGTACCACTTTCCACATCAAATTTTGTAATCTTCCCAATCATAATCCCTTCAGGAAAAATACCTGAATTTTCGCTTGTAACAACCGAATCGCCTACATTAACGATTACATGGAAGGGTATTTCCTTAAGCTCGGCCATGTTGTAATGCTCACCATCCCAAACCAGAGAACCCGAATAGTTGTTATTTGTGATTTTGGCTGAGATGCTAAATCGTTTGTTCAGTAAGGATAATCCTGTTGAATAGTTGGGCGATACATTGGTAATTACACCAACTACGCCATCGGCACTGATGATTCCCATGTCGGGTTTTATCCCTTGCCGCGAACCCTTATTCAAGGTTATGTAGTTGAATTGTTTGTTCGTCGAATTATTGATAACTTTTGCCGAGGTGAAAATATAGGCTGGCGCATCAACGGTATCAGGCCGGTTTATCGGATATTTTACCTGATTCATAATCCGGAACTGCAATTGCTTGCGTAACGAGGCATTTTCAGCAGCCAAACGGGCATTCGTTCGGCCCAAACTAAAATAGTCGTCCATGGTGCTGAATCTTTGATAGACATCACCAACTATATTGTTGCTTGAATTGAAGAATGTTACCCTTTGGTAATTATTAAAACTGACCATCAGGCTCAATGAAATGGCTTCCAATGCCAGAAACATCATCAAAAAATAATTTCGTAATAAGAAACGAAATAAACTTCTCATTTGCCGGAAGGTTTACTCCTTCTTTTTCAGTTTTATCTGATCAGGAAAGAGAATTTATTTACATTCTTAAGGGCGATTCCGGTTCCACGGGCAACAGCACGTAAAGGATCTTCAGCCACCAGAAATTGAATATTGATTTTATCGGTGAACCGTTTGGCCAAACCACGCAACAAAGCGCCCCCACCTGCGAGCCAAATTCCACGGGCAACAATGTCAGCATACAATTCAGGAGGAGTTTGTTCCAAAGCGCTCAGGATTGCAGTTTCAATTTTAGTAATCGATTTTTCGAGGCAATGCGAAATTTCCTGGTAAGAAACCGGTACTTCAATTGGAAGTGCAGTCATTTGGTTTGGACCTTGAATAACATAGTCAGCAGGCGGATTTTCAAGCTGTGATAAAGCCGATCCGACGTTGATTTTAATTTCTTCGGCTGTACGTTCGCCAATTTTTATATTGTGCTGATGGCGCATGTATTCCATGATATCAGCGGTCAGATCATCACCTGCAATGCGGATCGATTTATTGGTAACTAATCCGCCCAATGAAATTACAGCAATTTCGGTTGTTCCACCACCGATATCAACAACCATATTTCCTTCGGGTGCTTCAACATCTAACCCGATACCGATAGCAGCAGCCATAGGTTCATAAATCATGTACACATCGCGACCACCGGCATGTTCAGCCGAGTCACGTACAGCACGAATCTCAACTTCGGTAGAACCGGATGGAATACAAACCACCATTCGAAGAGAGGGGGCAAAAAACCTGGATTTGGGATTCATCATCTTTATCATTCCCCTGATCATTTGTTCTGCTGCGTTAAAATCTGCAATAACGCCGTCGCGTAACGGGCGAATGGTCTTTAGATTCGAATGTGTCTTTCCCTGCATCTGTCGGGCTTTTTCGCCGATAGCAATCAGTTTTTCTGTTTTGAGGTCGATGGTAACAATCGACGGTTCGTCAACTACAATTTTATCGTTGTGAATAATGATTGTATTTGCAGTTCCTAGGTCAATAGCTATTTCCTGGGTTAAAAAAGAGAACAATCCCATGTGTATATCTGTTTTTCTTCGTTTATACTTTTTTTGAAAGCCATTAGGAAAAGGTCATTCGTCATCAGAAAAAGTTTCCTGATGACGAATGACTTTTTCCTCTTTTAGTGTTTGAAATGTCTCATTCCGGTGAAAACCATAGCAATACCAAATTCATCACAAGCGGCAATTACTTCTTTGTCGTGAATACTGCCTCCGGGTTCTACAATGTATTTGATTCCGAATTCGTTGGCAGCTTCCACATTATCGCGGAAGGGGAAGAAAGCATCAGAGATCAAAACTGAATCTTCAATCCGAATTCCTTCTTTCAGGCTAAAACGCGGGATAGTTAACTGACGCAAACTGTCGAGTCGGTTAGGTTGCCCCATTCCTGCACCGGTAAGCCAGAACGAACCGTCCTGATTTTGAGTCACCAATGCAATAGCATTACTTTTCAGATATTTACAGGCTACAATGCCAAATTTCGATAAGTTCATCTTCGAACTGTCGAACTGTATTTTTGTAACATTATTGAATTCAGTTTCCAGACCTTCGTCTTCATCCTGAATAAGCAGACCTCCGCTGATGGAGCGGTAAAGCTTTTCTCCGGTGATTTGCGGTTTTACAGGTGTTTCCAAAACGCGAAGGTTTTTCTTTTTGCCCAGCACTTCGAGCGCTTCCTGAGTATATCCAGTGGCAATGATGATTTCGACGAAACGTTTACTGAACCACTCGGCAATTGTTTTATCCACCTCACCGGTAAAGCAGATTATGCCTCCGTAGGCGCTTACCGGATCGCCGGCCCAGGCCAGCTCGAGTGATTTAAGAATACTGTTGGTAACCGCGAGTCCACAAGGATTGAGGTGTTTGACTACCGAAACAGCTATTTTATCTTTAATGTGGGTTACTGAATGAAAGGCATCGCTGGCTGATTTCCAGGCTGCATCAGCATCGAGCATATTATTGTATGAAAGCGCTTTGCCTTGCAATACTTTTGCATTCGAAAGCGTAATGTCCGAATTGCTATTATTGAATTTAAAAAAAGTGGCCGATTGATGAGGGTTTTCGCCATAGCGCAATACCTGACCATCGTTTACGCTGATGCGGGCTTCTTCTGTTTTATCAACATTAAAATAGTTGAAAATAGCGCTATCATAATGTGAGGAGGTAGCAAAAGCCAGCCGGGCAAATTCTTTACGATCGTCGAGCGAAGTAGCTCCTTGATTTTCAACCAGGATATTAAGCAAGGCTGAATACTGATTGCGTGAAGATACGATAACTACATCGTTGAAGTTTTTAGCTGCCGCACGTATTAACGAAATACCTCCAATGTCAATTTTTTCAATGATGTCTTCTTCGGATG
>Ga0302296_1002329_pt1 | contig 12867 bp, 10 predicted proteins | sample III_Fen_N3_1_FD_194546 | JGI IMG/M metagenome (GOLD analysis project Ga0302296, IMG submission 194546) | Peat permafrost microbial communities from Stordalen Mire near Abisko, Sweden - III_Fen_N3_1 | ecosystem: Environmental > Terrestrial > Soil > Wetlands > Permafrost | place: Sweden: Abisko... | reverse complement strand
AATAGTGCTATTACTGGATTTTGAGTCCAGCGCGTCTACCAATTCCGCCATCCGGGCTTCTTTGTAAACAGGCTGCAAAAATAATGGAAAATTCCTTTGATCAAAAGATTTCAATCAATATTTAGTCTTTTAAAATGGAATGCCTGCGATATAGTCATTATCAGTCAATACAATTTTATTTAAATCAATAGTTTCCAATTGATTAACTATATATAAAAATCTATGGAGATAATTTACAAATGCCTTTGAACAAACTGCCAGAGTAAGCATTTAACTCATTTTATGCTTATAAACAGAAGAATGGATCAATCATAATCAATTTTCAAAATTTTCATACCTTTAGCCGAACGCATATTACGGCTATGAAACAGCAAAACCGATGGATCTGACAGAAGACAACGAACTGTATCTTAAAATCCGTGAAGGAGATGAACGGGCATTTCAGGCCTTGTTTCGGAAATACTATGGCGCCCTGTGCAGTTTTGCCAATCAGGTACTGAATAACAAAGAATTATCCGAGGAAACCGTTCAGGATGTATTTGTCAAAATGTGGGAAAAACGACAGGTTATAACCATCGAAACTTCGGTAAAGAATTACTTTTTCCGTTCTGTCCGCAATCATTGTCTCAATCAACTTCAGCATGAGAAGATAAAAAAACAATATGCAGGGAGGATATTGGAAGCAGCCCGGCAGGAAATTGATCCAGAACAATACTTCATTGAAGTTGATCTGATCAGGCGTATTGATGAAAGTATTGGTTCGCTTCCTCCCAAACGCCGCGAAATATTCAGACTGAGCCGTGAGCAAGGCATGAAGTACAAGGAAATTGCCGAAGAATTGAATATTTCAGTGAAGACAGTTGAGGCCCAGATGGGGTTGGCATTAAAACACTTACGAAACGAACTTAAAGATTACGGCAATCATTTGATGACCCTGTTATTAATCTTTTGGAAATAGCGGATCTTCGATTAGGGGTGAAACCATTCCTGCAATGTCCTATTGATGTATGAAAACAAAACCGTCAATGGAAGATAAAGATTGGGCGCGGCTCGCAAAATCGATTTACGAGGTAAATCCCCAAAACACAGATGAAAATCAAGCGTCGGTTGAGGACATAGAATTCACTGATAAGAGAGAAGTTGAGCAGATTCAGAAAATTGCGAATCAGGTGGACATGTATTTTGATATGAAAAAATACCCCATGGACAAGGCGTGGCAAAAGGTTGAATCTAAGATCCATCAGACTTCTTCATCCAAGAAATCCATCATCCGAAGATTAATGGTTCATCATCTATACCGTTATGCTGCGGCTGTTCTGATTGCAGCGCTGCTCCTGGTATCGGGATACGAAGTCATTACAAACTACGAAGCCTCTTCCAAATTGCTTGAAATATCCTCTGCCAGACAGGTATTAAACAAGTTTATACTACCAGACGGTACCCTGGTTAGTTTAAACAGCGACACGAAAATTATCTATCCCAGAAAATTCGGCAGGAAAAACCGTGAGGTAGATATTATTGGCGAAGCCTTCTTCGAAGTTAAACCAAACAAGAATCAGCCATTCATTATTCACGCCGGTAAGGCCCAGATAAAAGTTGTTGGGACCAGTTTTAATGTGAGCGCATACCCAGGGAAAAAATTGGTCGAGGTGATTGTTGAGACTGGAAAAGTTCAGGTCATGAGCAAGATGGCTGATTCCATTAAATCGGAAACCCTGATCCTGACTTCGGGAGATAAGGGAACTTTGGCTTATTCGGGCAATACATTGAATAAAACCACCAATAATGATCCCAATTTCATAGCCTGGAAAACTCATAACCTCAGCTTTAAAGCCACATCGCTTAAAGAGGTCATTGAAAATCTGCAAAATGTCTACAAGGTAACCATCCGCCTGGACGATCCCAGGCTTAATGGACTGCTCCTCACTGCCCAATTCAATAATTACTCGCTGGATTTTATCTTAAAAGTTATTGAAACCACTTTTAAGATAGAAGTTAAAGAGGTTGATGGACAGTATATTTTAAAATCGAATGCCTTATTTTAATTCTTAAAAGCCATGAAAACAATTCGAATCAAAGCCGCATCTGTATTTGTCATGATCTTTGTTTTGTTTTTGGCTCTGCCATATACTGCTTCATGTCAGAAACATACACCTAAGCAAGTTACAAAACAAAGCCAGCGTCAAAATACACAACAGGACAAACGAATCTCTCAAACACCCAATGTTCTTAATCAGAATATAAGTATTTATGCTGAAAATGAACCTCTTTCAAAAGTGATCGAACGCATTTGCAAGTCGCTCAACCTGGATTATTCGTACAATTCAACCTTGATGGAAGGGAAAAACATTAATCTGAATGTATCGAACAAACCAATAAAATATGTGCTGGATCAATTGATGAAAGATTTTTACCTTCTTTTTGAAATCCAGGACAACATATTGATTGTAAGGGATTATGTTCCTCTCGACAAAAGTCTGGAATACAAAAAAAATCTCAAAAACTATGCAGACAGGACCGGATTTGTGTTCGAAAATCCGAAGAAGAAATCCATTACGATCAATTTCAAATCATCAAGTAACCTGATTATCATTCCGGTGGCCATAAATAATTCAGATACACTCAATTTCATTCTGGATACAGGGGTGAAGTATCCGATTATCACGGAGTTGCCCTTCGTTAATAAGTTGAATCTGAATTATCTGCAGCCAATTGATATGAAAGGTCTTGGCGATGGCGAACCCATTACGGCATACCGTTCGGGAAACAATACGATCAGCCTCAACGGTCTTGTTGCTTATGATCAGGAAGTGCACATGATCATCAATGAAAATTTTCAGATTTCACAGATTCTCGGAATCCCTGTTCACGGTATGATCGGCTTCAATCTATTCAAAGATTATGTCGTTCGAATCGACTATGAGACGCACACAATAACCCTGACCAAGCCGGAGTTTTTCACTTACAGGCAAAGAGACAAGGACATTATACTTCCATTGATTTTTGAACAGAATAAACCCTTTGTAAAAACAAGCATTGTAACCGATAAAAATGAAGAGGTTCCCGTTAAGCTGCTTGTTGATACTGGTGCCAGTGATGCCCTTTGGTTATCGACCAGTTCAGACAATAGAATTTCACTTCCTGAAAAGAGTGTTGAAATGTTTCTTGGCAGAGGCTTAAGCGGAGATTTGTTTGGTAAAAAAGGCCGCATAGGAGCCCTTTGGGTGGGTCCGCTGGTGTTGTATGAACCCATCGTAGCCTTCCCCGACAGCGAGATGGTTCATCAGTTAATGGGTCGGAACGATCGTAACGGAACTCTGGGTGCAGAGATTCTTCGCCGTTTCTATGTCACAATGGATTATCCCAACAAAAGGATCATTCTGCGTCCCAACAGCAACCTTAAAGATGAATTTAACTGCAACATGAGTGGATTGGAAGTATCAAACCCAATGCCTGGGCTGCCCATATTTCTGGTGGACAACATTCGTAAAAATTCACCGGCTTATTATGCAGGCGTTCAGGAAAATGACCAGATTATTTCGGTAAACCATACCAGCGGAAAATCATTAACTTTAAATGATATAAATTTGCTTTTACAAAGCCAGGAAGACAGACGAATTAAATTAATTGTTCTCCGAAACGGAGAAGAAATTAAAACAGAATTCTTCCTGAAAAAAATGTTTTAGAAATGAGACCATTGTACGGATTCTTCTTTGTTGTTTTCCTTTTCTCGGGCAGGATTGCTTTTGGGCAAAAGGAAAACTTCTCCGTACTGGATAAAAAAATAACCCTGGAAATACAGCAGGAAACCATAACAAGTATCCTGGAGAAAATATCTACTCAGGCGCAGGTCTACTTTTCGTATGATGCTACATTAATTGAAGCTGATAAGAAAACGGATCTCTTAATCACCGATCTCTCCATCAGGGAAACACTGGATTCGTTGTTTCATTCAAAATTCGGATACAAGGTCCTTGGAGAACAAATCATTATAACATTGCCTGGGATTGAAGAAGTAAAAAAAAAAGAACCTGAAGGCAAAGTAGAAAAGATCCCAGTTTTTATTGTCAAAGGAAAAGTAATTAACCGTGAGGTAAAAGAAGTTATCCCTTTTACAAGTATCTCGGTTTTGGGTACAACCATTGGGACAATATCGAACGCCGATGGGGCATTTGAATTAAAAATCCCGGAACCTATGAAGCAGGATACGATCATTTTTTCGTGCCTCGGTTACGTTCAGCAAAGAATTCCAATCAGTGAAATGGAGATTGATCATTGCATTGTTTTTCTTCAGCCCACGTCCATTCAGTTAAAAGAGATTAAAATTACTGTAATTAATGCCGAGGATATCGTGAGTAAAATCATCTCTAAAATATCGCTCAATTATCCACGCAAGGCCGAAATAATGACCTCCTTCTACCGTGAAGTCCTGAAGCAGGATGATCAGTACATCGATGTGGCCGAAGCGGTGATGGAAATCAGAAAAGCTCCCTATGAGAATACCTTTTCGGACGATAAAGTTAAATTCTTAAAGGGACGTAAAAGTCTAAATGTCAAACCGTTTCAATATGTGGATTTTAAAATTCAGGGGGGCCCCTATTACATTACCAAACTCGATGTAGTCAAAACTCTTGACTCGTTTTTGGATACTGAATACCTTGGCTATTATAAATACACCCTCGATGAAATCATCGAACTTGACAACCGGGCCACCTATGTGATACGGTTCAGGCCTAAAGAAAAGATTGATTACCCTTGTTATCAGGGTAAATTGTATGTCGATATGTCCTCATTTGCATTGGTAGAGGCCGATTTCAGCCTTAGCAAATCTGGCTTGAAATTTGCACAGGAATCACTGATTAAAAAGAAGCCCAAAGACTTTTATGTCAGGGCGATAAGTGCCGATTACCAGGTAAATTACCGAAGGGTAAACAACAAATGGCATTTAAGTAATGCTCAGGCATCACTCAACTTCAGGATAAAAAGTAAAAAAGATAAAGTAAATTCGACCTTCCACAGTGATTCAGAATTATTGATTACCGATTTTAAACCTGATGACGGAACCCACTTTAAAAAGAACGAGGTATTTAATTCAGGCGAAATATTTAGCAAGGTAATTTCTGATTATGACGAAGGATTTTGGGGCGAATACAACATTATAAAACCCTCTGATGAGTTACAAAAAGCACTTCAGGACTATTACCTGAAGAACGATACCTTATTCAATATCAACGATAAAGAAAAATATCTTATTAAGAATAAATAAACCAACTAAAATGAAAACTTTAATCTTATTGTCATTAATTATTCTGTCAGGAACGATCTGTTCGGCACAGGATCAAAGTCCAATTTCAAAAATAAATCAGCAGATTACCGACTACTTCAATTCTCACCCCAGGGAAAAAGTATTCCTGATGACTGATAAAATGTACTATAAACCCGGAGAAACAATCTGGTTTAGGGCATTTGTTACTAATACGGAAAGCCAAACTGCACCCGTTCAAAGCAACGAACTTTTCGTTATGCTTTATGACAAATCGGGGAAAGTGATTTTGCAGGATGGATACAGGCTGATTAATGGCTCGGCTTCAGGTGATTTATTGATTCCTGAAAATCTTACTGAAGACAACTATTTCCTTACTTCATATTGCTCAGCCATATCATCCGTTGATGAACTAACATGTATTCCTCTTCATATTAATCCGTTTTACTCGAATCAGTTGGTAGTCGAAACGCATGCCAGAGACAGTATCTTCACCGGCGGACAGAAAAATGAAATCTATATATTCCTGCGCGATGTGTCAGGCGAAATTCAGAAAAACACTTCATTAAAGTATCAATTAGTAAATGGCAGTGAAATTATTGATAAGGGCAAAGTTAAAACCGATGACAAGGGTAAGGCTGTTATCCCGGTAACAATTCCATCTAAAACAAACGGCGAACCCTTTATTTGTGCCTTGACTGATGGAAGCGGCCAGTGGCAACATGAAGTATTTTTACCAACAAACCTTGATCCGATTGTGGTTAGATTATTTCCTGAAGGAGGAACCCTCATCCCTGGAACACCGGCCAAAATAGGGTTTACCGCCTTCAACAAATGGGGCTTACCCGTTGATCTGGAAGGGTCGGTTCAGAACCAGGAAGGGCAGTCAATTACACTGGTAAAAACTTTCACCAAAGGGTTGGGCCTTTTTTCAGTCATTAATGACGGTCAGCAGAAAAATAAACTCGTTATTTCAGGGAAGACAGGACAAAACCAATCCATTGATATTCCTGCTCCAAATTCCACAGGGCTTTCACTGTCAATTGTAAAGACCGATGCTGCATTCATTTCGACTAACCTTATTTTTGCCGACAAGATGAAACATCCTGTTGCTATTACAGTGACACATGGAAATGCAATTTATTGGGGTGGAGACATGGAGATTAATGGAACTGGAAGAATCAAAATTCCTACCGATAACCTGCCCAAGGGAATGAACCTGTTGTCAGTGTTTTCTCAGAAAGGCGATTTATTGGCTGAACGTATCGTTTACGCGGATAAAGATACGAAAATGAAAGTCGAGGTTCTTCCTGAAAAAACAAGCCTTCAACCGACCCAAAGCATGAAATTCAAAGTTCGTCTGACCGATGGAAATAACAAGCCTTTGGCAGGAAGTATCGGAGTGACAGTTACTGATAAATTTCGCAACCATTTAATCGGAGAGCCAATTGATCAGTTTATGATGATAGGCTCAGAGCTTGAAACTCCATTTTCGATCATTTCAAGGGCTTTCCCCGACAAATTAAGCAACTCGGCATTGTTGGATGCCTATCTCATAGCAAATCATTTAAAAGGCTTCGATTGGGATAAAATCAGGCAGAATAAAACCATTAGTACTTCCGATAAAAGTTTCGAAACACAGATTTCCGAATATATTTCTAATTATGCCCGCAAATACAGCTTATTAAGTAAAGATCAGATTGCCGGTGAACCTTATTTCAGCAATAATGAAGATTTGTTCTCCAAAGCAGTGAGGCAGATAAAAACAAACACAACAAGTCTGGATTTCCAGCGAAAACTTTTAGCATCCGCAACGAACCTATTGGATGTAATAAATACCTTAAAACCCTTTACATTGAAAAACAATAAAATTGTTTTTATCGGATCCGAAAATTCACTCTTTTTTCAGGATGGCGCATTGCTGATTGTTGATGGAGTGCAGAGTGGTACCGATGTTTCTAGTATCTCAGGTTTTTCGCCCCTTGAAGTTGATCACATCAATATATCGACTAACTCGGCAGATGTTCACCGCTATACCGGTTTAAATTCTGTTGGAGTTATTGAAATCTTTATGAAAAACGGGAAAATTGCAGCCCCAATAGACCACAAGGAATCCGCGAATAAATACGATGGAGGATATCGTGTTCCTAATAAATTTCCGTTAGAAACAACCAATCAGAAACAAGACACAAGGACCACATTGCTTTGGATTCCCGAGCAAAAAGTTGATGAGTCTGGGGTCAGCGAATTTACGGTTACAGCCGGGAAGGTAATTTCCGATTTCAATATCGAGGTACAGGGAATTTCATCAAATGGCATTGCCGGAAGCGGGAGTGCGGGTTTTAACGTAACCAAATAAAAAATAAGGGATTCCATCTTTCAAAAAGAGATGGAATCTTTTTTCACAACTTCGGCTCCGGGTATTTTAATATTGATTGAATAACTCCACCTTCCGCATTTTTCGGGAAAATACTTGGCTGATTCTTGTGACTGACAAAAGAATGGAGACAGCAGGAAAAGCAGAATTAGAAAATGAACGGCTTTTAGCATGATTACTTTTTTATTTTGTTTGAATTTGCACGTCAATACTTGGTTTTTACCGAGTCAATAGTTACTGTTTTTGCAGAATTAGTTACCTCCAACCCGGCTTTCATCGACTCTGGACATGCTTTAAACTCTTCAGAAAATGTCTTTCCTGCCTGATCGTACGATTTGGTTTGCCCAATCAATCCGTTGATCCGGGGAGCTGCCTTCGCGGCAGCAACTTTGAATCCTTCTTCCCCAGTTGTGACTGCTTCTATAAGAGAATCAGTAACGGCTTTCCAGTCATTAAGTGTTATCATGTAATTGGTTAACGGACCTTTGCTGAAGGAATCGACACATTTTCCCAGGTTTTCCATTCCGGTCTGCAAGGCTGAAAATCCTTTCCCGCTGACCCCGATTCCTTGTGAGCTGTTGCAGCCACATTCGGAAGCTGGACTATATGGCAGTCCGACTTGTCTCGGCGGGCTGGTTGGAGACGGAGGTGAAATGGGCGGTTCTTCGGTTGTGGGTTCTTTAGTCGTTCTCTCATCAGTTGTAGGATCCTTAATGGGTGGTGTTTGGGTACTTGTGGTTGGATCCTGAACAGGAGGTGTTTCAGTTTTTGTAGTAGGCTCAGTTGGGTTCGGTGTTGGCTCAGTTTTCGGAACGTCCTGCTTTTGCGGTTCCGTTTTTTCTCCCTTGCATTTTTCCTGAATACGAATGATTTGGTCCAAATCTTTGTAAGCCTTCTCAAAACTCTTCATTACGTCTTTTAACTCTGATTCATGGAGAATTATCTGTCCGAGATTGTTGGCGAACTTTTTGGCAGCTTCATGAACACCCATTACTCCCACAAAAGCTTTTGTCGCACCCGTCGTCATTGCTTTTAAAGTAGCCATGGCGGTTCTTTCAGCAAATTCTCCCTTGGTCGCACTGGCGATCATTTCCGAAACAGATTCGCCTGCTTCGGCTATTTCAACGGCAGTTTCTACGACCCCATGCGTCTCACCGCTTCCGATTATCGTAAGAGCTGACTTTGCAAGTAACTCAACCGTCGATTCAACAATTTCATCCCTGGCCTTTTCAAATTCCTCCGAATTGGCAACTTTCTGCAACCTCTCGTTGGCCTCCTTCAGGTTTTCCATGCCTTTCTCTCTCATCTTCTCAAGAGCCTCAACAGTCTCCTTGTCACAGTTGACAATCTCCACTTCTACTGTCGGGCCGGTGATATTCCCACAGTTTGTTTTTGCCTGAAAGGTGGTTTTTCCTATACGGGAACCGGTCAACTCAACTGCTCCTGATTGTCCGACGGCCGAAAGAACGGATTGATCAGCAGCGACGTAATCGACCAGTTCTTCTATATTCGATGGCTGGGCAGAAACCGGAATTTTAAGTATGCCTGAAAGTTTATTCCCATAAATATCGTAAAATACAATCTGAGGAATTTCCTGACCATCGTTGTAATTTTCGATTTTAACGCAGGAAGCAGGCTGTGATGTTTGATTCGTCTTTCCCTCAGTGCTGGTATATTCCACATACAGCGTACCTTTTCCGGGAGTTGACCCTGACAGGTTGGCCGATGATTCACCATCAGCCTGAACGGAAAGCAGGTTTTCGGGCTCCACCCAAAACCGGAATTTTCCACCTTCAGGTTTTCCGGTTGCGATGACGTTGCTTTTTTCTTCTGTTCCGAGTTCCGAACATCCATAAAGAGTGACCACAGGTTTGTCTGATTCCTTATAAGGGCTGATGGTAACTTCCATTGAACTTTCCTTAGTTATAAATTCATGACCATCAACAGTATGTATTTCCTTATTTTCACTCGTTTTCCAGCTTGCCTGATAACCCGTTGCTGTTTTCGTAATCGTACAATTCTTGTCGGTAGATAAATCGCAACCTGCGGAACAGGGAATATTGTAGTGATCAATATTACCGCCATAATCTTTCCATTCGTCGTAAAACTGTCGTCCTTTATCCGACCCCACACCATTAATATTGATACTGATGCCAATACTTTTATAATCATTGGAGTAATAGAACTGAATACCCGCTCCGGCAGCAGAACCGGAGACGTTAATATCTCTATTATCAGCGCTTATCATTGTGCCATCAATGGTTTCAAGGTATTTTGAAGATTCAGAGTGTGATCCTCCTCCTGAAACAGTAATAATTTTGGGTTCATTAGGATCTCCATCGAACTGGAATTGATTGACAGGGTCAACTGCCATATTTTCGATGACAGCCGTAAATTCACCACTAGACACCGTTTTTATTGTACGATGTTTTTCTTTATCCCATTTTTTATTTCCAGCCATAAAAGTTATAAGCGTGTCTTGTTGCGAGGTATAGCTTTCAGTTACTTTAGCCGTGAGTAACCATAATCCCTGATTTTCAGTTTTTGTGGAGTCTTTGGTATATACTTCGTTCCTTTCAATGGTAGTAATAAAGACAGACTTTCCCGAACGGGGAATCACGCTAAATGAAGGCAGATACGTGATAAGCAGCAAAAGAAATAGAGTTAAGTTCTTCATAGCATGTTGCCTGAAATTATTTTTTCTGAATCAGTTCTCCCAATATTTCGACAGGTAGGGCATTCAAGAACAATCCCACGTAATCAATCAGTCCGTCATTGTTCCTTTTAAATAGTTCCAGTTCTGATTTGTTTGCAGTCCTGTAATCCATCGAAATATACTGCACAGCTGATGTTGGCAAAGCCCGATCCCAACTGGATGGGTTAAACTTCATTACCTGTCTACCTTCGCCGTGTGCATTGATTGTTGAGATTCCGGATTGAGAACTTGAATATGCCGGATGACTTAATTCTTCTGTTGTGAAATTCTCAAATTCCTTTTTCATTCTGTTGTACAGGTCAGGACGAATTACCCGATCAGGCTTGAAATTCAATTTGGCCCATTCGGCGAGTGTCTTTTCATAATTGATACTGTCAATATCTTGTTTAATTTTGTAGTAGGCCAGTTTGGCTTCCATTATTTCTTTTACGGTTACCGGAATCCAGATGTCAGGTCGATCAGGGTTAAAAACCAGCAAAGTGCCATTAAACCAAGTTCCGGGATTAGGTGCGTATAATCTGACGCCTGGAGCAATTTCTTTTATTAACGGTGCAATAGTGTAATATTTCTTGAGATTTTCGAGCGCATTTTCAAGTGGTTGCCTCAAGTTGGGCGGGTAGCCAGTTATAAAACCTGTTTCTGTGAATTGGTTGCTAATCAAACCGATTGGATTATTAATAAGGAATTCGATACCATGGGCAGTGTTGCCCGTTGCTGTATGCGGCACTCCATTTTCAAGGTAAAAATCATGAAATGCAAAATAAATGGAACTTTGGATTCCGAAGTCGTCCTTTGTTGCCACTTGATTGCACAAATTTCCGGATAAGGTAACCAAAGCATCGAACCCGGTTGGCTGATTGATTCCGGAGTCTTTCTGCCGAACCCATTCAGTGATTGCTGTCAGCTTGTTCAAGAGCACGGCAATATCCATTCCGGAACATTTATTAAGCTTGTTTTGAAGAACAAACTTTCCGGGTTTTTCGGGTTGGAATTGAGTAGATTGGGCAAGCGATAAACGAATGGAAATAATGAACGCCATTAAAACCAACAAAAAAATATAGCTGAATCTTCGAATCATAGCAACGAAAGATGAGTTTACTATTGCCTATTTATCCTTTTGGGTCAAAGAGAAATCGATGGTAATGGTCTGTTTTTCTTTGGTCGCCGGATCTTTTACTTCTTTGGTGTCCTTTTGCTTTAAAACTTTATCGGTTGTTTTACCCTGGTAAGGTCCAAAGATGATTTTCAACGGAATTTTTATTTCCCGTGGAACTACTTTCGTTTCCTGAGGCATGTTGTCGCAGGTTCCTTCGGCTTTTGTCACCGCTTTTTCTTCACCTGTTATTGGTTGCGAAGTACCTTTTGCAATGACAAAATACTTGTCGTTTTCCAGAAATTCAAGTTCAACCCGTGTATCATCCTGCGGTTTTCCATCCCGGGAACTTTCGTGAGAGATTCCACTGCCTTTCACTTTCATTGACCTTGTTTCTGTATAGGTACGACCCCCTTCCCTCTTTGACTTGCATTTGTAGCATGCATTTTCTTCGGTTACTTTCGATTCTTCATTCGTGTAAAAGGTCATGGTTCCATCAGTCCAGGGTATACCTTTTCGTTCGAGTTTCCAATCACTAAGCGTCTGATTTTTTATAATCATTTCTTTGCGGTACTGCTGGTCCGAACCATTGCAATAAACACCATACTCCTCGGTATTGGTCGAATCAATCGTTGAGTTGATGGTGATTGAAACAGGGCCGCTGAAAGAACAGATTTCGTATTGGCCGAGTTCGTCAATCAATTTATTTGAAATCTGCTTGCAGGCAGCCGCAAAACCGGCATAGTCCATTACCGTTGTATAACTGACATTTGTCGCAGCCATTATGTTCATTTTATTCTTATAGTCAATACATTTTGCAGTCAGATATAACAAACTTTGGTTGGTTTCAACCATGGAGAGTTGAACCATATAATTGCATTTTAAATAGGAACAGACACTAAAATCGGCATCTCCTCCATTAAGTTGGTACTCTTTTTCCCATTGCAATCTGTTAAGCAAACTGAAATTTGCATTTACTGTGGCGCAGTGAAAAGCTTCGGAAAGGTCTGTTGCCACGAGCCTTTCAAAATTCATGACATATTTTGAGGCTTCGTCACCCTCTGCTTTAGTGCATTTAACAAAGAAGCCCGGCTTTTGCGCGAACAATGAGGATAAGCTTGTAATCAGAACAATTGCAATAATAAAATAGATTCGTTTCATTGTCGTGTGATTTTACATTCGGGCAATGTCTTTTGTATCAGGGAAATTTCATTTTCGGATAGCTTTGTCATGGAAATCCCCAATTCTTTGAGGTTTTTCAGAATACCTACCGTTGGCAGTAGTGTGTTTATCGGATTACCCTGTATCTGCAAAGATGAAAGACCTGCAAGCTGCCTTACAGAACCCGGAAGGCTGCCCAGACCATTGTTATATACCGCAAGTGTTTTAAGTTTCGGGAAATCACCAACTGCCGATGG
>Ga0302296_1002321_pt1 | contig 12927 bp, 9 predicted proteins | sample III_Fen_N3_1_FD_194546 | JGI IMG/M metagenome (GOLD analysis project Ga0302296, IMG submission 194546) | Peat permafrost microbial communities from Stordalen Mire near Abisko, Sweden - III_Fen_N3_1 | ecosystem: Environmental > Terrestrial > Soil > Wetlands > Permafrost | place: Sweden: Abisko... | reverse complement strand
TCCCCTAAATGTAGTAAAATCCGTTCTATTCCGTACCTGTTTTTCAAAGAATTAATTATAAACGAAAAGACGTATTGCTGGGGCGCAATGCAATGTAAAAGATTATTAAACACAGTGGCACGGCGACACGGCGAATTATTAAGAATTTCGTATTACGTTTTTTGCTCTGAGATTATTCATTCGGGATTTAAGATTAATTGAATATCCGGCAACATACCTGGAAGCAAATCCTAAATTCCTCCTTTGCGGAAACGAATAATTGCTAGTGTTGTGTTAAGCTTTTCCCGTCGTATGTATGTCTCCCTGAACTTGTTTCAAGTGCTCATTGATGAAGAGATGCCGAAACAAGTTCGGCATGACACTGCGTCATAAGGGAGTCAACACAACACTCGTGCTGTATTAACATGATTTTAACGAGGTCCAGCCACCCCGAATTTATTTCGGGGTCTCACCCAGTAACGGGATGCCGAAACCCCACCTGACAAGCGAGCGGGCAGGAAGTTCGGCATGACGCTCTGTCAAAAGATCATTAGCACAACACTAGTTCAAATCTTGTAGCAAATCTTCTTTGTTCGAGATTATTTATTCAACTTTGCATGCCATTATCAATAAAAATGAGAACATATTCTGAAATACTCGACTTCCTGTATGGTCAGCTCCCCATGTTTCAACGCACCGGACCTGCAGCCTACAAAGACAATCTAGACAATACGATTTTGCTCGATGAACTATTTAATCATCCTCATCGCGCATTCAAAACCATTCATGTAGCCGGAACCAATGGGAAAGGTTCTGTTTCGCACATGCTGGCTTCTATCTTTCAGGAAGCCGGATACAAAACCGGTCTATACACATCGCCACACTTAAAAGACTTCAGAGAACGAATACGGGTAAACGGAGAAATGATTTCAAAAGAAGCAGTTGTTCGCTTCACCGAATCTTTTCTGGAAAAGGATTCCAAAATTGAACCTTCCTTCTTCGAGTTAACAGTTTCCATGGCTTTTGATTACTTCCGGGCGATGCAGGTTGATATTGCCATCATCGAAGTTGGACTTGGCGGGCGACTCGACTCCACCAACATTATTACACCGGAAGTCTCCGTTATTACCAACATAAGTTTCGACCACAAATCACTATTGGGGAATACCCTTCCTCTGATTGCCGCTGAGAAAGCAGGAATCATAAAAAAAGGCATTCCTGTTGTTATTGGCGAAACACATCCGGAAACGAGTTCTGTTTTTCTCGAGACAGCAAAAAGAATACAGACCAACTTATCCTTTGCAGATCAGGAATACCATACTGATAACCGAATATTGATTCCTGATGGGAAACAAAGTCTGTGTATTAGTCGCAATCAAACAGTTGTATTTCCTGATTTAAAGCTCGACCTTCTGGGGATTTATCAACGCTACAATGTACCAACCGTTTTAAAAACCATTGAAACATTAAAAGAACTTGGATGGAATCTTTCCAATGAAGCCATATTAAAAGGATTGGCAAATGCATCAAAAAACACCGGATTAATGGGACGTTGGCAAATCATTGGGAATAATCCATTGACCATTTGCGACACCGGGCATAATCAGGCTGGAATACAACTGGTCGTTGAACAAATCAATCAAACCTCATGGGAACAACTACACATCGTTATTGGGATGGTAAACGACAAGGATCAGAATGAAGTTTTGGCTCTTTTACCCAAAAATGCACATTATTATTTCACCAAAGCCGCATTGCCCCGTGCAACAGAACCGGAAGAGCTTGCAAACAAAGCCAGCAGGCACGGATTAAAGGGTTCTTGCTATCCAACTGTTCATCAGGCATTTCATGCAGCACAAGAAAACGCCGGCAAAAACGATTTGGTATTTATTGGAGGAAGCACCTTTGTGGTTGCAGAAATTTTGTGATTTTTTTGTGATTTTTTTTGCAAAATTAAAAAATGGGTATATCTTTGCAACGCTTTTAAAAACAAAGCGCGTTCACAAAAACAACAACAAAACAAGGGCGATTAGCTCAGCTGGTTCAGAGCATCTGGTTTACACCCAGAGGGTCGGGGGTTCGAATCCCTCATCGCCCACAAAAGAGAATAACGAAAGTTGTTCTCTTTTTTTGTTTATACCCAACACGGATTACAAACCTTATCCTCATCAAAAAAGAATCATTCAGCTTCAGTTTAGCCCCATTCGCAAAAGAATATTGATAGTTTCACAATATTTCCAGAAAAAAACCGTCTTTTTTATTGTTTGATCATAAACTTTGAGTTACTTTTATACTCAACATTGTGTGGAATATTGGATTCAATTAAGCCTCAATCATTCAATTAACATCACAACTATTGCAATTCTAAAACTACAAACTCAGACCAAATCCTGTGACTGAGGAGGCGAAGCTGTGAAAAAAGTATTAATTCATGATCTTTTTATTCACTCCTTGATTCGCACATCACACAAATTACAAACAAATTCTTCCACTCATCATCATACTCATTCGCATACATCAACAATGATTGAAAGTTTAATAACATCCAAAACAAGGATCAAACTTTTACTTAAATTCTTTCTGAATAGCCAAACGAAAAGCTATTTAAGAAGTCTGGAAACAGAATTTAACGAGTCGACCAATTCCATACGAGTTGAATTGAACCGGTTTGAGAATGCAGGATTGCTTAGCACAAGCACCGAAGGCAATAAAAAAATGTTTTTTGCCAACACCAAACACCCACTATACAACGACATCAATAATATTTTAAAGAAATTTGTGGGAATTGATCACATTATTGAACAAATCACTGACAAAATTGGCGATCTCCAGGCAGCATACTTAACCGGAGATTTTGCAATTGGCAAAGATTCAAAAATAATAGATTTGGCTTTGGTTGGGACACAACTCGACCGTGCATACATCGAATCATTGATTGAAAAAGCCGAACAACTCATTAGCCGCCGAATTAAGTGTTTCATTCTAAGTCAGGATGAGATGACACAGTTTTACAGCAACAAACCATTACTGTTAATCTGGGAAGCTGACCAGACCACAAAAACAGCAATTTAGAAATAGCAAACGAACCGCATTCTACTATCTTTTAGTTTTTATACCTTTGCAAAAACAAAATATATGGAATCATTCAATATTGAAATAATAAATCCAAAGGCAAAAAGCATTTTAAAAAGCTTAGCGAACTTGAATCTTATTAAAATTCAAAAAAACACGCGACATAGCGATTTTACAGAATTGCTAAAAAAGTTCCGAAGAAACGCTGAATCGGCAATGTCTCTGGAAGAAATTACAAAAGAAGTAGAAGCCGTTAGGGCAAATAGATATGGCTTCTAGCAAAGTCATACTTGATACTAATCTTTGGATCAGCTTTCTTATATCAGGAAAATTTGATTTAATTGATAAGTTACTTCTAAGAGAGAGAATAATTTTAATATTTTCTGATGAACTAATAGAAGAATTCATTACGGTTATATCAAGACCAAAATTCAAAAAATATTTCTCAAAAAATGATGTCGATAGATTATTAAGAATGTTTGATAGTTATGGAAAACTAATAGCCACAAGTTCTAAAACAACAATTTGTCGTGATATTAAAGATAACTTTCTACTGGATTTGGCTATCGACAGCAATGCCGATTTTTTGCTTACCGGAGATGAAGATTTATTAATTCTGCAAAAAATTGGGCACACACAAATTCTATCTTTTAGTTCATTTATTAAACTACCTGACTTTTCTTAATCAACAATAAACGGGATATTCTATTTTCATAAAATAACCAGCAATCCGCTGCATCAAAATACTCCTTATGCAAAAAATAAGTCTTTTCATTGGCATTCTACTGTTCTTTGTTGCATCAATCAGCAACCTTCAGGCACAAAATCCGGCAACCGTCGATGTGAATGCACTATCTGATCAGCAAATTCAACAAATCGTAACAGAAGTAAATGCCAGAGGCTTAACTATTGAGCAGGCTACTCAAATGGCTCAACTGAAAGGTGCATCTACTGCACAAATAGATCAGCTTAAACGTCGCATTCAGGAATTAAATGCAAACACCGGAAAATCGATAGCGAATCCGAAAGCTGCAACTACTCAAAAAAGCACTTTCTCCAGAGAAGCTTTCTCGGAAAAAGCAACAGTGAATGCATCTCCAACGGTAAAAAAAATCTTCGGGTTTCAACTCTTTAATTCCGAAAACCTGACATTCGAACCGCCTGTAAATATTCCGACCCCTCAAAACTATGTATTGGGAATCGACGACGAAATCATGATTTCTATCTGGGGAGCCAGTCAGCAAACATACCAGTTACGTATTGAAACCAATGGAGCGATCAGTATTCCGGACATTGGGCCAGTTTATGTAAGTGGAATGGAATTTTCAAAAGCCAAAGAATTAATCAAAAAACGTTTAATCGCTATCTATCAGGGTATGAATGGCGGTTCTCCAAATACTTATGCCGAAGTGAGCATCAGCAACCTGCGTTCCATCCGCATCAATGTAATTGGAGAAGTTATGGCTCCGGGAACCTACACTTTACCTTCAACGGCTTCAGTATTTAATGCATTATATCTTTCCGGAGGGCCCAATGAAAACGGTTCGTTCCGTAACATACAGGTTATCCGCGACAATAAACTAATCAAAACCATCGACATTTACGATTACCTGATTAATGCCAACTTACAGGGAAATATTCAGTTGCGTGAACAGGATGTCATTTATATACCGACTTATCAAAAACGCGTTGAAGCTTCCGGAGCCTTTAAACGCACCGGAATTTTCGAGCTAACCGAAAAAGAAAAACTATCGGATTTAATCCGTTACCTCGGAGGTTTTACAGACCAAGCCTATAAAGCACAACTATCCTTAACCCGTATCACCGACAAAGAGAAAAAAGTGATGGACATTGGGCAACCCATCTTCGGTAGCTTTGTACTTGCTAACGGGGACGAAATCGTAGCCTCTAAAATTATCGACCGTTACGAGAACCGCGTACATATTTCCGGAGCAGTATTCCGTCCCGGAACCTTTGAATTAACCGAAGGACTTACCCTTTCACAATTGATTAAAAAAGCGCAGGGTGTTACCGAAAATTACTTCAGCAACCGTGGTTTAATCATTCGGCTTCAGGATAATTTAATGCCCAAAACAATTCCGTTTAATGTAGCAGAAGTATTAAAAGGAAATAATGACATTCCCCTCCAACGGGAAGACCAAATCGTTATTCAGGATATCACCAGCATGCGACAAAAACGTACGATACAGATTCTTGGTGAAGTACAAAAACCGGGAACTTATGATTACACAGATAGCATGACCTTAAAAGACCTGGTATTTAATGCAGGTGGATTCAATGAAGCAGCCAGCGAATCGTTTATTGAACTGGCACGTCGTCATTCCTCCGAAGAAGCAAGCCAAATCAGTGATGAAATTGTAAAACTATACCAGTTTAATATCGACCGTGAGCTAAAACTCGACAACGATGGGAACAACTTTTTGTTGGTGCCGTTTGATTACATTTATGTACGAAAAGCACCTTCCTATAATGAACAACGTACCGTTACAATTTCCGGAGAAGTTCGCTATCCGGGATCATATAGCATTGGATCCAAAAAAGAATGTATATCCGATCTGATCAATCGCGCCGGAGGTTTATTACCCAACGCCTTTATCAAAGGAGCCCGGATGAAACGTGCCAACCAACTGGCAAGTCAAAGTCTGGAAGCTATTCGTAATAGTTCTAAAGATAGTTTACTAACAAAAGCAACAGAACAAATCAACGTAGATCAGCTGGAACTTCGGCTGGACGAAATTCAAAAACATCCGGGATCGGTATTCGATTATCGGTTAAAAGAAGGAGATCAGATTATTATTCCTGAGATATCGCAGGAAGTACGGATCTCCGGTGAAATACTAAACCCTATTGGACAGGCATACGAACATGGAAGAGGCTTGAAATATTACATCAACCGCTCCGGTGGATTTAGCGACCGGGCAAAAAAAGGAAAAGTCTTTGTCGTTTATAGCTCAGGAACCACGCAGGTTACCCGCAACGGATTTTGGCGCAATTATCCAACTATAGAACCGGGATGTCAGATCATTGTTCCTCAGAAACCTGAAAAAACAAAAGTCGACAACACCGCCAAATGGTTAGCTATAACAAGTACTATGGCCACATTACTGGTAGCCATTACGGCACTGGTGAAATAGAACTTAGAATCTTGAATTTTGAGTCTTGAATAAATAATCCCGAACAAAGAAGATTTACTACAAGATTTCAACTACTAAATTTCAATACGGTGACACGGTGGCACAGAGTGAAAATCTTAAATCCCGAATGAATAATCACAGAGCAAAAAACGTAATACGAAAACCATAACAATCCACGGGGTCGCCGTGTCACTGTGTTTAATAATCTTTTTCACTGAACCCGTAACCCACTCTCGCATTTAATATTAATATTTTCAGCATAATGAATACCGAAACAAACAAAACGCCAATACTTCCTGTAACTAACGACGACGAAATTGATTTAATGGCGCTGGCCAAGACGTTCTGGAATGGACGAAAAACCATATTCAAAGCGATTCTCATTACCGGAGTTATTGGAGTATTCATTGCGTTAGTGTCTCCCAAAGAATATACTGCAAGCACAACCATGGTTCCCCAAACAAAATCAAGCAACAAGCTTGGCGGACTTTCTTCGTTAGCAGCTATGGCCGGGTTTAATCTCGATATGGCAACTGCAAGTGAAACCATGTCACCAATGGTTTATCCGCAAATCGTTCAATCAGTACCTTTTCAGCTTGAACTCATGGAGAAAAAATTTACTTTTTCTGAAGTGAGTCAACCGGTAAGCTTGTACGAATATTATACCAACATTGCTAAACCAGGAGTTTTATCCAATGTGATGAAATATACCGTTGGACTTCCCGGCTTATTGATCAGTTCACTTAAAGGAGATTCTGAAAAGGCAATCATTGGAACAGAAAAAGGAGGTCCCATTAGTCTGACCAAGAAACAAGAAGATGTTCGCAAAATATTAGACTCAAAAGTTGTCTTAAACGTTGATGCGAAACAAGGTTTTTTAACGTTAACCGCATCCTTTCACGAAGCCTTACTCTCGGCTCAGGTGGCAGATCAGGCACGCGAGTTGCTTCAGAAATACATTACCAAATTTAAAATCGATAAGGTAGCCGATCAGCTGGCATTTATCGAAGACCGATATGCTGAAAAGAAAAAAGAATTTGAAAAAGCACAGGAACGTCTGGCACGTTTTCGTGATCAAAATAAAAACGTTACCAGTGCGGTATTCCGTACCGAAGAAGAACGCCTTCAAAGCGAATATACCATTGCTATGAACGTGTACAACGAACTGGCCAAACAATTGGAACAGGCTAAGATTCAGGTCAAAGAAGAAACTCCCGTTTTTTCCGTACTGGAACCAGCAGCTGTTCCTATGAAAAAGGCAAAACCCAATCGTCCGATGATCTTAATGATCTGGTTGTTTTTGGGTGGCATTGCCGGAACAGGATGGGTCTTCGGAAAAGAATACCTGGTAGAGCTTAAGAAAAAGTGGAAAGAAACGGAATAAAGTGCGAAGTGCCTAAAGTGGGGAATGCCTAAAGTTAAACGGGATGCGAGGGACGGGCAATGAATTATGAGTTAAAAATTACGAGTTTTGATTCTTGATACAAATTCCGCCGTGTCACTGTGCCGCCGTGTTGAACCTTTTAACTTTTGTCTTGATACTTGATACCTGTAGCTTGATACTAATAAATTTAACTTTTTTGACTTTGCCCACTCACAAAATACAAATGGTTGATTTATTCAGCCAATACCAGAGAATAAAACCGGAAGTTGATGCCGCTATTCAGCAGGTTATCGATCGCTCGGCATTTATCAAAGGTGACGAAGTTCTTCGTCTGGAAGCACAACTGTCATCTTATTGTAAATGCAGACAGGTTATTTCCTGTGCCAATGGAACCGATGCTTTGCAAATAGCCTTAATGGCTCTGGAACTAAACCCCGAGGACGAAATCATTATTCCGGCATTTACCTATGTCGCAACGGCAGAAGTAATTGCACTATTGGGTTTAACTCCCGTTATGGTCGATGTTGATCCGTTTACCTTTAACTGTTCTGTTTCAGAACTGGAAAAAGCAATTACCCCAAAGACCAAAGCAATTATTCCGGTACATTTATTTGGACAGGCTGCTCCGATGGAAGCAATTATGCAACTGGCCAATAAATACAATCTTTGGGTTATCGAGGACAATGCGCAGGCTTTAGGCGCTGAAGTTATATTTCAGGATGGAATCATTCATAAAGCAGGAACAATTGGACATCTTGGATGTACATCCTTCTTCCCTACTAAAAACCTGGGATGTTTTGGCGACGGAGGTGCAATTCAAACCAACGACGAAGCTTTAGCTGGGAAAATACGAATGATCGCAAACCACGGTCAGAAAATAAAATACCAACATTCCTTAATTGGGTGTAACTCGCGATTGGATACCATTCAGGCAGCTATACTGGAAGTTAAATTAAAACAACTGGATCAATATATTCAAGCCCGGCAAAAGGCAGCTGGGTTTTACACATTGAGACTACAAAATTGTAATAGCATACAGCTTCCGGCTCAAAGTACCAATACACCGCATACGTTTAATCAATATACACTTCAGGTAAACGACGGGAAACGGGATGAATTGAAAAAATACCTGACCGAAAAAGGTATTCCTTCGATCATCTATTACCCGACACCACTTTATCGTCAGGAAGCTTTTAGCAAATATGCACCAAAAGGATTTTCGCTGAAACATACCGAACAGCTTTGTCAATCGGTTTTATCAATCCCGATGCACACTGAACTAACTGAAGAAATTCAGGAATACATTGTTGAAGCAATAATACAATTTGACAATAGGGTCACAAAGTAACACAAAGTACCCTCCAAGTATCACTATATAATTAAACACTTTGTGAAACATCGTCTACAAACTTCGAGAAACTTTGTGAAGCAAAAGGTCACTAAGGAACACTAAGAGACTGTTTAAATTTGATTTATTTAATGTTTAATAAAATTCAACCCATTCTGGGTTGTGATGTTATATTATTCATTTCCCGTGGGTTAACACCGCTCGACTGAGCTCGCGCCGAAGCCCACGGTTATTCAGATTAAACCCATTTTGGGTTTTCAGTAAGCACAAGCCCGAAGGGCTTGAATATGAATAACCTCCGGTGAAACCGGAGGCAAAGAAACCAACAAGTTTGAGAACCCCCGAAGTGGGTTCAATATAAATTTAAACAGTCTCTAAGTCGCTCAATGAAATGCTCTGCAATACATCTAATGTTGTGTTAATGATCTTTTAACGGAGCGTCATGCCGAACTTCCTGTCCGCTCGCTTGTCAGGCGGGGTTTCGGCATCCCTTTATTGGGTGAGACCCCGAAATAAATTCGGGGTGACTTAGATCTGGCAACATCAAGTTAACACAACACTAGAAACAGGTAACAGAAGAATAGAAAACAAAATTCATCATTCAAGATTATAATCTTCAAAATTCGAAACAACTGTTTTTTTATGTTTCCTATTGTGTCTATGTGGTTATAAAATAAAAACATGCTAACATCCCTTCTACATAAAGATAAAAAACTGGCTCTGATTGGGCTGGGATACGTCGGGCTACCCATTGCTCTGGAGTTTGCACGGAGGTTTTCGGTTATTGGATTTGACATTAACAAATCCCGTGTTCAACTCATGCAAAAAGGTATTGATCCCTGCAAGGAATTAGCTTCCGAAGCATTTTTAAATACCGATATTACATTTACCTGCAATTCAGAAGACCTTAAACAAGCTTCATTCTATATCGTTGCAGTCCCCACTCCGATCGATGAGTTTAATCAACCGGATTTAAGTCCGTTGATCAGTGCAAGCACCACCGTTGGGAAAGTGCTAAAGAAAGGTGATTATGTAGTGTATGAATCCACTGTTTATCCCGGTTGTACTGAAGAAGATTGTGTTCCCATCCTTGAACGGGAATCAGGACTAAAATGCGGAAAAGATTTTAAAGTGGGCTATTCTCCGGAACGAATTAACCCGGGAGATCAGGTTCATACCCTGACCAACACCAAAAAGATTGTCTCCGGTTGCGATGAAGAGTCAATGGAAGTTATTGCACAGGTTTATGAACAGGTAATCACTGCCGGAGTTCATCGCGCACCCAGCATTAAAGTGGCCGAAGCCGGAAAGATTATTGAAAATACACAGCGGGATGTGAACATCGCCCTGATGAACGAATTATCCATCATCTTTAATCGTTTGGGCATAAACACCTATGATGTGATTGAAGCAGCCGGAACCAAATGGAACTTCCTGAAGTTCTATCCTGGATTAGTAGGTGGACATTGTATTGGCGTTGATCCGTATTATCTGGTTCACAAAGCCAAACAGGTAGGCTATCATGCACATCTGATTGATGCTGGTCGTTTTGTGAACGATACTATGGGCGGATATATTGCCAAACAAACCGTCAAACGAATACTGGCAGCCGATAAACACCTTAGTCAATCCAGAGTATTGGTGATGGGATTTACTTTTAAAGAGAATGTATCAGATGTACGAAATACCAAAGTAGCCGATATCATCCGGGAATTGCAATCCTATCGCGTAAATGTGGACTTAGTGGATCCTTACGCCGATGCTGCTGAAGTAAAACACGAATACCAAATCGAATTAAAAGATCAGCCTAATGGAACTTACGATGCAATTATCATAGCCGTGGCTCACCGCCAATACCGCGAAATGACAGAATCGGATTTTTTAAAATTTGCCAACAAAACCAGTCTGCTGTTTGATGTAAAAGGACTCTATCGAAAAACGATACATCAAATGGAGTATTGGAGCCTGTAGGATTTATTATTGATTAGTGATTATTTGCCTCTAAGAAGGAGTTGAACAAGTGCGGAGTGACTAAAGTTAGTCTTGAGTCTAAAGTCTAGAATTACGAATCTTGAATTACGAATCGCAACCCGAAACTTTTGACTTTTAACTTCGATCCGTTCGCTAAAGCGGAACGACAAAGGATAGGCAATGAATCTTGAAATACGAATTAAAAATTACGAATCCAGAGTCTTTAATCCAAATTGATACTTGATACCTGATACTTATAGCTTGATACTTTTTAAAATTTACAAACAAATTTCGTAACTTTAGTGGGAATTCTATTGCGATCGGGAAAAGGGGATTAATATTCACCTTTTAAAACTAGCTGTATGGGTACGAATTCCAATCGCAGTTACAACTGCAAGAATGAAGAGCTACCGGTTATTTGCAGGTACACTCTGTTTAGTCTGAAACGCGATCTGGCCGATTTTACGGCGTACTCTCCGAAACTGAACGATGCCTATGCAAGTGCTTACGAAACAAAGATTGCAACGGCTGAAGAACTGGTTTCACCAAAATCGGAGACTGCAGAAAAGAAAAAAATTACCGACCGAATTACGGCCAGCATGGCAGCTCTGATTGCCTACACGAATCATCTGAATGGGTATCTGGAAATGGCAAACGGGAAAATCAACCTTTCTGCCACCAACTTCGGACTGACCGCCTTACGAAAAGGAATTGCAGCTCATGATCCTGAAAAAGTAATCGATCGTCTGAAGGATGTTATCAAGAACATTTCCAAGTACAGGGAAGACCTAACCGAACAAGGGTTTACGGATGCTCTGCTGGAAAAACTTACAGGAACCTACGCTTCGTTAATTGCCGACCGCCAGACTCAATACGAGTTATTGGCCAACCGAAAAGCACTGGTGCAGAAAAATGTATCGGTATTTAACGACTTGTACAACCAACTACAGGAAGTTTGCCGAATCGGTAAAATCCTTTACGCCGGTGTGGATCCGGTAAAAGTGAAAGAATACACCTTTACCGAACTCAAAAAACAAGGCGGACGAAGTAGTAAAAACACCGAAGCGGCTTCGGAAGAAAACAATTCGGGTACTACAAACTAAAAAACTAAATCTTAACGGGGAGCAAGAGGTTCAAAACCTCTCTCCTCTTTTTCGAAACAACACACACCCAAATATAAAGGCAAGGAAACCTTGTGGAAACGGTACAAGCAAACAGCGTAAAGCCAAACAAAACGTTTGAAACGCCACAAATTTGAATTGAAATCTTAGAAGACTTTGTTGAAACACTTGAGAACAAAATCGAAACGCAAGAAATCGGATTCAAAACTTACCGGAATAAATTCAAAAAACCTCAAAGGACTGTTGAAAGGATAAAATCTTGTTAAAAAACAAGCAAGTAGTATCCAAACTCCAGACTAAATTCTCAATAAACCCAATTAATCATCCGAATAACGACTTACTCCCAAATTCGTGTAATTCGTTTTAATTCGTTTAATTCGTTTAATTCGTGAACAAATGAAAGTACTTATTCTCGCTGGTGGACTTGGCTCACGTTTAAGTGAAGAAACCACCCTAAAACCTAAACCTATGGTTGAAATAGGTGGTCGACCAATTCTTTGGCACATCATGAAAATATACTCTTCTTATGGCTTTAATGAGTTTATCATCCTGTGTGGTTACAAAGGATACATAATCAAAGAGTTTTTTGCCAATTACTATCGACATCGTTCCGATTTAACGGTCGATTTGTGTACCAATTCAATTACCTATCTTAAAAACCATGCAGAACCTTGGAAGGTTACCCTTATTGACACAGGTGTTGATACTATGACTGGCGGCCGAATTAAAAAGGTAAAAGAATATGTAGGCAACGAACCTTTTATGTTGACCTATGGCGATGGAGTTGGAGACATAGATATTACAGAACTGGTAAAACACCATCAATCGCACGGAAAAGCGATTACCATGACCTCAGTACAACCCGAAGGTCGTTATGGTTCGCTTATATTAGACCAA
>Ga0302296_1002318_pt1 | contig 12932 bp, 5 predicted proteins | sample III_Fen_N3_1_FD_194546 | JGI IMG/M metagenome (GOLD analysis project Ga0302296, IMG submission 194546) | Peat permafrost microbial communities from Stordalen Mire near Abisko, Sweden - III_Fen_N3_1 | ecosystem: Environmental > Terrestrial > Soil > Wetlands > Permafrost | place: Sweden: Abisko... | reverse complement strand
CTGGTGTTGGAGTGCGAACACTGCCACGGCAAACGGTTCAAGCAAGATATTTTAGAAGTACATTATAAAGATGTCAATATTTTTGATGTGTTGGAAATGACCGTCAATCAAGCGATAGAGTTTTTCGTTGCTCAAACCGGAAACACCGAGAAGAAAATAGTGAAACGGCTCAAACCGTTGCAGGATGTAGGTGTTGGGTATGTAAAGCTTGGGCAATCCAGCAGCACACTTTCGGGCGGTGAAAGCCAACGCGTAAAATTGGCTTCTTTTCTGGCTAACGAAAAACCCGAACCTACTATTTTTGTATTCGACGAACCCACCACCGGACTACATTTTCACGACATAAAAACATTGCTAAAAGCTTTTGATGCATTAATTGCCAAAGGTCATACGGTCATTATTATCGAACACAATATCGAAGTGATTAAATGTGCCGATCATATTATCGACATTGGTCCCGAAGGTGGCGACAAAGGCGGTACACTGGTTTTTGAAGGTACACCCGAACAGATTATTACCTGCGAGAGTTCCTATACGGGAAAGTTTTTGAAAGATAAAATATAAACAAGAAGAGAGTTTTTTATAATGGGATATATGCAGAACCTTTGATCCTCCGCCACATCTGATACATGAAGTCTCATTTTCGTTCTTTTGATTCATTTTCGTACGTTTTAAGCCCTAAAAACAAAGAATGGTGAGCAAAACACCCACCATTCTCAGATTAATTCTTATTTTCACTATTGATAATCAAAAAGATAATGGACTATCGCCACATCTGATACATTACCTATTCTTACTTCTAATTATATCGATTAACAACAATGATATTGAAATAAAAACTATCGATAGCACACCTGTTAATAATAAGTACTTTGAAACAAAAAAGTACACCACAACAGATCCGACAAAAGCAATTAAAAATTCTTTATCAATATTTTTTAAAGAAATCAATTTGAATTGGCTTCTTTTTAATATGGTATAAAGATATATTAAAAACCACATTATTATATAAGACCCCACAATAAATAATGAAAATTCAATAGAATACTCAATATCTTTACTGTCCCAATAAATAATACCAACTAAAAGCACAGTAGAAATAATCAACCTTACTTTTTCAAAACTTTCAATTGGATTTTTCTTTTTTGATTTTTTGAGCGTTTTCATTTATTGATGATATTGTATTTGAAGTTGCCGAAGAAACGGCAGTTTCTGTTTTTGAACCATATTTTACCACGTTAGCCGCAGCCTCTTCAGCACGGGCTATTTTTAATACATTAGAATTATGCATAGCTTTTCCTGCAGTACGATTAGCTTGTTTGACTAATGATACACCTCTTTCAGAGCTTAGCATTTTTGATTTTGCAGAAGAGCCTAATCCTCGACCTACCTGTCCAGCAACAGCATCCATTACCACATTTTTTCCTGATACACTTCCATTTTTTGCATATTGACTACCTGCACTAACTACAGCATCTGAAGCAATACCTGAGACTGTTTTCACAATGGACGTAGAAACCTTTCCTAATTTATAAATTGTTGTTGCTTTTTCAGCTATTGAAGCAAGACCTACTCCGGTAGCCCCTGCTACTGCTGAGACTAAAATAGATTTTCCATCCACATGAGTTAATGATTCTTTTATTCCTTTCCCTTCAACAAGATTCACTGCTACTTGCGATGCATAATCAATCCCTGCACCAATTGCCGCTCCAATTATATAATTCCAAAATCTTCCATCAGGATCAGTCCGAAGTACCATGTTGTTATCACACATGGAATAAGGGCTTTCTGCATAAGCATCCTCAATTTCCGGATCCATTGTCTGAAACCTCATAATCGCCGGATAGTATTGTCTCCAGACAATATCATAGGTATCATACCCATGCATTTCTACAAACTCTTTACCGTTGTATTTACGCTGTTGCTTGCCGGGGTTATCGCCTGAGTTGTAAGCCCACGGCAGACCGCTGGGGTAATACTGGGTGCGTTGCACGGTTTCTCCGGTATTAGCCAGCCATACTTCGCGGTTATCGCCCAGGTGGTCGCGGCGGTAGTAGTAATACTGCGGATTAGCCGGGTTTTCCACATAGCCTTCGTCGTTGTAAATGCGGCTTATGGCAGTAAGTGAAGAGTTCCCATTCTGAGTTTTATACTCCATGTTACCGATATAAGCATTTCCCGTCTGATCTACCACACCTGAATTATAACTCTGGCTTATAATCTGTCCATCGGCTAACGGGGTGATATTGGTCAGCTGTGTGAAATATTCCGTTCCTAACTTTTGCCCGCCGGCATCGTAGGTGTTCTTTATCTGATTACCATTCTTGAACTGAATAATGTCCGGCAAATTTAGCACATTATATTGAAAAGCGACAATATTTCTATCTAAATCTTTCACCATGTTACCATTGGCATCATACGCAAAGTCATCGCCGCTGGTGTTCCTGTTGGTATATTCCTTAATATCGTATAAATCGCGTGAACCGTTGGCATCATCCACTTGCTTTAATTGATTGCCATTGTAGGTTAACGTCAACCCGTCAATCTGCGTGGAACTGCCCGTTCTTCCCAGGTTCGTCACATTTCCCATTTTATCGAATGTGAACGTTTCGGCAAAGGTGGTACTCGATTGATTGTTAACATCATAAAGCGTACTGGTAGTTAAGCGGTTCAACCCATCATAAGCATACCCGTATTTTTTCACAGCGCCGTTGTACGTCCAGGTATTCATGGCTATATTGCCATTGTAGCTGGGAGTAACTCCACTAGGCAAACTGCTGTTATAGTACAGGTTTTCTTGAAACGATCCGCTGGTATTGTTGGTTGGCCAACTCCGAACATTGTAAGTATGGCTCTCAGCATCGGCATTGGAGTGACGGGCTTTGGCGATAAGTCGGCCTAAATCGTCATAGGTATTATCTTCCTGAGTAATTACTGCGCCTCCATTCAATTGATAGGTAGTAACTCTTGGTCGTTGTGCCTTATCGTATGTATAAGTATAAAGCTCAGTAATGCTCGCTTGCCCTGCAATATTGTGGGTTTTAAGGGTCTTTGTGGGTTTACCTGTAAAATCCAGCGCATTATACACTAAATCATACCCATCCAGATGGTTGCTGCTGCGTGTTTGTACCACGTGTCCGTATTTGTCGTAATACAGTGCTGTGGTTTCGTATAAACTCGGGTTATCCAAATGATATATCCGGGTACCGGTCAGCAAACCTTTGGCGGTGGAGTGCTGACCATCATATCCGTCTAAGGAAACAAAAGGCAGCGTATTTTTATCAGCAGCCGTGGGAAGCAGACTGATAAAATCATAACTGTCGTAATAATTAACGGTTAAGGTGTCGGCATCACAGAAGTTGTTACAAGTATAACCAGTACCATTTGTATAACTTTCGGTAATGAGTAAACTGTTGTAATCAGTATTCAATGATTGCACCGTTTTAGTGCTATCTACATAGGTGGTACCAGTAAAAATAACTCTTCCCAAAATATCATATTTACTAGCTGCCCATTGTTTTTTATTCTGCTGTTTTTCCACTTTTTATTAGATTCTCCGACTTGCACATAGGGCACTGATGGCTAACGCCAAATTTGATACACGAAGGTCTGTTTTGGTTCATATACACCTGTTTATTTTAGTTTTAAAGCACTAAAACAAGAAATGGCAGACAAAATCGCCTACCATTTCTTATTCATTATTGTATTATCTTTATTGATTTACAATCTATTATGTCACTAACGCCAAATGTGGAGCATTACCCCTATTTACATCGTTCACTTTCTTTTATATTATAAAGAATATTTTTACCAATTCCTCCATATTCTCCTAAACTATTCAAAATAGCAGCAGATCGCAAGCAACCAATTTTATAGTTGGGATTGCCATTTTTCTCGTAAATAAAAAGAGTGTCTCCTTTGAAAAATTTATATTTAGTCTCGTAAAAACTTTTTTGAATTGTTCCTGGTTTGAAATATGGATATTTGACGTTATAATTTTTTACAACATCTTTAAATTGATCAAATTTTCTATTTTCAGAAATATTGAATTTTTCTGGAGATATATAAATGTTATTATTCTTGGTATAAACAGATAATAAATCAAGTGATTTATTATCTTCGCCATTAACAGAATAGGTATATTCTAAAATCGTATCATTATATATGAATTTTTCAATATATCTTGGTGTTGTGTCACACTTACAGGTTTCTGCAATTTTGGGGTCAATTTGTTCTCTTTTAATCGAAAACCAATATGAGTTCTTTTTCTGATACAAATGTCTTTCTACGACCTTGCTTTGATCATATACCAAAACAGAGATAGAATCAGATGTGCGTTTAATAGCCACAAAAGGTGATTTAAGAGTCCCATTTTGTTTTATTCCACTAAGAGTGTACTCATCAAATGTTTGATATTTTGTATAACCATCAGGTATTGACAAGCAACCATATAACATCAACATGAGAGTGATTATTGTTATTGCTCTGGTTTTCATATGATTTTATTTATTTGAAGTATTTACATCATTGTTAGTCCAAACGAATGTACCATTTGCTTTAATTTCAAAATTATATATTTGTTTTGGTTGTCCATTAGTTTTGGTAGGTGATATTAAATGAAAATCATTCCCACCTGCACTATTGTTTTGACTCCCCAAAACATTACCTCCAGGAACAGTCTGGTCAGCTGTTACAGTTGCATTAGCATTTGTTGTATTAGAGAAACTTGTTAGAATTGAAATTCCTTTTTCGTTATTATTTTCAGTTACAGAACATTGCGAAAACATTACATTCTTTCCACTTAGCCCATCTTTTAGGGGAGAAAAGTCTGTTTTTAAATCAAGTTTATCATCTCCAATTTTAGGTGTGCCAGGAGTGCCATGTTGAGAAATGGAATAAGCATTAACATTAACCTTTTCATCTTTCAACGTACTCAAACCATCCTTAAAATCCGCAATATTATCCACTACCATGATTGGAACTTTGTTTTTTTGGGCATTGTCAAAATCAGCTTGTAATACTTTATCCTTTCTGAAACTAGACGGTAAAACAAGCATAACGCCAAAGTCAGTCTGTTTTTGGGGATTAACCCCGTAAATATCAGCCCGTCCATCTGGATCAATCCTATTTATCGGATTTCCACTACAGTACACATAAGGCGACATCCAAGGTTTCTTCTCCGCCAATATATCCACACCCGTAAATCCACTTCCATCACTTACAGTTCTAAAACGAGCCAAGTTATCTATCCAGTTAAGTCCATGCATTTCCTGCATTTCCATCCCGGTATGGCGGTAAGGTTGTATGCTGCTACCGTTTACTGCACTTTCGCCAAAGCGCATACCACTGGGGTAATAACTGCTTGTTTCGGCTATTCCACCGCTTCCGGTTATTACCACCCGGTTGCTACCCAAGTGATCTTTCAGGAAGTAATAGAACGTACCCGCCTGCCAGTACCCAACCGAAGTAAGAATCCGTTTCAGCGTTCCGTTTTCGTAAATGATATTACCCACGTAATCGGTAGTGGTGGTCATCGATACCGACGGATTCGTCAGAATGGTGTTCAGACTGGTAACGGGTAGCTCCGCTCCCGCCGGAGCAGTTTTGTCTATCACTTTCAGCTTAGCACCTGCCGCTGAGTAGGTGTAATTGGTTTGATGGCCCTGATAGAACTGCATGGCATCCGGCAAATTTAGTGTATTATATCGAATTCCCCAAATATTGCTATTACTATCATACTGTCGGTTACCATTGGCATCGTAAGCACAGCTGTTACCTGTATTCGTGCCGTTTTGTACAAACTCTTCGTTACCGTAGAAGATGCCATTACTACCTGTGTCGGTTACCCGCATCAACTGATTCCCAGTATGCTCCAACGTTAAATCATCAATCTTATCGTAGATCAGGGTAGAGTTGTTGGATTGTAATCCGTAGCGCACAAAGTTAGTTATATTTCCCATTTTATCAAATCCGAAGCTTTCGCTGTACAAACCGGTAGTCCCGCTTATCACGCTACCATTACTAAACCCATAATAATCGGCATTGGTCAGGCGGTTGAGGTCATCGTAGGTAAAACCATAAGCCCGGTTATACTGCAGACTATCGTTTGCCAAATTCCATTGCATGGCAGCAATATTGCCGTTATAACGTGGACTAGCACCATTCAACGTACCATTGTTATAATATAGATTTTCTGTAAACCTACTTCCATTAATCCCGGTTGTCCAACTCCGCACATTGTAAGTGTAGGTGGTGGCATCCGCTCCTCCTAAGTTTTTAGAATATAGTCTTCCCAAGTCATCATAGGTATTGGAGACCAGCGTTACCACGTCACCTCCATTCAGGCTTAAAGTGGTGGTAAGCATTCGTTGTGCCTTATCATAAACGTAGGTATAAAGCTCGACTACGCTCGCTTGCCCTGCAATATTATGGTTTTTAAGGGTTTTGGTGGGTTTACCCGTAAAGTCCAGCGCATTATAAACTAAGTTGTACCCGCCCAGGTGATTGGTAGCACGTGTTTGTACCACGCGTCCGTATTTGTCGTAATACAGTGCGGTGATTTCGTACTTTGTAGAATCGTTTAAATGATAAGTTAGTGTGCCGGTAACAAAGCCTTTGGCGTTTAATACCCCAAGATCACCCGAAGGGGGACTTTGTGGATAAGGCTTATCGTATCCGTCCATATCGGCATAGGTTAATCCTGTTTTTATTGCCGTTGGTAGAGCAGGTACAAAACCGTAGGTGTCATAGTAGTTTACGGTCAACGGGGTGGCATCCGAAAACTTATTGTTGGAATAAGCCCCGCTGCTGAATGTTTCTACTATCAGGTCGTTTTTATAGCTGCTTATTAAATCTGTTTGGCTTGATGTTATGCTGTTTGTCAATCCGGTAAATATTACCCTTCCCAATTGTTCGTACTTGATTACCGTCCACTGAACCGGCGATTTTGCCCGTTGATTCCCATCCTGGCTTAATACCAACCGATCTGCTTTATCGTACACCATGTAGATAGGCTCGCATCCCGGCCGGCGTTTATAAATATTATTTCCTCGTTCGTCATATCGATAGAGGTAGCAGTATTGCTTCATCACGGCGTTGTCATCGCTCAGGTCGGCGGATGTCAACTCGTCCACCGCTTTGGGGGGCAATACGTAGCACAGTTGCCCCAAATCGTTATACACATAGTACGTGTCCACATTATCGCCACCGAGGATTTGGCGTTTCAGTATCACTCTGCCCTGCTTGTCCTTAAACTCGTAGCCCGTTTTGCCGTCCTCGTCCGTTGCCTTGGTTACATACAAGCTGCCTGCAGCATAATTTGCATCTTTAGCCAGATGCTTATCACTGGTTACATAGTAACAGGCTATGTTGGCATCGTTGGCCAGGTATTCGATGGTTTGTTTTTTACCGGCACTATACCAGTCGGCCCCTGCTCCGTACTGCCCCGTTACGCGGTTAAGCGGCGAGGGTTCGTACTCTGTATGGCTATACGGCTTGTCATCTCCATTGCTGCTTACTGCCTGAGCTGCAAAGTTAGGATAATAAGCTCCATTATTGCCTCCGGCAACTGCCGGTAGCCACTTGAGCGAGTCGCGTCCGTAAGAGTCGTACATAATGCCTGTCACTAAATCTGCCCCTAATGGAGTAATACCACGTTGTACTGTCTGGATAGGTCGCCCCAGTCCGTCGAAATACTGAATGGCGGTATTGGAATTGGCATCAACCAATGTGGTGGGGTCACTCACCGCCTGAAAAGGCACGGTGGAGATGATATAGTTTTTACCGGTGGTTTGTGCCGGTAGCCACAGCGGGAATAACCAGAGCAGCAAGGCTCCCAACAAGCCCGCAACACAATGTAGGGAAAAGCCCCCCGTCCCCCAAAGGGGGAGTAAAGAAGGGATTGATTTGATTTTATAAGATGATTGTTTCATATAGTTGAGTTTCTAAAGTTGAAAGTACGTACATTTTCCATTCTTCATTTTTCATTTCTTCAATTCTTCTTGTATTTCGCCCTTACCGGAATAGCCAGTGGGTCGTCGTCGGGCAGTTTTCCCGAGACCTGTTGCAGGTAGCAGTTGCCGTTAGGTTCAACATACAGTCGAAACTGACTGACCAACAGGTCGAAAGTTGCATCCTGTTCGCTTACAGGCAGTAGGTTACGACGGGTAATGCGGCCTACCAGCTGCTTTTGTTGCCAGTCGATGGTACGGTCGTGTTGTATAATCATTTCCAGTCCCACACTATCTTTTCCGATAGGGGTAAGGTGTGGGCTCACAAACTGCCATCCTCCGGGCTTGTTCACCGCGATATAGGTGGTATCGGCGCTGCCGGCTTCGAATGCTTTGGCGCGGGTTTGCGCAACGGATAAACTGCTAAACAGTATCCCTATTAATATAATAAAAAGTGCTTTTTTCATGTTCATAATATTCTAAAATGATTATAAATTATAACTGCCGCTCAGGTTTACTCCTGAACCCATAGGGAAATCAGGACCGGAAACGATTTGGCAATATACTGTTCCGTTAGAGTTAAAAGTGAGATTCCATGTTGCTCCGTAACTATTAATCGTGACGGTTCTGGCTGACGTTGGTTTGAATCCTGTGGGTATCGTTGCTACATAATAGCTCCACCCGGAATTCATTGATGAATTACTCAGACCAAATGAAAGAACAAATGAAACGCTTGTACCGCTTTTAGACAGTGAATTGTAGTAATTGCTATAACCCGATTGCAAGGTAAAATTGCCGTAAGTAATTGCAGCGGTACAGCTTATGTTTTGAGTAGCCGTTTTTGTTTGTCCTGTAACATTATCAGTAACGATACATCGCACGGTTAATGTTCCAGTCTGACTACATGTAAAACTAAAACTGCTGCTGTTGCTGCCGTTAGACAATACCGTAGAACCATTAAGCAGCGACCAGGCATAGGAGTAACTACCGGAGCCTCCGCTGGCCGAAACCGTGGCTGACCCGGTGTCGTTCTGCGTATAAGAGGAAGCACCTGTACTCACGCTTGCAGTAGGGGCTGTATAACAAGAAACTGTTTTGTTCCCTGTTACTGTTTGTCCGTTAACATTATCGGTTACTATACAGACTACACTATATGTCCCAGCACTTGAGCAGGTAAAGCTCAGTGTAGCTGTGGTACCGGTTACAGCAGTTCCGTTTATAAACCAACTATAGCTGTAATTTCCAGAACCGCCTCCGGGAGTAACCGTAGCAGACCCTATACTATTAAGCATGTACCAGTTTGCTCCGGTACTTACAGTTGATGTAAGCGGATTATAAACAGATACTGTTTTCGAGTCGATTCCGGTTTGTCCGGTTACAGCATCGGTAACAGTACATTCCACCGTCAGCGTTCCTAATTGAGAACAGGTGTAGCTGAATGACGTCGAATTGGTACCGGTTTGCAATACTGTACCCCCACTGTTCTTTAACTTCCATGAATACGAATAGCTACCCGAACCGGCACCAGCACTCACTGAGGCCGTACCTGTTGCATTCAATACGTACGAACTCGATCCTATTGACACAGATGCCGTAGGGTAAGTATAGCTGGTGAATGCTTTGGAATTGGTAGCCGTTTGTGCCGTTACATTGTCGCTTACGGTACATTCTACAGTGATCGTGCCTGATTGAGGACAGGTGTAATAGAATGAAGCAGCATTTGTGCCGGTTTGCAACACGGTACCGCCACTATTTTTCAATCGCCATGCATAGGAGTAATTACCGGAACCCCCGGAACCCGATGCATTGGCAGTACCCCCACCGTTTATTATAATCCATGTCGAGCCGGAAGTCACCCCTGCAGCCGGATAAGTATAACTAGTTACTGTTTTGGTATTGGTAACCGTTTGTCCGGTTACAGCATCTGTTACGGTAGATTCCACAGTCAGCGTGCCTGCCTGAGAACAGGTATAGCTGAAAGATGTAGAATTCGTACCGTTTTGCAATACTGTACCATCACTGTACTTTAACTTCCATGCATAGGAGTAGCTACCTGAGCCGTTACTGCCCGATACACTCGCACTGCCTCCTCCGTTTATCATATACCACGAAGCTCCCGTACTCACACTTGATGTTGGGTAGGTGTAAGAAGTAATATTCTTAGAGTTTGTGACTGTTTGTCCGGTTACATTATCGGTTACCGTACATTCCACAGTCAGTGTTCCTGCTTGTGAGCAGGTATAACTGAAAGAAGAAGAATTTGTACCGGTTTGTAATACTGTACTGCCACTGTTCTTTAGCTTCCATGAGTAGGAATAATTACCCGAACCACCACCTGCACTAACTGAACCTGTACCCGTACCATTGACCATATACCAGGTCGCTCCCGTACTAACACTTGCCGTAGGGACTGTATAACTGTTTATTGTTTTTGAATCGGTCACTGTTTGTCCGGTTACATTGTCAGTCACTGTACATTCCACCGTCAACGTTCCGGCCTGAGAACAGGTATATGTAAATGAAGGATTATTTGTTCCGGTTTGCAATACCGTACCACTGCTGTTTTTTAACCGCCAGGTATAAGTATAATTAACCGAACCGCCTCCGGTACTAACCGTGGCTGTGCCCGGGTTGTTTATCATGTACCAGCTTGCTCCTGTACTAACACTTGCTGTAGGATAGGTATAAATAGTAATAGGGGTTGATTGAGTTGTGGATTGTCCTGTCATATTGTCGGTTACAGTGCATTCTACAGTTAACGTACCCGATTGAGAACAGGTGTAGCTGAAAGTAGCTGCATTTGTACCGTTTTGTAATACCGTACCGCCACTATTCTTTAACTTCCATGCGTAGGAATAACCACCCGAGCCGGCTCCGGCACTCACCGAAGCTGTTCCCGCACCATTCAGCATGTACGAACTTGCTCCCGTTGTAACAGATGCTGTGGGGTAAGTATAGCAGGTAAATGTTTTGGAATCGGTGGCCGTTTGTGCCGTTACATTGTCGGTCACCGTACATTCCACAGTTATCGTGCCGGATTGAGGACAGGTATAATAGAAAGAAGCCGAATTGTCGCCGGTTTGCAACACCGTACCCCCACTATTTTTCAATCGCCATGCGTAGGAGTAATTGCCGGAACCTCCGGAGCCCGATACATTGGCAGTACCCCCACCGTTTATGATAAGCCATGTAGAGCCTACAGTCACACTTGCAGCCGGATAGGTGTAAGATGTCACATTTTTTGAATTGGTAACCGCTTGTCCGGTTACAGCATCGGTTACCGTACATTCCGCAGTCAGCGTTCCCGATTGAGAACAAGTATAGCTGAAAGATGTGGAATTTGTACCGGTTTGTAATACCGTACCCCCACTGTTCTTTAGCTTCCATGAGTAGGAATAACTACCTGAACCGGCTCCGGCACTCACCGAAGCTGTACCTGCACCATTAATCATGTACCAGGTTGCTCCCGTACTAACTACAGCTGTGGGGTAAGTATAAGAAGTGATATTCTTAGAGTTTGTGACCGTTTGTCCGGTTACAGCATCGGTTACGGTACATTCCACCGTCAGCGTTCCTGATTGAGAACAAGTATAGCTGAAAGATGTGGAATTTGTACCGGTTTGTAATACCGTACCACCACTGTTCTTTAGCTTCCATGAGTAGGAATAACTACCCGAACCACCTCCTGCACTGACTGAACCTGTACCCGTACCATTCATCATGTACCAGGTTGCTCCCGTACTGACTACTGCTGTGGGGTAAGTATAGCTCGTTATTGTTTTTGAATCGGTAACCGTTTGTCCGGTTACATTGTCGGTAACCGTACATTCCACCGTCAGCGTTCCTGATTGAGAACAAGTATAGCTGAAAGAAGATGAATTTGTACCGTTTTGTAATACTGTACCACCACTGTTCTTTAGCTTCCAAGAGTAGGAATAATTACCCGAACCACCTCCTGCACTGACTGAACCTGTACCTGCGCCATTGACCATGTACCAGGTTGCTCCCGTACTAACACTTGCTGTAGGGACTGTATAGCTGCTTATTGTTTTTGAATCGGTAACCGTTTGTCCGGTTACAGCATCGGTAACCGCACATTCCACTGTCAGCGTTCCTGATTGAGAACAAGTATAGCTGAAAGTAGTGGAATTTGTTCCGGTTTGTAATACCGTACCGCTACTGTTCTTTAATTTCCATGCGTAGTTGGAATAATTACCCGAACCATTTCCTGCACTAACCGTAGCTGTACCTGCGCCATTCATCATGTACCAGCTTGCTCCCGTACTGACTATTGCTGTGGGGCTGGTATAACAGGTTACTGTTTTTGAATTGGTAACCGTTTGTCCGGTTAAAGCATCGGTAACCGTACATTCCACTGTCAGCGTTCCTGATTGAGAACAAGTATAGCTGAAAGAAGATGAATTTGTACCGTTTTGTAATACCGTACCGCTACTGTTTTTTAACTTCCAGGAGCAAGAGTAACTCCCTGAACCACCTCCTGCATCAACCGTAGCTGTACCTGCGCCATTCAGCATGTACCAGGTTGCTCCCGTACTAACTACTGCTGTGGGGTAAGTATAACTAGTTACTGTTTTGGTATCAGTTGCTGTTTGTACGGTCACATTATCGGTTACAGTGCATTTGACAGTCTGCACTCCTGCTGTTGAGCAGGTAAAGCTAAGTGTAGCAGAGGTACCGGTTACTACCGCTCCGTTTAACATCCAACTATAACTATAATTCGTTGAACCGCTTCCGGGTGTAACCGTAGCACTTCCTGTGGCACCGAGCATATAATACGAGGCTCCCATAGCAACAGAAGCTGTTGGGACACTATAACACTTCACAGTTTGCATGCCCGTTGCTGTTCGTCCGGTCACACTATCGGTTACTATACATTGTATTGTCTGTGTTCCGGGTGTTGAGCAGGTAAAGCTATATGAGGCACTTGTTGTATTTGTTGCAGTACCTCCGTTTAACGACCAA